>Ga0056115_1001065_pt1 | contig 12610 bp, 5 predicted proteins | sample WorMetOlspDAHAB1_FD_77007 | JGI IMG/M metagenome (GOLD analysis project Ga0056115, IMG submission 77007) | Marine gutless worms symbiont microbial communities from Max Planck institute for Marine Microbiology, Germany - Olavius sp. DAHAB.1 ... | reverse complement strand
TGTCACACCCGATACCGATGGTCGTTTTCTTAAATCGACAGTCGATTCTCAGGAAATTTTCGATAATTTTGACGACCGTTACGGGAATTCACTGCCCCGGCCGATTGTACACCAATCCCATGTCGGTGAAACCCTGAGTCTGATTTATTCTCCTTTTATACTAAAAAAGAGCAGATTGTACGATGCAATTCTTGACCAACCGGTGTCAAACGCGTTGCCGGAGAATTTGAATATCGGCGAATTTGCCGCCACTGATCCGCGCGGTCACATCCGCTTCGTTTCCACGTTGTGCCCCAACTGCGGCTGGGACCTTGAAGGTGAGCGCGATGCGCTGGTCTTACGATGCAAAAACTGCAATTCAACCTGGTATCCGGTCGGAAAAAAACTGAAGCAGCTGAAATTTGCCTATATCACCGGCCAGGGAGAACATACCAGCTACCTGCCCTTCTGGCGCATCCGGGCTGAAATATCCGGTATCGAACTCAAATCATATGCCGATTTGATTAACATTGCCAATTTACCCAGGGCAGTGCAAAATAGCTGGCATGATATTGCGTTTCGTTTCTGGATCCCGGCGTTTAAGGTTCGCCCCCGAATTTTTCTGAGACTGGCCAGTCAGACCACAGTTTTTCAGCCTCAAGATGAATTGATTCAAAAATTGCCCAAACATAGAATCTACCCCACCAACCTGCCGGTCGAGGAAGCAATTGAAAGCCTGAAACTTACCCTTGCCAGCTTTATGAAGCCCCGCAAAACACTCTCTGAAAAGCTCCCGAACATAAAGGTTGCCGCAAAAAGTTTTGCCTTGATATTTCTGCCTTTCAATGAAGGACCGCATGAGTTTATTCAGCCGAATTATAATATAGCCATTAATAAAAATGTCATGGCGCTTTCCAAAAACTTATAAAACATCGGATAGTTAGAGTCTAAGCTTTTTCCCATACTGCGATAGGAAAAAGTGGCCCCAGTGGGCCAGCCATAGCGCAATTCATTGGTTTTGGTTTCAGGTGTCAGGTTTCGGGTGTCAGGAAACTGAGGTGCTAATTCCTGACACCTGAACACTGACACCTGAAACCATCGGTTACTAACAATGCAGCGCAGAAGTTTTGAAAAACTCCCCGACCCGCAATTGACTAGGAAATAAGCTGGAAATATCAATACTTGACACCGGTAGCACTTTTAACTATCGTTATCTATTATATCAACTCTCGAGTAGACCCTCTTATGTCCTCACTTAAACAGCCTCCGATCGATAATTTAATTGATCGGTATCTGAATTATATTTTAATCGAAAAGGGCTTTCCAGCACCACCATAGAGTCTTACAGCGCAGACATGGTCAGATATCGAGATTTTTTACATCAAAATAAAACCCAGCGTATATCTGGAGCCGACACCGCTTTAATTCTCAAACATCTGATTTCATTACGCGACGCAGGGTTAAGTGCCCGGTCTAGAGCCAGACATTTAGTTTCGATCAGGGGCTTTTATCGATTTATGGTTCAGGAAGCAATACTCAAGCATGACCCTGCCCGATTGGTCGATCTTCCCAAGACCAGCATGAAATTGCCGGATGTTCTTTCGGTGGAAGAGATAACGCAGCTGCTCGAAACGCCCGACACAGACAAACCCCGTGGTATGCGAGATCGAGCCATGCTGGAGCTTTTATATGCTGCCGGATTGAGAGTCTCCGAATTGGTGAACCTAAAGTTGCAGGACATTAACCTGGAAGCCGGCTTTGTCAGAGTACTTGGCAAAGGCTCGAAAGAAAGGCTGGTTCCGATAGGGTTAACCACCAAAGAAAAGATTGAATCTTACTTAGAAAAATCCAGAAAATCTTTATTAAAAAACCGGGTCAGCCCGTATCTCTTTGTTGCCCGGGCGGCTAAGCCCATCACCCGTCAGGGGTTTTGGAAGCTGCTGCGCAAATATGCTACTCTGACCCAATTGAATAAAAAGGTGACACCCCATAGCCTGCGACATTCCTTTGCGAGCCACCTGCTCGAAGGCGGCGCAGATTTGAGAGCCGTCCAGGTGATGCTGGGACATGTGGATATCGCAACCACTCAAATATACACTCACATCGCGCGGCAGCAACTCAAAATAGTACATGCGCGGTTTCACCCCCGGGGATGATCAGGAATTTTTCATTATATTATTAGGTGTTTACAGAAATCACATCGACAATTTATTGTCAATGTTACCGTGTAAGTTAATAGTTTAACAGCCTTGACACGGCAGAACTTTTTAATTAAATAAGACTTTTTTATCAATCTGAAATCACACGATATAATCCTTATATTTTAATTTTTAATCAGGAACCATAAAAAAATCGTGCAAAAACTTAATTCCAACGACAACCATTCAGGCTGGTGGCAGCCCTCCCGCGGATTGCCCGACACCAGGAAACAGACGTTGCGCAGGGCAATTTTAGGAGTTAACCGCCCTCTATTTGTCCTCAACTTCAACGGGAAATTGACATTTGCCCAGGAAGGCACCATAACCATCGGCGATAAAAAACCGAGCGGATCCGATGTCCTGCCGTTGATGGGGTATGCGCCGCCATTGCAGCCAAATGATTTGGGGGATCCGGGATTCAAAAAAACCCATAAACTTCGCTATGCCTATGTAGCCGGCGCTATGGCCAATGGGATTACTTCCGTTGAAATGGTGGAAGCGGCCGGTCGCAACGGAATGGTCGGCTTTTTTGGAGCAGCCGGTCTTTTGCCCAATGAGACCGAATCCGCCATTGCCAGATTGCAGGAAGGCATGGGGTCCCACCCATTCGGCTTTAACCTGATTCACAGCCCGACGGACCCCGCACTTGAACAGGCAACCGTCGATCTTTACCTGCGACACGGCATAAAACTGGTGAGTGCCTCGGCCTACCTGGATCTCACGCTGCCGCTGGTTTTTTACCGGGTCAGCGGTATTCACCGGGATGGCAAGGGTAATGTTGTTTGTCCCAATAAGATCATCGCAAAAGTGTCGCGGGTTGAAGTCGCACGAAAATTCTTTGCTCCGCCGCCGGAAAAATATCTAAAACAACTGATCGATCTGAACAAAATTTCCCCCGAGCAGGCTGCAATGGCGGCTGAAATCCCGATGGCAGATGATTTGACCGCCGAGGCTGATTCCGGGGGCCATACCGATAATCGACCGGCTTTAACATTATTGCCTACCATGTTGGCTTTGCGCGACGAGGTAACCTCGGCCTATAATTATTTGAATCCGATTCACATCGGGCTGGCCGGTGGAATAGCCACACCGGAATCAACCGCTGCCGCCTTTGCGATGGGTGCGGCGTATGTTCTTACCGGATCTATCAATCAGGCCTGCCTGGAGGCCGGCACCTCGGACATCGTCCGTCAGATGCTTGCGGAAGCTGACCAGGCCGATGTAACGATGGCACCGGCGGCAGACATGTTTGAACTGGGGGTTAAAGTACAGGTCCTAAAGCGGGGCACAATGTTCGCTTTGCGCGCTGCCAAGCTCTACGAACTCTACAGCCAGCATGAAAGCTATGAAGAAATTCCGTCCAAACAACGTGAAATTCTGCAGCGGGACTTTTTCAAAAGCAGCTTTATGGAGGAATGGGAACAGACCCGGCGGTTTTTTACAGAGCGTGATCCCCTGCAAATAGAACTGGCCGAACAGAAACCCAAACACAAAATGGCACTCGTATTTCGTTCCTATCTGGGCCGCTCTTCAATCTGGGCCAAAACCGGTGATCCGGCAAGAAAGATCGATTACCAGATATGGTGCGGTCCGTCCATGGGGGCTTTTAACCACTGGGTCAAAGGAACTTTTCTGGAAAAGAGCGATAATCGAAAAACCGTTACGGTGGCCATGAATTTGCTTTTCGGAGCAGCCGTGGCAACCCGGGTAAACTGGCTGCGGCATCAGGGGATCAACCTGCCGCAGGACGCAGTTCAATATCAGCCCCTGGAATTGGCAAAGATCCTGGAATTATTGGATGAACAAACTTAAGGGATCGTGTCTGGATTCTTAATTCTATAAACTGCGCCATAGCTGCCTCGCCGGGGCCACGATAACCCAGCGCAGTCTCGGAAAAAGCCTATAAACGTGGAGATGGATCTCCCGTTTGGAAGTAATTCAAAAAAGTCCGGCGCAAAATGCTGATGTTTAAAACGCGATAACTTTCGGCATTCAGCCGGACAAGCGCATCGTCTGACGGACTGACCCACGATTCAATATAGCGCTCCTGCTGCATTGGCAATCCATTAAAATCAACCGGTTCTGAAGCCATTGTGGCTTTTGCCAAATATCTTAGCCCGGTTAAATTGCCCTCGATAATATTCGTGCTGATGATTGCGATTCGATAGTTTTGTACCGGATGGACTGATTTGTTCATGGGGTTGGCATTGCCTGAAAAGTCAAAATAAAAATCATGATCCACCAGCCATTGGCGCAGTTCATGTAAAATTTGCCTGGCCTCTGGAATAGTAAATTTCAAATTTCCCACCAGATGCCCCCCGAGAAATACGGTAAAGGCTTCATCTAGATTGTATTGCCGTGCGTAACCGGATTGCAATCCACCGAGTGGATCGGGTGGCAAAAATTCGCGCGACCAGCGTTTCCATTTCGCAAGATTTATGTTGAATATCTGCGAGAGCTCTTTGTTGGTGAGAAATTTAATCATGATTAATCTGTATTAAGCGGATTTATTTGTTTCCGAAGCCCTTATTCCCCAATGTATCATTCGAAAAAAGATTCTTCATTATCCACAGTTCGCATTGCAACATTGGAATAGGTAAAAATTTAACGGATTGATTGTGAAGTTGAGTTATTAATATAACAACTAATTAATTTAAATCAATCACTTGATAATATTTGAAAGTAATACTATATTGTTAATTTAGTCTTTTTCCGGTTAGTTTTTTTTTACGTACAAAAAAACAGCTTAAAAAAATTGTCAGCTAAAATCCATGATAACTGCTTAAATTTTATACGGATAATTTAGTTGTTGCAGATTTTCAAAGGACTTGTTGCGTATGCCTGATCAATATCCTGTGGCCATCATCGGAATGGGTTGTCTGTTCCCAAATTCAATTGGCCTTAAAAAATACTGGCAATTGCTGTTTCACGGCAAGGATGCCATCACCGAAGTCCCCGAGTCACATTGGTCTCCCGGCGAATATTTTGACAGTGATCCGAAACGACCGGATCACGTTTACTGCACCCGCGGCGGATTTCTGACGCCGGTCGAATTTGATCCAACTGAATTTGGAATTCCGCCGAATTCACTGGAGGCCACCGATACATCCCAACTGCTGGGGTTACTAGCAGCAAAAATGGCCCTTGAAGATTGCGGGTACCGTGATAACCACGATTTTGACCGCGATCGTACTTCTGTCATTTTGGGTGTTACGGGCACCCAGGAATTGGTGATTCCCCTAAGTTCAAGGCTCGGTCATCCCAGATGGCGTAAGGCTCTCGAAGATTCCGCCATACCGCCGGACAAAACGGAAGAAGTCATCCGGAAAATTTCTGATTCATTTGTTCCCTGGCAGGAAAATTCCTTTCCTGGATTGCTGGGCAATGTGGTCGCCGGCAGAATATGCAATCGTCTGGATTTAAGGGGCACCAATTGTGTTGTGGATGCAGCCTGCGCCAGTTCAATGAGTGCCGTGCATCTGGCGTTGCTCGAATTACAGTCCGGGCGCAGCGATATGGTGGTTACCGGAGGGGTAGATACGCTAAATGACATTTTTATGCACATGTGCTTTGCCAAAACCCATACGCTGTCTACCACTGGAGACGCGAGACCGTTTTCAAAGGATGCCGACGGCACTGTGCTGGGTGAAGGCATCGGCATGCTGGTCTTAAAAAGACTCCCGCAGGCTGAAAGAGACGGCAATCGGATTTATGCAGTTATTAAAGGATTGGGTTCATCAAGTGATGGCAAATCCCAGAGCATCTATTCCCCGCGAAGTGATGGACAGGCCCGAGCCTTGCGCGCAGCCTATAACAATGCCGGTGTCAATCCGGCAAGTGTGCAGCTGATAGAAGCACATGGAACCGGCACCCGCGTGGGCGATAGTGTTGAGTTTGCTGCGCTGAATCAGGTTTTTGACGAGTTCGGCGCTACCGGCAATAAATGTGCCCTGGGCTCGGTTAAATCAATGATCGGCCATACCAAAGCCTCGGCCGGTGCTGCCGGGCTGATAAAGGCCGCCTTGAGCCTCTACCACAAGGTGCTGCCCCCTACTCTGAAAGCCGAAACACCGGATCCTGATTTAGACATCGAAAACAGTCATTTCTACCTGAATACAGCGACACGCCCCTGGTTTTCCAACAATGGTGATCCCCGCAGAGCCGGCATCAGCGCCTTTGGTTTTGGGGGTAGTAATTTTCATGTCGTGCTGGAAGAATATCGACGTGACAAAACGGAAACATCTTGGGATGGAACCACGGAAATAATTGCTCTATCCGCCCATCAACCGGCTGAATTGGTTCGGAGCCTCAAACAATTCAAGCAGTCGTTCGCTGACGGTTTACCGGAAAGGGAATTTAACCTTAAAGCCGCAAAATCCCGTCAAAGTTTCTCAACGGACCATCCTTATCGCATAATAATGGTCTGTGATAACTTTGTCGAAATAGAGGACCTTATCGAGCGTGCTTTGACGGCCCTGGATTCAGGATTTGTCCATGACACGTTGAGTTTTAAGAATATCTACCTAGGCGGTCCCCAAAACCCAGGCAAGCTGGCCTTTGTTTTCCCGGGCCAAGGCAGCCAGTACCCCGCGATGGGAAGAGATGTCGTCTGCACCTTTCCCCAGGCTTTGCAGACCCTGCAAGAGGCCGATCATCAATTTAAAGGGCAAACTCGTCTCAGCGAATTAATCTATCCATCGCATACCAATAACCAGCAAGAGCGCATCCAGCAGGATTCGGCGCTAAAAAGAACCGACAATGCTCAGCCGGCCATCGGTGCGATCAGCATGGCACTGCTTAAAGTACTGCAAGAGTTCGGCATTTATCCGGCTGCAACTTTCGGACATAGTTTCGGTGAGCTAACGGCCCTGTGCGCCGCCGGTTGGATGGATGAAACCGCCCTGTTAGATTTGTCGATCACTCGCGGCCAACTGATGGCTGCAGCAGGCGGCAATCAGAACCCACCCCGGGGCGCCATGCTGGCTGTTCAATTACCGTTGGACGAAATCGAAGCGCTGATCGCCGATTTGAACCAGGAAGTCGTTCTGGCAAACCGCAATAGTCCCGTCCAGGGTGTTTTATCCGGACCCACAACGGCTATTGAAAAAATCGAAAAGATATGCAGGACCCGCAAAATCAGAGCTGTTCGGCTGCCGGTTTCTGCAGCCTTTCACAGCGACCAGCTGAATAGCGCGGTTCAGCCATTTCTAAATGCTCTCAAACAGGTATCGATTCATCCGACGGCCGTCGAAGTGTTTTCCAATACCACCGCCAATGCTTATCCCGCCGATCCGGATAAAGTCCGCGTGCTGCTGGGTGATCAATTAATTCGTCCGGTGGATTTTGTTAATGAGGTTGAAAACCTGTATCAGTCCGGCTTTCGTACATTTGTTGAAATCGGACCCAAATCGGTCCTGACCGGTCTCATTTCAGCAACTCTGCAGGGCCGTCAATTTGAAGCCGCGGCCCTGGATGCTTCGGCGGGTAAATTCTATGGTGTGGCTGATCTGGCCCGACTGATAGGCAGACTTGCCGCGCTTGGCTATCCGGTATCCCTAGCCAACTGGGAGAACCCGGTTTTGTCTAGCCGAAAATCACGTATGAACGTTCTGCTGAAAGGCACGAATTATAAAAGTCAGAATACAGAGGCGTTTGAATGCGGAATGCGGAATGCGGAATGTGGAATTGCACGGGCCAACGGACAAAAGACAAAAGACAGCCGGGGGCAAGTTCAGCCGAGCGGAAGACAAAACCCGAAGAACGCACAGCAATTAAAAAATCAGACAGATTCGATTACTAAGATTATTGTAACCAATCAACAGAGCGACACCATGAAAAAAGAAGACAATCCGCAATCAGAATTTATCCGCGATGCGTATCGGGTAGTTGCTGAAGGCCTAAAATCGATGCAGCGCCTGCAATCTCAAACTGCTGAGGCGCATCAGAAGTTTTTAGAAACCCAGACCGAGGCCAACCGTACCCTGCAGGAGATGATGAAAAGTACCCAACGTCTGGCAGAGGGGACCATTGGAATTCCAGCCATATCCAATCCCTCGCAAAATTTGCTGGAAAACGGGATGCAGCCCCCACGCGTCGAGCCGATGGTCGAGAATCAACCGACGACCGGTGGGCGTGAGAATACTGCAGGCCCCTCCAATTTGCCGGCTCCCCGGATACCCGATGCCGCACGGCCTGCCCCTTCCGATTGGGATCTGCCCCGTGCGGCAGCCAACGGTTACAGCAAAGATCAGAAAATGCGTGAATCCCGCCCTGAATCCATCCGGCAAGGCACCGACTCGGGTCCGGACATTGAAACGACCATACTGGAAATTGTCAGCCAGTTGACAGGTTATCCGGTGGAAATGCTGGGACTGGACATGGATATCGAGGCCGAATTGGGAATTGATTCCATCAAACGGGTCGAAATATTATCGAATTTGGAAGAGGCGATTCCGGATTTGCCTGCGGTATCGCCTGAGACTGTGGGCAGTCTGAAAACATTGGGGCAAATCGTCGAATTTATGAATCACCCCGGCGATGGGCCAAAAATTGGCTCCCAATCAAACGCCACGATTCGGGCTGAGTCCCTCATACCCTCAGCCTTGGACCGTGATTCAGCGGATGACCGCTCCAAAATAGTAGAAGCTACGATGCTGGAAGTCGTCAGCCAACTGACGGGTTACCCGGTGGAAATGCTCGGGTTGGATATGGACATTGAGGCCGAACTGGGTATCGATTCCATTAAACGAGTAGAAATTCTATCTAATCTCGAAGAGAAAATGCCCGATTTACCCACCGTTTCGCCGGAAGTGATGGGCACCTTGAAAACCCTGGGGCAAATCTCCGATTTTATATGCAACGGAAAGCCTGAAAATGAGGCTGAAATTCGACCTGAGGGCAACATACAAGACAGACGCTCTTCAGATACCGCGACGACTTTAGATTTGAACGATGATAATCGAAACACATTAACTGCCACCATGCTGGAAATTGTCAGCCAACTAACGGGCTATCCGGTGGAGATGCTTGGCCTGGACATGGACATTGAAGCCGAACTGGGAATCGATTCGATAAAAAGAGTTGAAATTCTCTCCACCTTGGAAGAAAGAATGCCTGAATTGCCTGCGGTCTCACCGGAAATGATCGGCAGCTTTAAAACCCTGGGACAAATTGCCGGATATCTCGCCAATCCGGTTACAACCGATATTTCCTCGAAAGGATCTGAAGGAGCGCAGCCACAGACTTTATCTGTGGTTCGCGCCAATGCACCTGAAACATCGTCATATTCGGACCCGCTTGCAGGTAATTCGAACAAGGCCTCGATACCCCGCAATGTGGTAACCGTTGTTGATGCACCACCGGTTTCCGAGACCACGGTTCCTATCTCAGGCACAAAAAAAATATTTATTACAGAGGACCACACCGGTCTCTCCGAAGAAATTGCCGAAGAACTGGCGAAGGTGAATATCAGAACCGTTAGAATCTCGCTGGACATTTTGAAATACAAACGCCAGCTGCCGGAGGCTGCCGGTCTGCTAATTATTCAGGATCCCCGATCCGATAATATGCACCGGGATTTAAAGGATGCCTTTAAACTGTCAAAATATCTGGCGCCGGATCTCATTGATTCAGCCGCTGATGGCGGTGCCATTTTCGCCACCATTACCCGTCTTGACGGCGCCTTTGGTCTAAAGCGCCATCAGATGCAATATCCGGTTCAGGGGGGCCTTGCGGGACTGGCCAAAACAGCGGCAGTCGAATGGGATGATGTTTGCTGCCATGCATTTGATATTGCGCCGGATTGGTCGGATAAACCCGCCATTGCATCGGCAATTGTCAAAGAAGTTATGGCACCGGGTCCGATCGAAATAGGCCTTGATCGGGATCGTCGTTGCACTCTATCCCTGCAGCCTGAAACTCGACCGACTGGCTCTATAAATCTTAATTCAGAAGATGTCGTGGTCGTCAGCGGCGGTGCCCGAGGCGTGACGGCTGCTGCCGCGCTGGAGTTGGCCAGACATACCGGCACCAAGCTGGCACTGTTAGGCCGGTCTCCGGAGCCTTTTGCAGAGCCGGAGTGGCTGGCAGCCCTGGAGGACGAAGCCGATATCAAAAAAGCGCTATTAGAAAACGAATATCGTGACAAACCCGCAACACCCGCGCAAGTCGAAAAGGCATATAATCGCTACATGGCTAATCGCGAAATTGTCCGGAATCTAAAAGAACTAAGATCAACCGGTGCCCGTGTCTATTATTATTCAGCCGATGTCAGAAAATTTGATATGGTCGAAGCCATCATTGATGGCATCCGAACGGAACACGGTCCAGTCTCCGCTATTATCCATGGTGCCGGGGTGTTAGAAGATCGTCTGATCGTTGACAAAACCATCGATCAGTTTGAACGGGTCTACGACACCAAGGTCGCCGGATTGACTAATTTGCTTAATGCTACCCGTAAGGATCACTTGAAATACATGGTTTTATTTTCATCGGTCGCTGCCCGTCTGGGCAACAAGGGCCAGGTGGATTATGCGATAGCCAATGAAGTACTCAACAAAATGGCTCTGTCTGAATCAGCCATCCGAACCGACTGCCGGGTTATCTCCATTAACTGGGGTCCCTGGGACGGCGGAATGGTGACGACTGCTTTGAAGCGCGAATTCGAACGCAACGGCATCTATTTGATTCCAGTCGATTACGGCGCTGAATCCATGCTTTATGAAATGATGGCCCGCCCGAAAGGTTCGGTTGAAATCGTCATTGGCGCCGAACTTGCCGGTGCCGCCCATACCGCCCACAACATGCCAAATCGACCTGAATTGGTGAAACCGGCACCCGAGGCAATAAAACAACAACTCACGCTTTCATTTGAAAGGGAGATCGACATTCACCAATACCCGATATTGCAGTCTCATATCATTGACGGTAAACCGGTGGTGCCACTGGCCTTAATGACTGAGTGGTTGGCCCACGGAGCGCTGCATGAAAACCCCGGATTACTGCTGCACGGCTTGGATGACATCCGCGTCATGAAAGGCATTCGGATGGAGCAAGATCAAAAACAAATTCGGCTGCTGGCCGGAAAACTCCAAAAAAATGGCGTCTTTTATGAGGTCGAGGTTGAATTGCGGGATGGCAATTTGATCGGCAAGGACACCCTCCACGCGAGGGCTAAAGCCGTATTGAGCGACAGCTTGACGGCCGCCCCCGCTTATCAATTTTCTAAAACAATGGTGGCCAAAGCTTACAGCAGAAATATAAAAGATGTATATGATAAGATTCTCTTTCATGGTCTTCTGCTTCATGGAATTCGAAAAATTGTCAGCTGCTCGCCCCGGGGCATGGTGGCACATATTACGACGGCCCCGGTACCAGGTGAATGGATATCGATGCCGCTGAGAAATCAATGGATTGCCGATCCGCTGGTTCTGGATTGCGCGTTTCAGATGGCCACCGTCTGGTGTTTTGAAGAAAAAGGCGCGGTGTCGCTGCCAAGTTACGGTTCATCATACCGTCAGTATTGCGAACAATTTCCCCCTGATGGCGTGACAGTGGTCCTGGAGATACAAAATGTAACCGACCGCAGGATTCGCGGCGATTTCACGTTCCTTGATGCCGAGGATACCATAGTGGCACGTTTGAATGGCTACGAGGCGATCATGGATGCGTCTCTATTCAAAGCCTTCAAGCCGCAATACAGGGCTTCGGCCTAAGCTAATGATAGCCACTCATTGCGAGGCTTTAAGTTTAGTCTAGTTATTATTCCGTAATCAGCTCCTGGGAGCAATTTTGGATTGCGGATTTGTTGTATCGCTTTTCTCTGCCATTCTATATTAAATTGATCCGCCGCAGGCAGACATTAAATCCAAATTCTGAAATCCAAAATCTAAGCTAGACCGCTTTTTCTAGACCCCGATGAATATCTGCCGGAATGCCGCAAAAATCAACGGGTTCGATGCTGGAAACAAAACTTTTGCAAGGCGGGCAGTACTTCTTCGGCTTTCCACGACCGCTCCAAAGCATTTTTATTCTGTGCGCGGTGCCGCATTTTGGACAAATACATTCAACTGTAAGGCCATTGGTATGATTGTCTCTTACAGTGTGAACGCAATCATGCGCTTCCCTTAAACAAGTGCTATTGCTGATAACAGGCATTATTCTATCTTTCCTTAGGGTTCAAAGCAATACTCGAATGATTTAGTCGGCGCTTCTATCCTTTCCGTTTCTCTTTTTCATATTTCTTAATGATGTCTTCGATGGCCTCTTCCAGGAGGGTGCCGATCGATTTGTCTTCATCGACCGCAAGGTGTTTTAGTGCTTTCAGGCGGTCCGCATCAACTCTGGTAGAAAAAGTCTTTTTCGTACTCATAGCAATATTCTTATTATATTTATTTCTTTATTGCAAGAATATTTTTCATTAAATTAAAAAATAT
>Ga0056115_1001064_pt1 | contig 12611 bp, 10 predicted proteins | sample WorMetOlspDAHAB1_FD_77007 | JGI IMG/M metagenome (GOLD analysis project Ga0056115, IMG submission 77007) | Marine gutless worms symbiont microbial communities from Max Planck institute for Marine Microbiology, Germany - Olavius sp. DAHAB.1 ... | reverse complement strand
GATCGCGTACAGTCTGATGTCGACGTTGGAAAACTACGCCAAACATTCGGAGAAGACAGTCATCACCACCATCCACCAGCCTTCCAGTCAGATCTTCCACATGTTCACAAACGTACTGCTACTGCACAACGGACAGGTCACCCAGTTATCGCTTCGCCTTTTGCTTTTCTAGTACGTTTCTAATCTAACGCTGACCCTAACGCTAACCCCATCTTTAACCCTTCCAATCAGACCTTTCACACCTAGGCCTTCTGCCAGACTTGTAACAAGTCAGGCAACTGCCGAGTCCGATTTCAAGACCAAGTCCACTGCTTCCAAGTCTGAGTCCAAGTCCCAGTCCCGAGTCCAACTCATTAAATGTCAGAGTCTGAGAAGTAAAATACGAGGTTAAAAATAACGCTTGTTGCAGGCCATCGACCTTTCGTGCGCCAGGTACACTGACTTACCACCCCTTCTTCGTTAGTAATGAGTTATAGTTATAAATGAGAAACGACAATATTTCGTGAATGTCATGAAATATTTCTTACGTTCCGCATGGTGTCTTAATTGATTCTCCGCCAAATAACCATCGGTTATCATTTTACATAAAAAAAGTTACGATCCAGTCAAAATGTTATAGTGTGTATGTGAAGGTATCTTCAAAAATAATATTTACGCCATTTTTAACGATTTTTACGATTGAAAAAATATAAATAATGCCAGAAGCCAACGAGAAATGTATTATGATTCGCCAGAAGGCGCTACCAAGTGCAGCTTGTAGTAGAGGCTGTTGAACTCCACATTCTGATCTCCTTTTCGACTCAACAAGTAGAATTTCAATTTTCAACTTGCGCCTACTTTTAGATAGAACCTTTTGGCGCGCAATATCTAAAAGCAATAGTGTTGAAAATTGAAATTCAATATCCTTTGCCGAAAAGTAGTTATAAATGAGAAACGGACAATATCCCGTGAATGTCATGTAACATTTCTTTCGCTCCGTATGGTGTCTAACAAATTCTGCTTCAAAAAATCAATGTTTATCGTTTTCCATAAATCAGAGGTTTATTTGCAGTGCAACAATTATAATCTATAACACTACTGTGAAACAATCTTTAAAAATGGTAAATTTGCCATTTTTAAGGATTTTGACTATAAAAAGATATATATTGGCTATAACGCCAGAGGCCTTCAAGAGAGGTACGATGATTCGCCAGAGGTGGCTACCAAATGCAGCTTGTCGTAGAGGCTGTTCAAATCCATACTCTGATCTCCTTTTTACTCACCAAATGGAATTTAAATTTTCAACTTGCGCTTACTTTTAGATAGAAACTTTTGGTAGGCAATATCTAAAAGCAAAAGTGTTGAAAATTGAAATTCAATATCCTGTCCCGAAAAGTAGTTATAAATGAAAAACGGACAACATTTTGTGAATGTCATGAAAAATTTCTTTCGTTCCGGATGGTGTCTAACAAATTGTGCGCCAAAAATCAACTGGTCGTTTTCATAAAACAGAGGTTAATTTCCAGTGAAACAATTGTAATCTATAATGCTACCGGTACTGAGAAACAATCTTTAAAAATAGAAAGTCGCCATTTTAACGATTTAACGACAGAGAGCTGATTACAGCTTACATATGACATGGAGAGAAAATGACTAATCCTTAAAATTTTACATCCAAAAATATTTCTTAATTTAGTTCATAATTTACTTATCAGTGTGTGATTTCTAATTCTAATTACTTACCATTCTTTGAAAAATTTCTAAATCCTAATTTCTAATTCCATACAGTATATTCATCAATTCTAATTAAGCTACCATCAATCAAAATATCACTGCTTACGCATGCATATCATCAGTAATTAACAGCAGAAAAAAATTGAAACATGATACGTGACAAATTTTTGCAAAAGTTATCGCATATACTGTGAAATGTGTAGATATTGCTAATGAAAAAAATGTCCTAAGATTAGATATTTGTGCACATTAGAAATTTAATGAAAAAGGCCAGTTTGAACCTCTGTAACAAAACCTTGAACAGACTATGTTGTTGAACACTCAACAGTATTCATTATTTAGTAGGCACTGTAGGCAGCACAGATATCAGTCTGTTTCAGTCAGCTACTTTCTGTTACATTTATCTATATACTTTGCCAGTGATATTCAGTAAGAAGGAAAGTGAAACTGTAATTTTGAAATTAATCCGTTACCGTCATCTGTTTGTGTATGGACTTGATAGAGGACTTGGTTTTCAAACACCCAAATCCAAGGCTGAGTCCAAGTCCGAGTCCATCAAAACTAGACTCGAGTCCAAGTCTGGACTTGTGTACAACAAGTATGCGTACTGCTACTCCAAAACGGACGTGTCACTCAAAACGAGTTAAAATAAGGCAAAATACCAATTATGAGCAACTCCGTGCCCTTAAATATCACCACCCTAAATATAATCATTATAATGTTTTGCTATATTATAATTATTTTTAAAACATGATTTATAAGATGGTAATGCCTTCTCTCCCGCTAGAGGGCTCTTTAAACGTCTATGAAAGCCTAACCCGCACTTGCCTCTGTCACCACGCACTATTTTTGTTCTAGTGGAAAGGGTGTGATACCATACGGCTGTGAAGGAACCGTGCACTGTTGTGCACGTAAAGGCGTAAGGTGTTAAAAGCAGCCATTGAATGTTTATGTTATTCCGTATTAAAGGGCACCTGTTGTTGTCATGGCAACAAGCATGATTTGGAATTTTATCATTATGCAAGTGTATAAAGGCGTTAGAGTGACAGTAATTGTAATAAGTTTGATAAGTTCATTTCATAGTAGAAACGGTCATGCAACTCGAAGGCTGTTTTATTCAGTTGCCTGACTTTTCTGTTCGCTTAATTCGGTGATGTGTTTGTTGTAATCGCCAGGTGGCGTATTTCGGTCGAGGAGACAAAGTTGTGGAGCATTTTGCGAGCGTAGGAATGCAGTGCGCTCCTCATTACAATCCGGCTGACTTCATCAGTATGTCTTCACCGAATTCTCATCTTGTTTTGTTTTTATTTAAAATGCAGTTTTTCTGTCCAACCGTTGCTGCCAGCCGGTCAAATCTTGGCACCGGCCAGGTTTAGCTGGTGTGAGGCCCAGCTTATACGTGGCTGTTGCTAGGTAGTATTGCGGAGTTGGGAGACTCTAAAAGCTTTAGGACTATGAAACTGTACTATTGATTATTCTTGTTATGATTATGTAGGCCTATTTATTACGTCATTAGCATCGCATACGTGCACCAAAAGCGCAAGGCAAACATAAAGAGACACATGAGAAAAACCGTAAAACACAAAATACATACAACACGTGCAGGGTATATAAATACACATAGGCATACAACCTAAAAATACACACTATAATAATCATGCCAAAAATGCAACCAGAATGCGTTTTTTATTTACAGATTACTCTCGCGCATTATTTTATAAAAAAAACAATTCCATAAAAGTCGTCCATAGCCGTAATAATTAATCAACTTTCCTAAGCAAGCGTGCATAAAACGGCGTTACTGTCACGAAACACTTTTTCCAGAAAAGAATCTTAGGCAAGTCTATCAGCAGAGACGCAGGCAATGACTTACAATAGTATTGCACTTTCACGACCGGGCTGAGTGGCAGAGGGTTGTTAGACATGCAATCGACACCAACGAGTGACCTCGCCCATGGAGTCAAAGAATAAGAAGAAGAAGGCTATTGAATATTTTGCGAAAGGCATTATTGTCAGCTACATCATTGGACTTGGTATTAGTGTTGTTTAATGCAATCCATAGACTGTGTAATAATCATAATTATCATCAGCATCAGTATCAAAACTGCAGTTTGGTTCTTTCGTAGACAACTTCCAGGAAAAAGAAATAAAAATAAACTGTTTCGTGTGAGGTCATCTGTTGGCGGGAAGCCTTAAGCTTTGCACGGGTCGGTGTTGTGTTTGTCTTGATATTTTTGTTTTCGTTAATTTAATAACATTTAATGAACCATTAACCTGACTGACATTCGTAGGCCTAGCCTATATGGTTCTATATGTATGCTGTGCAGTTGAGAAATTGCGGTCAGGAGAGGAAACGGTTCGAAAACTGGTCGAGGCAGCTACTTTAAATATCAAGTAAGTAGCAACACTACAACTCAAGCATTGAAAACTAAAAGATTAGCACGCGTCAAAAAGTTGACGAGAGAGCTGGCAAACTTAGTCTGCCGCACGTGACGATTAGGCCTAACTAAAATCAGAGATAAATAAAAGCAAACCATAAAATCGATGAGAAAATAAATCCGGTAAGCCATGAGATCAGTCCGACAGACAGAAACAGACTATGACGGAACAGGTGGAGGATAAGATATTCTGAAAAAGTAAGTTTCGAGTTCAGAATGAAACAGTGAAAAGGTGATAGAAAGTGATAGCAGTGTGTTGCAAGTTTAACTTGTATGTTCAAATGAAGGTCGCTGAGAGTGGATGAATAATTTGGATGAGGAATTCTAGTGATGTAGGAAGCTGGTTCCAGAGATGAGGTGCAGCATGTCGGAAGGATAGGTGAGTGACTTTGAGTGATGATGATGGTTTGATCAGAGTGACATAAGGTGAAGAGCGTGTGTTGTGACCGTGAGGAGGCTGAATAGATACAAGGTCATAGAGATACGGTGGCTGAGTGGTATTGAGAATTTGGTAAGTGAGAGAAATGATTTTGTATTCAAATCGTTCAGAAACTGTAAGCCAGTGAAGAGATTTCATAATAGGAGTGATGTGTTGAAGTTTTGGAGCCTGGACAGAAGTTCGAGCAAAACCATTCTGGATGTGTTGGAGACGATTTATTTTATATTTCGGAAGACCGTAGTACAGAGAGTTACAGTAGTCAAGCTTGGAGTGTACGATGGAGGTGGTAATCGTTTTGGCGGTGTGAAGGTCAATGTAGGGACGTATACAGCGAAGAGCACGGATGTCATGTTAGCAGGATTTAGACAATGCAGAGATCAGATCGGAGAAGGAGAGATGTTATCAAATATGATACCAAGGTTGCGAACGGAGTGAGTAGAGTCTATTGAAGCCATGAACTTGTGAATTTTTGCCAGCTGTAGACACTCACACGGTTCCATTAGCCACTTGGCCTGCCGAAGGTTAACTCAGTCCAAGACATTTAAATCGGCATTTAATGACACGTTGAATAATTATCCCTTTGCGTGCGACTGCGTGTGTGTATGGGTCACTGAATGGATGAATTCTTTGACGTTGCTCCTAGTTGTGAAATCCCGATAACGGATACTCATCATCGTCATCATGTCGAACATAGCCCAGATGAACCGCAGTGAACTCTCGCATATGGCTGGTGCCGTAGATGACAGCACTATAAATATCGTCGTGGTTATTATTATTATTATTATTATTATTATTATAGCCCGGAAGCCGTTGCGACTGCTCGCCGTGAGATCCGATCGAAGGCATGGTTCGAAGCGTCTGAGGTCGGCAGGTTGAGATCGGTACAGACTTGGTGTGTAGCCAGCTGATGCAGCATCTACCGAGTTGACGACGCCAGCCAGACTGAGGAGGAGTGTTGCCACTTGCAGCACAGCAGGCTGAGAGATCAGAAGTCGCAGAAACCTTTAGTTGAAGACGGACAGCGTTTGCAAAGAGGCTCACACGCCTACGCTTATCGATCTGATCGATATGACAAATTATGTAGTAAATTAAATAAATAAACGACGACTATGGTGCTGCTATTGTGCGTTGAGGTACAACACAACCGCATGCGATGCGACTAAATGCCACAAGGACGGTGACACCGATACTCCTGAAACTGTTCTCAAAGCTTCGACGGACAGCGCTGCATCAACGTTGCTAGTTGAACTTGGTCCACTTTATGGCACTTTCAACCACAACGTCGGTTAGTAACAGGTCGATGAGGCCTAATAGTTCGTTGCTATTATCCGTGTTGTCGAAATCTAGTGTAGCCAAAGCAGGACATTCAACGCTCTCCCCACTCCGCTATACGCAACACCCTACAGTTTTTAAGCAAGTGGGAGAACACCCCTCATTTTCTCCCTTCATACAACCCCCTCGTATTCATACCCCTTATCTTTACCTGTCTCCATTGCCCTCTCCTTTACCCTCCCCTCCTTCTGCCCCTTTCCGTCCCTCGTCGCAGCCATGGGGTCTGCGGGTGTGCTATAAACCAGTCAACAAAATCAGTTACTCTCTGACCAACATCGGACAGTTATCCATAGCGTGCATGGTCACCTATTAACCATACATCGGGCACAAAACAGGAAAAGTCCGCCGACCACAGACCGATGTCCGTCATGTCCTAACCTCTGAGCCACGCCGCCAAGTGATAGAATTTTGTGTGGGAATTTGTCTAGCATACTGAAGATGATTGTTGGTTATTTCTGTAAGCGCAGCTGGTGAAGTGGAGCCGCAGCCAGGTTCTCGATCGACACTACAACTTGTGGAAGTGGAGCGATATGTGGACGCAGGAGCCGAGTGGCAGACTGGGCTGTGGCTGCAGTATAGCACACTGACGAGGAGGAACTTCCGGCGTCAGCGAGCACGCTACTTTTCCAAGTTGCTGTTCGGACAGATGCTGTTCCTGTCGGTCGTCACTGGCTTCGTGTGGTTCGACATGGAACGAACGGAGGATTTGGCGCGCGACAGGCTCGGCATGGTAACCCGTTTGCGTATACTATACACCGAGTCTCAAAAAATCTCGACTCGAAAACTTAGCAAATAACTCTCGTGAATAACGTTATGACTGTATCTGCTGGTAGCTTCAAAACTGTAACTCTATTTTTTAGTGTCGCAAGTCTCTTCATATTGAAAACTCAATGTTTCGTGAATTATTTCGAATAGGGAGTCTTGAAATATTTGAAAACATTAAAAAAATCTGTTTGACTGCTTCATAGTGAAATATTTCATCGGGCACTTCGAGCTAGAAATGTTATCAGTTGTGACCATTTTGCTATATACATCGACGTTGTTGCGTGACGACACGTTACACGATATTATTGTGTACAACTCGAATATTTTGCCTGCATTTGTGAAGCTGCATTTCGTCGGCGTGATACTCGGTGTTCACAACGCTATGATGGCTCTCACTGCACGTACGTAATACCAGTACTTTTTGAGACGTAAACGTACTCGACTTTCTTATTTCTTTGTCACGTTACGTTTGTTTTGTTTTTATGCGATACAGCGTGAAGTCTTGCTGATATGGTGATATTTCCGCAGTATGCAGTTGCTTGTTGAAAGGTTTATAAGTCTATCTTTTCATATTCCCTGTTTCACATTGATTTTTATAGTTTGATTCTGTTCATCCATGTACATATTTTACTCATATTTTACATATTCAACTCAGCCTTCCATCCCTTCGGGGTCGGTAAATGAGTAGTAATTCCATGTAATTACATGGTTTACGAGGTGGAGACCATTAAACGGCACGCCAAAGCTGCGTTTCGGTCAGCAGGTCATGGGTCAGCCTGTGAGCGCAGGCTTAGCCTAAGGCCTACGCCCTACGCTAGCTTGGCCTGTGACATGACCAGCGCCTCTGAAGTCGCGGTATGCGACTTGAGGCGCTCTATAAGTGTTATATGCCTTTGCCTTTGCCTTTGCTGTCAACCGAATCGGTGCTTACCGTGCAAGAGTCGCCATGAAACTACTTCTCGATTGGTTGCTTTTAAAAAGTGATTTTATTTGTCGTTGCGTGGTCAGTGGCAGACGACGCTGGCGTGGTCAGACGCGAGCGAATGGCGGGAATTTACCGACTGAGCGCGTACTTTCTGTCGGTGCTGACGACGGAAATCCCCGTCGTCATCGTCATCGTGACGATGTACGTCACTGTGTCGTATTGGATGGCGAAGCTGATGCCGTCTGCGCTCAACTTCGTCGCTCACTGGGCCACCATTCTTGCCTTCTCTTTCGCTTGTCAGGTATACAGCCGCCAGCAACTGGATCTCATATCGAAATAGGCGCCCCATAGTGGTGAATTTACGTCGTGGTCACTGATGCGTGATTATTAGATCAACGGTGTTCCCTGCAAAGAATGCACTACTGTATATGAACACTAACGCTGACCCTAACCATAAACATAACCCTGACTTTGTTAGCTCATTATATATCGATATTACAGCCAGGGGTGTCGCCAGCTCAAAAATGTGGGGATGGACACACGCTGTAACGGGGACCTGGTGGTTGAGACCCAGCGGTGGCTTGAGCAGAACTCCTCGTCAGGGAAGGGCTACCCCTGAAGTTGAACACCTTTATGCTTTTTGATGCAAAAGGGAAGCAGCAAATTCGCCTCGTTCTCCGTATTTTGCAAACTGGCGAGGCAAGCTCCAAACGTGACTTACCTTCTCCTCCATATAAACTCACAGAATTTGCTTTAGTCTCTGGAACAATTTTTGGCAAAAGTGGGGCAGACATGTCAACCCCAGTTTACCCCGTGGCGACGCCCTTAATTACTTCGTGCCACTAGCAATTTTCTCACTTCCGGAACGGCCACAGATCGTGTCATCCTGTGCTTCTGTTAAATTCTCCAGTCGTAATTCTTGATACTACAGCGGCTACTGTTCAATAACTAAGGTATACTTGCTATTTTCTAAACGCTAAATGAAGGTGATGACATCATTCTGTTGTAGGGAATTGGTTTGTTTATCAGTGTCATAATCACAGACGCAGCTCTTGCCACAACCGTCTGTACGTCAGTCATGGTCGCCTCGCTTATGGCCGGTAATTATCTATTTCTCAGTAATCTAATGTCAGGCAATAGTATTGTGTAATGATATATTATTATTCTTACTTTTTAACTCGGTAGATATGTTTCTGAGGGAGTTTACAAATTAAGATAATGCTGATCATCAGTCCGTGCAGTCAGTGGCTGGCAAGGTGTCATGTAACAATTAAGACAGCGTTAGAGCGTTTGCACCAGCAACGAAACACAACACTTTGCAGAACAGATAAACTCATTCCCTCTCATCGCCTCATATTATTATTATTATTATTATTATTATGTCGTTTTTGTTGTTAAATCGTTAATGAAGATAAGTAATATCTTTTTCAAAGGTTACGTAGTATTTTTTAAACTTTCATAGTACTAGGTATTGTATGTATGTTTTTATTTGTGTTGTGCTGTATCGATAGTCATGGTGTCATGGGCCTTAAGCCTGCTATTGAAAATATATAATAATTATTATAATGATGATATTGATGATGATACGTAGTTATAATGATGATACACTGCTTTGCGGTATGTGAGTTTGTGTGTGTTTGTGTTCGTTGCAGGCGGCTACTTGAACACTCACCTCGCTCAGCCGTTTCGCTGGCTTCGCTACGTGTCAATCTTCTCCTATTCGTTGTCTGCGCTCTCCATCATCGAGTTTCAGATGGGATCGCCTCTCACGTCTGTTGTTATATATTATGTCTCCATCGTTTTAGTGTATGACGAAACTTTTTGTAATTACACAGCGATTTAAGCCCCTCTTTAGAGTCACTGCGTGATGCGCTATACAAATCGACGACGACTACTACTGCTACTTTCAAGGTCGCCGCCCTCACCCACCAGGCGTTGTCTGGATATACTCCCAGCTATACCTGACTGACGACTTCTGTCTCGTCACCGATGCTCGCCCAAGAAGACTGCGCTCGGCTGACGCTCTCAGTACGCTTCTCTTCAGTCGGACGCGCACCAACTTCAGCGACAGAGGCTTCAGTGCAGCTGGATTTCGTGTCTGGAAAAATCTGAAGACATCCGGACTTGCCATACAGCAGTTTCAGACAGTCGCAAAAGACATTTTTATTTGGTCATCGAGACCAAACCGCAGTAGAATCCGCGATTTAAATTTGCTTTAAAAATCAACTTACTACCTTTTTATTGTGCTCTACACAGTTGGGTTCTGTCAGTTGTTACAATAAAGATGATGATGACGACGATAATGGCCCAAGCCTGGGTCTTCGGAGGTTTAATTCCTTGGCGCTGGCCTTTAAACGTCAGCTTTAGCTTCGTGGGTCAAGTAAATAAGTAAGTAGCTGGGTTATATTGCGGAAAACTCTGGTGAGATTCCGTTCGTATTTGCTGGGTCGTCAGCTAAGAGCAGTTGAATCCGTATGAAAGTAAAAAGTCTTAAGATATCGTCCAAAAGCAGTGAGAGATAACTAGCGTTCATGAACAGAAGATGGTATTGTTCCAAGTTCTTGCGTTCCCATGTACATACATACGTATGCATGTATGTATGTCTGTGTATGGTTCCTGAGAGTGACAAATTTTTGTAAACATCACTGTAGATAATTAAGCATACGTGGCAGTTCTTTGTTTTTTGCAGTTGTGACCCGAAGACGACACTGTTTCCGACATCGTGTACGGCGAATGAGACGCACATCGCCGGCGACCTGCTGTTGAGTGCATGGCACTTAGACTTCGCTGTTTTGTCAGTCGACTGTGCGGTCATTATCGGACTCGTCGTGGCGACGCGATGCGCCGCTTATGTAGCCATGCGACTCATGTCTCCGTTTACACCCAACTAGCAACACTTTGACTTGGGACTTTTTGTATAAGTAACACTCGATATACACATTAGGCTACATCACTGTAGGTAATTTGTGTGTCTGGTGGTTGATTGATATTTAACTGGTAAAAACTTTCAGTCTTTTTTGTTAAAGTGAAACTGAATTTAAACTGAAAAAAATACTTTTGACTATAGGTTAAATTACTAATTTCAAAAGCATATTGTACGAAATTCAGAAAAATACAAAACCAGCTACAGCTGTAGGTGTATAGTGTACACTGTAGCAGCAGACATAGACGGGTGACTGAAAATGCGGGAGTGGAAAATGCGATACAGGTAAAAATGCAAGGATGGAAAATGCAGGAGTAGGCTAGCCGTGTGGAAAGCCGAAACGATATTATACGGTGAGACAGCCTTAAGTTACTTCCTAAAAAATGTTCCTCGGACTTCCGAGTGAATAAAGAGTAATTTTAATGCATTAGAAAATAGTGGCGGTCTTTGTTTTGTATAGTGATAGTTTGCTGGATGCGGCATTCGTGATGTGATGCAAGATAGTTGTTAACATAAACATTTAGTTTCACTGTAATCAAACACAAGCTTTCATTCGAACGAAAGGCAAATGTCCGAACGAGTGCTTAATTGGTTTTCTTCTATACAGTTCTTGGAGTCGATATATGCTAGCCATGTAGGCCTAATCAGGGGCGGCTTTTGTGTCTTTGATGTAATTAACACAATAACATAAACAGCCCAATTCGTCGGTCGCAATACTGCTTTGATGTGCATATCTGTACACTGTTCATGAACATAGTTCACGGCCTGTCTGAGACAGATTCGCGTTAGACTACACTTTTAGTATCTTATAGTTTTATCTTCTGACATATTTTTATGCCTAATAGTTGCTGCATTTTCCACTCCCGTATTTTCAGCGCCCCCATCGCACAAAGACACCTTCGTATTTCGTATAAGGCTTATTTATAATTACCGGATATTGCCGATATCATGGGAAACGGATGACGTACATACAGTGTAGGCCCTGCATGTCTTCTGAAAAATGGCCGTAGGCTACATCTAGTCCTGCATAGGAGATTAGTACATTCCTTGAAAACTGAAACTCTCTAGCAAACTGATTCCAGCGTGTGTGAACTTTGAGTTCCTGCCAATGAGATCGACGACGGAACCTATATAGATAGTGTATGCCGCAAGACACCAATGACGGCAAATTGTCGAATGGCATTCTGCATAATGTTATCCAGAGCACTCCACGTGGTACTTACTGGCTGTGGCTGACAGGAAAGTGTATCTGGTTCGGCAAATGTTTCTTTCACAAACAGGTACATATTGTTGTAATCGGCCTGATTGAAACGTAAGTTATTTTGCTCTAACGAAGGCGATAACGACTACTGCACCTATACACTCCGCATCAAAACGTTGTGATCGGAATTACCATCTGGAGCCATCTAAGAGATGCTATTCACCAGTAGTGATAATGCTTATTGTTAACGTCGTGATACTTTAATAAAACTGCAAATATTCTGCATACAGGGAAACAAATGCGCTAGCTTATACACATATATTCGTGCTCATAATTTATAACATTTAATTTTTGCTGTTTTTGAGCGTCGGCTTATGCAACATAGGATAGACCGTATGCAGTTTTTTCTATTTAATATTTTTGTGATTATCATTTCACCGTCCACGATTTCGATTCTTCCTTCAAGTTTCAGCAATGCCACTAACGACCATGTTATTTTCACTCACTAGCCTAATATTTCTATTTCTTCCGTTGAACTTTCGGTATGTAGCTGACAGCAGGATGCACATTTGCACACAATAGACAACATACTTCACGATGTCACACAAACTTAAAAAGCAATCGGTAGCAGTCTGCGCAACTAAGTTGAAACAAATCCCCTAAACGGCTTAAGATGATCACTACGGATAAGGTGAATGCGAGGAGTCGAAAAAGTTTCACAATGATCGTGATTAATCATTAACATTTTGACTATACAGTAATGCCGTGTAGTAAAGGCACTAGTTGTCTAAGTTGGTAGCTGCTGTGTTCCTATTGGATAGCAGTAGCTGGGGTGGTGTTTTCCCCTGGCTGCTGTAGCTGCATTAATTTAGAAG
>Ga0056115_1001063_pt1 | contig 12613 bp, 12 predicted proteins | sample WorMetOlspDAHAB1_FD_77007 | JGI IMG/M metagenome (GOLD analysis project Ga0056115, IMG submission 77007) | Marine gutless worms symbiont microbial communities from Max Planck institute for Marine Microbiology, Germany - Olavius sp. DAHAB.1 ... | reverse complement strand
CATAACGCAACGCAATCTCTTCACTAGAGATGTCATTTTGGTCAACGTCGGATTCAAATTGGATTTTTCAAATACAGTGCTTGATTTATTTTTGATGAGTCTAAGGCACAAACGAACATAGACTCCATTGTATGTCACAAGTCAAGCAGTGGGCAACCAATGCACCTTTGCTGCCAACAACAAGAACATGAAGCGACTCTATATTCAATGTACATAATCACAACTAATATGTTTCAGTTTGGGTACACAACATGAATAACGAAAGTATAAAATTATGAAGTTAAATCAATTGCTAATTTATCAAGCATGCCTAATAAACATCGTATTTTACATATGGTGCAAATTCCATTGTCCAAAAAACTTACAACCGGGTATTCCATAGTTTTAACTTAATTGAGCAACAATAACAAAATATCACGAAATGACGAATGGATGTAACAAAGCAGTGTTTCCAGTAAAAAGAACACGAGATACCTGAGTAGCAGAGACGGCAAAGCAAAGGTGCATGTTAAGACTGGCGGTAAAAAGCGGTGAAAACAGCGACGCACACAAGTGGTGCATTACGACAATTACCAACATGCTCACCTAACAACACCACACACATAAAATGCCAATCACTTGGTCATATAACTACTGGCAATTGGTCCAACGATGTGTTACAAAATTAACACGTGCTCTGCCATCTCCCGCCACACCAGAAGGCTAATCAGTGAGAATTAGATAGATGCACACCATCTTTGGAGACTGCCTTTGGCGCAGCAGGACCGCAACTCTGGAACAATCTCCACCAGACCTCAGATAGCCACACCTGTCTTTCAGTGGACTCAAGACTGAATACGGCTTTGTGGGCTGCAGTGTATATTGCGTTTTATGTGCTCATTTGCCAACTAAGTTACCTCAAATAAAGTTACCTCACATACGAAAAACTCTTCCAGAAAACCATACAGCAAGCAGGCATTCAGACGCTACATCTCAACCCCGCACCATCATCGTCATTGTCATCGTCAGTTGTCACCAGTCACCGTCATCGTCATCATCATCATCATCATCATCATCATCATTGTCGTCATCATTAGCAGCAGCAGCAGCAGCAACATAGCGACCGCAGCAGCTGTAACTCACGATGCAGAAGAAGCATGTCACGTGAAACCAGACAGTGTATCCAACGGTGGATGGAGCTCGTGGCGTCTCAATCAACACAGCATATGCATCCGCGGCGTCAGCAGCGGCGATTGTGGCCGCTGGATGGCAGGTGCAGTCGACGTGCTGATCAACGCCAAGCAGAAGGTTGTTAGCCACATGACATCCGTCGCTCGTCCAGCCATTCACATAACGCACACAGCTACAACACGCATCCACAAATATGCTCTTCTAGTCCACTGATACCAATCCTGTTTAATAAGACGAGATGTCAATCTATTAAGTTAACAGAACAAAGTTCATACTTCATACCCATCGCATGTGCAGAATGGATGCTAAGAAGACAGCAAACTGATTTGATTTGATTTGATGCGATGGTGAAAGGATGGCTATGATGCAGTCGAACGGGCCACGGAAGACAGCGAAGGACGGAGCTCAGAGGTTGAAAGTTAAATGATGCGGTATCTAGCAGCAGAACAGATGACCCTAATTGATTGACAGCTTGGTAACGTAGCGTGAACAACGTGCACATCAAACCGATCGTCAGTCCAAACCACTGCTTTCACATATGGTGACAGCAGACAAAGAACATCTCCAACTGACTGACATCAGCTGGATAACAACGAGCTGTTGGTGACATACCGAGCAGTGTGTGAAGCAAAAGTGTTGGATGGCGTCTGAACACGATACGACACCAGTAGTTCATCAACGCCGGCAATTCTAACAGACAACACCTGACAACAAAGAAAACATTTTGTGTTCATTGCAATGAATCGAAACACCAACAACAGCTGATCTGTTGCTGCAGCTACAACGACCACCGTAACAGACACTGACACAACAAAACATACACAACACTGGTAATCTCGACTGTCAATCTCAATGACGACGTCTCCGAAAATCATACAAACGGTCCTTTGTTTCAAAGCTAACTAAATGTTAACTACTTCTTCGTTGTCCAATGTGCCAGCCTTTACAAATACATATGTTTTACCAGTGTGTACACTATATTATTTAAACATATGTGAATTATTTCCGTCTGACTTGCAAGCTAAACAGTGTGACAATGTTGACATCACTATCATCAATCCTGCTGTACTAAAACCTGGAAAATGTCCTGTGAAATAAACAGTGTATGAGCATGCGGAACATTGTAACATAACCAACAAAGCATACGTGTTGACAGCTGAAAAGAACCATTGTTTTAAACCCATTCTGCACAGTACAAGTAATAGCAACAATAATCGACAGGATTGAAGTGACTATAGCAAAGTCGCTGCCGTAAATGCCGCAAACCAGTTAAAATCGCAAATGAAAGCCACTATTATCACTGCAACAACTGAACAGTGCATCATGCTGAAGTGCGGTTGTTTAACAACAACAAAGTTAAACAACAGAAGACATTCACTGACTTTGTTCAAGAGAAGCTGGCTATGCGAGCTGATGTTACGAAACCACATGTCAGTATTGTACTCGAGAAGTAACACACTGTAGCACTGAATCACACCAGACAAGCATTATCAGCTTAAGAAAACTAGAAATTACAGTTGCAACATAACAAGTTAAAGAAACCACAAAAAGTTCATAAACGGCACCAAGTTATCTGTGAAATATCTGCTAATGCGGAAAGCTGCTATAGATAGTAAGTCAGTTTAAGCAAGTCAATATTGCATCATTGTCTAAGCGCCGAAGCCGCCGCTAATGCATTAGAACTCTAGCTACTGAAAAGGATATCACTATTATGACACTTGACCGTCAAATGGTGAACCACTATTTTCCTCATCTCCACGAGTTGTACTGAAAGATTTGAACTCTCACTCGGAATCATGGAGTGTATAATCACGTGTCACTGGTCGTACCTGATGAGTTTCATTGTTGACGACGCCAATCATTTGCACAGACGGATTCATGTTGGTTCCACTGCTGCAGGTTGTCAACACAGACACGTTCATTACAGTGTGTTCTTGATGAATGAATCAACAATTCAGCAAAATTGCAAACTGCAATAAAGTGCCATGCAGTACAATGTGTTGCAGGCTGTTACATACAGTTAGTTATCTGTAGACAAGACCAACCGAACTCTTAGCACTACATCTTCAGGTGAAACTGCTCCCGAAAGTCATTTTTGTTATCAGTTTATAGGCTTTAAGTGTGAAAAAAAACTTAACAGTTGACAACAGTATGCAAGACAAATGTACCTAAACAACCAAACAGCAAAAATGTGCTTTTGCAGCACATTGCCATAACTTCTAAGTAATATCACTTAGAGAATTTTGCAATTTAAGTTGTGTGCTTGACGAAATGCAAAAACGTCAAATTGTGATTGATTGGCAGGTCTCGCCGAGCTGTGACCATCTAACCTGGTGATCCACTGCAGTGCTGAAATGTCGCGCAGGCGTCGCCGAAACAATCGACCACCCACATGCACACACTCCGGCAGACTCACTCTGCAACACAACCGACTGCTGCGAAACGACCAGCCACCACCAATCCGACTTGCATTTTACACACACTCGTAAATTTCGTTGCGTGTCGAGTCTGCAAAGTTGTTTGTGAACACTATGTCGTTAGTTTAGTTTATTGTTGGTAAAAATGCTGTAAATAGTCTAAATACGACTTAGTATTCGGTCTCTGATTCGATTTCGAGTGCAGATGAGTTAGAATAGTTTAACTACAGTACAATACGATATTAAGTAAAAAACAGAAGCCGTCAAACCAATGCTGAAGATGGAATGCAAGCCAGCAAATGAGAGCATACAAGCCACAATAATGCAGGCGCACCTGACATCACAAGTGTCGCCAGTGTGCATAGTGGCAAAGAAGCTGGTGAGCAGATGTGTCAGCTGCCAATGTCCCACCGTGGCGTCTCTTCGACCTCGTTGCAGCAGAATACAGAAGACGCTCATCACAGCTGAACTCACGCGCTCCGACATGCTTCATCATTCGCATCATCACACTCTTACACTTGACAAGTTTCATAATTACGCTGGTTTAACCGTTTTCTAATGGGACGTTTTCTACCCATCGGCAAATTAATTAAGTGCTTTTAAGATCCAATATAATCACTGCACGTGCAGAACTCGTTAAACGGGTCGCCATGATGTGGGAACTTGGCAGCGTAAGTGTGTCGCAAACTGAATGAAGCTCAGACTGTCTGTGAAATCGTCACCCTGCACCAGTAATGTGTACGTCATCTCTGCATGAAAACTGGATCAGAAAGATATGTGCGACGAAAATGCAATTTTTTAACAGAATAACACTCTACCAAAAAACTGTTAATAAAATTAAGATATGCTGTGTAAATAAGTGTTACGTGCTCATTGTTGCAAACACTTTATATTAAAACGGCAATTTTAGATCTCTGAACGTTCTAATATTACAGAAAAAGTTTTTTTTAAAGTCTTTGTGGTTTGTGATTATCACTCATCAAACCAGTGAACAATACTCTAACACAAAACCAGATGTCATTCAGTGACATTTCAACTGATGAACTGAGAATACCTTGCGTTATTATTGACAGAATGCATGATGATGACATGATCAAGGATGGCTTTAACGACAGATAACTGTTCCATCGTGAGTGGACGACTCACCACTCCTGCCAGTCTCTCCAGCATCCTGAACTCAAACACATCAGCAGACACTGTAACAATAACGACGATTACACCGGCCAGGTGCGTTGCTCCAAGTGCAGCATTCTGAGCTATAATTGGTGATTTTGTCTGTTTTAAATTGAAATGTTGACTAAAATGTGTGAGCAAATAAACTGATAACGACGACGACGATGATGACGATGATTATGACGACAATCCAACCTGGCCACGGGTGAAGACGATTCAGTGCTTGTTCAAGTCCACCAAGCAACCGAATCTAAGACACCTGGTGTTTTCTCCAATTTAAAGTTTGTAGGTTAGCAGTGTGCTGAAGCACGCGTGTGAACTGTGAATAAGATGGCGGCGCCATGGTCTCAAACTACAGGTGCAGATGAACTTCTCCTTTACCTGATTTTAGCACACCTGTTCATAGAAAGCTTTTATCGTTCGACTCATGTACAAGTTTATATATTTCTTGGTCTTAGTTATATTTTTGTATCATTTTACGTGCGTTTAATTACGCGCACTATTATTCTTTTATATGTTTCATCTCATTGGCATATTCTATATAACGTATACATGTAATGAATGTGTTACTGAATAGGATTACCATGCACGTCTGACACTCATGCTAACTACTAACTACTACTATCCTGACTGAACACTTGATAAAAGAACCGTAAAACACAAAAAGCAAAGTACGACAAAAAAAGACCAAATCGTACAGTAGCAAAGCATCATCATCAAGACGTTGCTTTCTGGCGGAAATTGTTGACCAGATGCGCCACACATCAAGACTTGATGAATCCACCAGTGTAATGTCAGCAACGCTTTCACCAAGTCTGCACCACAACGTCCACAATACGTTTAAGTGGCCAGCCTTCATTATTTCGTACTGGTAGTATTTATCAACTCTATCGATGTATGAAGCAATCAGTATCAGATCCATTGCTACGTAAATAGATAACAGCAAGTCCAGATTTTGCTGGTGGGAAACCTGGAGCATGGGCTCCCAGAAACCTCTTTATATTGAGCTCTGGATGACTCAATTTATTACAGTGGATCACAATTGATTACAGTTTATCAGCCATTTCTGTTCTCATTCATTAAACATGAGACGTACTAAAATCTATTCTCAAATATGATGCATACTAATTTATGCATAAAGTGAATTGAAGAGTGAATGTAGATATCTCGGTTTTACTCACAGAACAAAGCAACTTCAAATGGACAAACGAAATAATTCACAACAGTTGAAACATTCAAATCCAAATCTACACAATGCAGACAGGAACATTCAAACCGATTCAGCAACAGGAATCGACGGGGAGGCAATGTTTCTTTAGAACGGCCGACATTTCTAAAGTCCAGAGTGAAATGGCAAATAGGCGACGGACGGCATGACAGCTTAGGCGTTCCACAGCCGACAACAATCACTCGAATTGGTGGAAAATTTTCACATAAATAAAATAATGAAAAAAATGAACATACTGTGCAGAGCCGGATGCATCAACAAGCATGACACTGAACATTCGAGGATAAACTCTGTCGGAGTGTTGAGATGAAGGATTCAAGCCAACGACCAGCTTCTGACTTGTCTACAAACACACGTTCTCACTGAATAAACAGGACACGCGCAAAAATATCGACGAAGTGTAGTTTACAGTTTGGGTTTTAAAAAACGCGTCACGTCTAAGAAACGAGGTAAAAACACATAGTGATGAACGCTGATTGGTTGTGGTTGACCTCGTTGCATAATTAATTAGCATCAAAATATTGTAATGCGAGAAAAGTCAAGTTGACAGCTAAAAACTGCGACAGAAGCGAAGTGGAACAGCACTCACGACGTCAACACTGAGAGCAACAGTGGACACGGCTCGAGTGTAGTCAACGCCTTCGACGGCGGCGTGGATTGCAACGCCTGCAACAGATGCAGCGTCAGCAGCAGGATGCGGAGACAAGTCACGTGAACGATGGAGTTGATTGAGTTGCTGGGTGATGTAGGTGATAATGACCAACTTGTGGCTGTATCCGGATCTGATGAGGTGCAGAGATGCTGATGACGAGTTACGATCAACGAAGACTGACCTGAAGAAGCGCGACAATAGTAATTATAATCAAAATAATCATGCAATCACGCACGATTTTTATCACATTGTATACTGTTTTTATATTTTTGTACAGTGGTCTTGCAGCAATTTCATGTGACAGTGCCACTCTAAACATATACTTTTGTAATAATAATAATAATATGCGATAGTAATGATAGTCAAAATAATGATGTGTATGCTAATTACAATGAAAGGCAAAATCCGTCCTAGCCACAACTTCCAATTCTTCAGCCCTCAACATGACACCAGCTGAAGCTGTAAGACCATGAAACCACGCTGTCAGTGTGTCGCATGGTGCGCCTGTTTACTCCCCAGCTACCAAATTATGCTGCTCGTGACAGAGGCAAATGTGTGTGAATGACTTGCACTCGACAGCGCAGCGGCTGGGATTGAACCCGCGATCTCCAGTCGCAAGTCAAACGCCATAACCACTGCGCCACACAAAGTGCGGTTAAAAATGATCAGAAAGTTATATTAAAATAATACGTTATGAGTCAGCACTATTCCAGGAACAGCACAACTGACAGCAGTCACTGATACGAAGACGAACCATTGAGTTAATGAACTGTGTCACCGATGAAGCATCACACATGACAGCAGTCAGCTTTCTCAGAAGATTATCAGCTTTCCATTCTTCGGTTTCATTCGACACAATGGACAGAATACACGGAACTCGCGCTGATGAAACGTAACACTTCAGCCAGTGTCGTTAAGTTTCCCAAATTCTGTCTCACATGCGTCACCAATTGGTTACTCGAAAGAGTGGGAAGTAAAAAGGCGCACCGCACAGACCTAAGAATGTTAGCACGTCAGCTGTATCAACAATAACAAAGAAGCTGCGAAATATGTGTTAACAACAATTATTAATCACTGGCACTGGAATCATCACCTCGACGTCAGTGCAAACTGAATTAATCCATTCGGATAGTCACTGGCGAGCAATGTGACATTGCAGAAACGTCGGGTTGGATCAATTTGGGCGCGGCTTGAATCCGGTCCCAAGTAAACCTCCACCAGAAACCAGGTCTCGTTTGAAGGTATCTGCAAACAGACACTGCAATGTCATATCAGCAAACAACAAGTCAGCAAAAATATCTGAAAGAAACTCCAATTTTGGCGCCATCTAGATTCGAAGTGAAAGAACTAATTTTGACAATTTCTAGGAGAAATCAGCATTATGATCAAAAATATGCATATAAAACTGTCAGCGTGACTACTGGAAAGAATCAGTGTGCTGGAGTCGGTGTCTGTGGTATTTACAAAAGCAAATTTGTGTGTGCGTGGGATGGGGAGGGTGCGGCTGTCGGCTGTGTCGTGCTAGGTGGACAGGCCAGCAAAGAATGGGGTGATCGCTGCAAAGTGGGTTTTCTGTTGCTTGCTATCTGAGAAGCATTGGTCGCGGGTTGACAGCTGTTACTGATGGGAAGCGTTGTGATTGTCTATCAAACTGACACATTCGTTGCGCACTACACTTAACAGCCACACAGTCAGTCATACGTCGTTATCGACAAGTTCCAGCGGGAACATGCACAGCTGAGCGTCAGCAGGGCAAGTGAGGCGACCTTCAACCATCGCAAGCACAGCTGACAGATCTCGAGGCTCAGCCATGCGAGGAGCCAGCAGATCAACCACTCGCCAGTAAATCTAACAGTTCACGCACGCGAACACACACACACACATACAACCACTAGGAATAATAATTTCCGAAACACTGAAGCCTAAACATCAGCTAATGCTACAAGGCCGCACATACATAAGATTAGTTCAGCGGTGGGCCTGTTTACTACACCTTACTTACTTATTCCCACATTTAAGCTGAACACAACAAGTATCAGGCTGCAAAATAATACTCTGCACTCAAGCATGACGTAACACCAAAAACAGACTGTCTTCCTGCATGCTTGCTGCATCATAAGCGACATTTCGTTTTAAGCTAGCAAAAGTGAAGGGGCATGATGCAAATCCACTGTGGTTCTGCAACAGTTTATTATGATGTTAGAACTACAAAACAATGAACTACGAAATTTTAATTTACAGACTAAAAATCACGCATTGAGGCTGACTGAAATGAATGGCGTAAATGATGCGTAATATATAAATATAGTCAATTAGTTTTCGTTGCTCAGCTACATCGAAACTTGCAACAAAACTCACGACAAGCTGTCCGTAACGCACAGAACTTTGTCTCCTCAAAGTCAAAATGACAGGCTTGCTAGACTCTTCACTTGCCACAAGCCGAGACGAAGTTCTTTCGTCGAATCCAATCCAACCATTGTCAAAGTTGTTTCGCATCACCGTTATCACTGCATAGCCCTAAATCGCACGTACACACCAGCGCACAGTCATGACTATTATTCTGTCAATCACAATAGCAACATAAACTTGATAGCGCAATGTTTCCTGGTGGTCTCCCGGCTCTACATCTTGCTGAAGATAGTGGTGTTGTCTGGCTCGATACGCAAAGCATACGATGAAGAAAAAAAGAAAAAAAGAAGTGAAGAAAAGCATCATACAGTAAAAAAAACATAAGAAAACATAAAAAAAGAAATCGCACCTTTCTGCCAGCGTGGCTGGAGGGCCGAGCAACGTGAACGCCCGACGTCAATGATGTGATAAAGACATAGATGAATTCGTCATCTTCTGGTAAAGTGTCGTTCAGTATCGTCAGCGAAGTTGTTGCAACCGTCTGACCTTGCTATGACCGCAACACACAGCTGACAAGAGAGTACATACTGCATGACATTCTTTACTCGGAACAATGAACTGCTGATATGACCAACTGTTAACTTTCCAACTGCAGAGTACCACTGTCATTTCGTTGACACCAAGTTACAGTTTGGTAACGCATGGGTTTCTGAAAGTGAAACAGCAAAAAAATGAAATCTGTGACTCACACTGTGACGCTAGTTTACGCAGTCTTTAATTTGCTGTTGAATTATAGCAAAAACACGCGATCGAGAACGAAGAAGGTGGATGTTCTCACTGCAAAGTTGAGCACATCATCAAGCTGAATGTAGTCGACACCGGCAAGTGCTCGATGTCTGATATCTCGGCCACTGAGTACACCGGCGATTGTGTCGTTTTGCGCCAGGAAAGACTGCAAGTCGATGAAGTCGTTCCATGGTTCTCCGCCACCAACACTACGCACTTGAACACTTGCTGCGCCGACGTCACCGCCTTACAGTTCACACCAGCATCAGCCTCGTCATTATCATCATCATAAGAAGTCCTAGCAGGATCAGTATTCATCGAAAGCAATATTAAGCATGCGCGTCTTAAGAAGCTTTCAAACTTGCAGCAGTCTGCTTCAGAGTATATCTCTGCAGTAAAACTATTCCAAGCCACCGCCGCCGTCTGCACAGACAAGTGCGCGTTCACGCGCATCAAAAGAACAACTAGCAAACAACAAACAACTCGTTATCAGACGCAGGCCAGCTTTGTCACGATGCGACATGTCACGTGAACCGACCCGAAAAACCACAAAATTCCACTTCTTCGTCGCCTCGTAACGCGTCAAATGCGTTTGTTTCATTGATTTTTATTTTTTTATTGGCAAATAACGACAGTATAAAGAATTCACACAATTCGTTTGCAAAGTTTGAAGTTACCGACAGTGTGCGACTATGCACTACTTTGTGCTCAACAAAAGGGCGTGTCAATGATGTGAGGGTTCAGACTGCAGCGGAAAAAAAGAGACAGAGTAAGAATGTGCGTTTAGTTGTCGGCAACGCTCGCAAGAGGTCGTCCAGTGCAAAAGCCAACTCAGCGACGTACAACCTGATCTGGTGACGATGACATTAGCACGAGCTGGTTCCATCAATTTGCTGTCGCCAATGTCAGTCTGCACTGACACGCTGAGCACTCCATACTTGCTGCCTGAAGACTGCACTCTGACCAATGCTGCCGAATGCAGATTGCTCAGACGTGGACTAGCAACACCGTCTGTGGCACGTTACAATCACAGCTGTCAATTTGTCAATCAATGCATTCATATCAGACCACACAGATCCATATAGACAAAAAAAATGCACAAACATAGAAAAAAGGAACTACCTAAATCTTTAAAAATATAAAATCCAAAAAAAATCTAAAACAAAAAATCTAAAACTACATGACTAAGATAAAGCGTAATATCACATTTCGAATCTGCGTTGCATTATGAAAGTACTTTGGTGTTCAATCACCAAGTGGCGCTCTTCTTATGTCCACCTCAGGAAATTCCTGAAGTTTCAAACGTCACATGTTCTTAGTAGCTGAAAACAATATCAACTATCAATACCGAAATCGGTGTCTGTAGCTGTTGCGTAAACGTCCGTTAAGTTGACTGCAAAGAAGCTGACGGTTTCAGTCAGTGACGCACTTTCAATCTGTCACACACACGTCATTCGTTTATAGTTTTCTCGTTGATTAACAACACAGACAGACAAACCGCATCTGAATTTACAGATTCGGAAAAGAGCGCACGAGCAGACTGCAATGGCACATTGGTACACCGCAGTGATATGCGTTATAGTGAAAATAATATAAAACCAAGTAATCACTGGCAAATAGTGAAACAATAAAAATGTAAAAAAAACAGACGCTGCTAAAGTTACCACATTATGTGTATTTTGATTCGCTTCAGTTACAGTATAAACAATCTGTTTAATGTTGACTTGTTTCTTCAAACAATCGTACAGTCAGGGTGCAATCACAAGTTCAATATAACTAACAGACCAATAATCCTACTAACTGTCCAACTGTGCTTTGAAAATTAAACACAAACTGTTAATTCATACAGACTTTAATCTTTTTGACGCACGTTAATATACTTACTGACTGGCTGACTTGATATTTAGCGACCCATCACGCAAAATAACAATAAAAAGTATATCAATATAAATAATAGATTCCGAATGCGTATGACACCTGAACAGTAATGCTGGCCGCAATCTGTCCAGCGCGCATAGCAACAGTGAAGTATTGTACATGACGGAAGTTCCAACGACCAGTTTCATCAACACTCGCAACTCTGTACTGAACCTCAATGTCATCGCGACTGCCATAGAGTCTCTCTATCAACAGAGTTGCCTAAACAGCCACAAAATAAGCGCAGTTATTATACTGTCAACTTAGTTTAAAGAATCTGACATTTATGATGCTATGGCACCAACGGAAGGTTCCCATTAAAGTTGTCCAAAGAGTCGTATTTAGCCTACCAGGTTTTCAATTATTGAGCTGTTCATACAAACAAAGTATCTGTCAGATTCAACTACTGGGACAAAAATTTGAAAAGTTGCAGCATTGGCAAAGCTATCAATGATTTCTTTGTTGTGTATGAGAACGTTTCAAAATGCAAAATCACATGACAACTTATCGATATGAAATACTACAGTCATCAAATGAACAGTCAATGTAAGCCTTGTTCACTTGCTGCAACTGGGTAAACAATGACAATATGCAGGAAATTCAATGGAAACTATAGTCTATAGGTGCAGCATATCGTACAAACTATATACATTCCCAACCAATAGCGACAAAAAATTGCAGACATTTGATGTAATTAATGTACAAAACCGCAGTTTATAGGCTAGTTAACGGCAGTATTATACATCAAAAACAGCAAATATCTGAAATACATCGCTTAAGTGTCAATGCACTGCCACGATATCACCTTTTTCAGATATTTGCTGTTTTTGATGTGTAATACCGCCGTTAACTAGCCTATAAACTGCGGTTTTGTACATTAATATTTGCTGTTTTACTAGCGATTTTCGCTCACTTTTTAAT
>Ga0056115_1001062_pt1 | contig 12616 bp, 9 predicted proteins | sample WorMetOlspDAHAB1_FD_77007 | JGI IMG/M metagenome (GOLD analysis project Ga0056115, IMG submission 77007) | Marine gutless worms symbiont microbial communities from Max Planck institute for Marine Microbiology, Germany - Olavius sp. DAHAB.1 ... | reverse complement strand
TTTGGTGACTAATATTCTGTCTAATTGGTGATATCAGTTTTTGCTATAAAAATTCCTATTTCAGGCGATGTTATAGTTGATGCGGAAGTTACGCGATAATTAGGTATTAATATTAGCAGTGGTTCAAAAATTACAGCAGTGCAAGTATGCTGGCCGGGGGGAGGCACTCCTCCCCGTTGACTGCGTTCGTCGCCCGAATACCTTTGCCGTTCTGAGAGTTAATAAATCTATATTTTTCTTAAAATGTGAGTTTTAAAAAGCACCAGAATATTGTCAATATTGTATTACATATTTTATGCGTGATTTATTTTTAATGTCACCAATTACTGTGCTTCAAGGTTCGACATGGAAAATATTGATATGAGAAAACTTAAGCATATGTAACAAAATCGTGGTTGAAAACATGAAAAAGCAAAATGTAAATCAAATACATTTTTTTACATGAATTGCCATCAAAAATATGACTAAGGAGTGGGCGTCAGTCAGCTTATACTAAATCGTCGAAGAGCAACTTGCAAGAGGGAGCGCTATTACATCATTTGCCATATTTAATGTCAAGTAATAATATTATAGTACCTAGCCTATTTTCTATAGCCTTAGGTTATGTTTGGTTAGGTTATGTTTGACACTATAGTTAACGAAAAAAAATCATCGATAATTTGGTGGTATCGACTTAGTTTTTCGTACCATCCTTGAAGGCCTTGGATTTTAGCAATGAATTTAATTGTATTTTTGACACGTGTCTGTGTGTCTATGCATTCCCTTAATATTTAGTAGTCTATTTAATTGCTCCTACTTTTAGGGCCAGTACTTTAAAGTGGACATTCAGCAATGTTTATAGGCCTACGTTTTTGTTGTAGGCCTATTTGCAGCATTTTAGTTATTTTAGAGTTAAATATATTAAATTCGGTGCGTGTTTGTTTGCGATACTGGTTATGTTATACCAGTGGTTGAATTGGTTTGTAAACGACGAGAGGACATAAAGTATATATGCAGTCTCCATCACTATCTATGGGACCCGGTGCCCGCAGCGCAGGCCAATCAGTGCTAGGAGTCCGGCGTTGCGTGGGAATGAGGGCATCAGCAGAGGAGAAGGCCTATAGTTGCATGGCAGATGGCACTGAACTAACTTTTCGAGGCTTGTGGTCAGGATTTTTTGTGTGGGGATCCATGTACTCTTTTCCCCTTGATCCTCTTCTTACTTCCTGATTTCCCTTCGACCAGAAGCCTCGAAAAGTTAGTTCAGTGCGATGTGCCATGCAACTTAGGCCTTGTAGTTGTTAGCTATTAGGCCTTTAATAGTATTGAACTTGATGGCATCAATGACACTGCATAAATCAATCCAGCCATTTTCCAATAAGAACAGGCAATTCACATTGCAAAAAAGTCACAATCAATGCATCAGCTATACAATAGACACTACAGCACTGCAACATCGAGCTGCGATTAAGCCTGCTAATGGCAACAGTACTTCATCCACACTCGACTATAAATACCTACACTACAACAACAATCAGTAACCAATAAAATAAATAATAAGCGTGCATAACAAAGGAGGCTTAAAATTGTTCCCATACATGCTGCACTGGACTGAAAACTATAACGAACTGCCATATCGGTGAATTAGTAATGAGTTGATTTTAAGTACAAATTAATGAATGATTTTTATTGAATGAACGAACGAGAATTGGTTAAAATGGGCATAGGACAAGTGAATTTACGGCGTGCATCTGGAATGAGCAAAGTTCAACTGGAATAACGAGATAACGGAACGCATGAACGAGTGTAGCAGCGGCAAAGTTAATCACTTCTTCACAACAAAAAAACAAACAACACACAACAACAAAACAGCACACATTCCTACTTATCGACTTTCATCAATGTGATCGACATTACCTTAATGAGACTGGAGAAAACAGTCAGTCAGCAACAACAACGCAGGGTTACCAAGAATGTAGGCCTACAGCACAGAACGTTGTCATAAACCATGTGCGGTAATTCCAGAAGAAAAAAACCCAAGCTGTTCTGCAAGAAACATGCGCAGCCTTATAACATGTCACAGACTGACAGATCTGTCGATTCTGTATCAGCCTAAGGTGAAAAAAACAGTACTGTTGTCACTGCTGATTCATCTCTGCTGGCGCGCAGTTTAAAAAAAACTTTGCTGCTACTGTACTAACACATTAAACAAATACCACGCGCACACGCACACACAACATATAAGCGAAAGCAATGCACCTAGACGACGCCTAAAACAAAAAGACCCATCAATCAGGTCCTAACTGCATCACACACAGCTCAACATTTTTTCATACGCCTTCATAAAACTCTACAGTGTACAACCGTACAAGCACCGTACATCGCACGTTTTGCTGTTAAAGATAAATGAGAAACGACAGACCAGTTTACGGATCTGCGCGAAATATATGCGCACGTGTGCACTAAAGACAGTATCTGGATGTTGATACTACCCGTAGTGCTCTACACAAATAACACAATAAAACAAACTGCTCTCTGGCGAATGTGCATACAGGGTGGCCCAAAAAAACTGGCACACTTTGTTTTGTACTCTTAACTTCGTCAAATATTGACCGATTTTCAAACTTGTTTCGCTATTAGAATCAGGAGAAAATTTGTTACTTGTACTATCAATAAAGATCCCATCACACCTTAAGTGTGTCGCTACACTACCTTGTGAAATGTTAGTGTCTCAAAAGCAACAATTGAAAATAAGACGACTTCTGTAACAAGACATTTTAAGAGTGCGTCGTCCAGCAGCAAGGCGGACACATTGAACATTTGTGGTAAAAACTGCAGGATGCGACAGTTACTCTAGAAAATAACTGAGACAATAAACACGTTGTTTCCTGTTGTTAATTTCTAAAAATACGTTCCTACAGAAGTCGTCTTGTATTTAATTGTTGCTTTTAAGACATTGACATTTCACCATGTAGTGACCGTAGTGTAGCGACACATTTGAGGTGTGGCGGGATCTTTCGTGACAGTGTTATTACAAATGTTCCTCTGATTCAGACAGTGAAATAAGTTTGAAAATCGGTGAATATTTGATGAAGTTATGGCATATGAAGATAAGGCGTACAAAAAAGTGTGCCAGTTTTTTTGGGCCACCCTGTAGGCCTATATTTGCATAAAGTAGCAAACGGATCTATTGAAAGGAAAACGAAAGTGAATAGGGATATCAGTCGCTCTTCATACGTGATCAACACATTCTCGTGGAAAATAAAATAATTTTTGAGAGGTGTGAAAATGGATTTTGAATCATTAATGATTAATTAATGATTAATTCATTAATTCATTAATGCATGCCACAAACCTGCCAAAACACTTTGTGTTTGATTTTTCAAACTACAGAGTCTACAGACAAACGAAGGCAAAAAGTAGAACATTTTAAGAGTGTGATTTGATTGTTTCCAGGGCGAATTGAATGGAATAACCGACATCCGACGAGACAGACTTGATGTCCTGTGGATCATCGTCCAAGTCGAAAAGTTGGTCATCAAAACGCAGAGAAGGGAACTTTGATGCGCCACTGAGACACAAGTGCAAGTCGGACGCAGGTGAAGTGCACTGAGCAACACGGGCTGCTGCTGCTGCTAATGATGACGATGCTGATGATGATGACGATGCGGTTGGCTGAATGAGATCCAACAGGTCGGCGAATTCAAGACCCGCATCACATAGATCGGTGGAGTCATGTCGACCAAAAGCTGAGTCCAGCGCAGCTGCGAAGGGCACGTGCGCAACCTGTGCATCTTTGTGGGGGCCACCGTCGCGCTCTGCAAACAAGCAGCGCTTATTCGGCGGCGACGCAAAAGCTACACGACTGTCGTCCGCAGTGTTGGCCAGCCTCTGCTGCCACTCTGTCTGTGCGTGTGTCGTGCTTGTGCGGCATATGGGCGAGTCAGGAATGCGCGATGATGAGGATGAGGCGATATGATCGTCGCATGCATCGTCATGCTGGCTGCAGAGGCTGCTCGCTGTGCTACTGCAACTTGGAGTCGAATCGCAGACGACTCCTTCGTCCTCGTCTCCAGCTGATTCGGCCGATGTGCCAGTCTCTGCACAAAGACAGATGACAGGGATAGACTACAGTAGTGGATCAAATCCTTTCTTGGCCAGATTTGCTTTAGGTCTCAGGAAGCAAGACTGGACATGACCCTCATAATAGACATTTCATGCACTGCCATGAAGATTTGCATGGACCCTTTGTGTTCGCTGTGTGAGGAAGACAGTGAAACTTAACTTTTTAGGCCAGTGTGCAGCTATGGTAGCTATTGGTGGATTTGCCCATAATGTATTCTGAAACGCTGATGTAACAACTCCGCTTCACTGCCCTCTTGTGGTTTGCGAAAAGCCTCAAGCAGATTCTTGTAACAAAGCAGTAAGTTTGGGGACGGAAACCGCGATGGTATCTGCAATGGGTGACGTCAACTCTGACGCTGATGACATCCACGCATCCAGCCTAAAGAAATAGCGAAGGACGGCAGAGTAGAGTTGTGCGATATTTTAGTACAAAATCGCTGCCACAAAAACAGCCAGTCAAATTATAATACGTTATAAAGTTTAAGACAAAATCAACATGATCTACTCAGCCCATACAATTAGCCGAATTTTTTTGTATTCCTGGTTTAGACTAAATCATGATGACAACGTAACAAAACACCCTCGCGACTACGTAAGCGCGAAAAACGGTGACATTTCGTGTCATAAAAATGTAAGAAGAAGGTATAGTTGGTGTGATCAAGTTTTAAAATGGGTTCTCTATAGAAGAGTTTCATATATGAACTGCTCAACAGACTAACAAATCAATTGACTTGGGTCAAGGTTAAACTGACCCGAAGAATTGTTGATGAAGTGCAGTAGGTTTCTTAGAGTCTTACAGTTCAGCTGCCACGTCGGTCCGTATGCATCCTGCACACACACACACACACACACATATGCTAGTACTGTTACTGTAACAGTCATTACTCACAATCATATGCAATTCTTCAATAAAAAATATACTGAAAATATATGCCTGCTCCACAATCCATGAAATCTAAAATATATCTTGATCTTCTCATAAACACTATTGTCTGAATCATTATTATATGAAATATTCAAACAAACATCCAGTTACTTTACATGAAACGTCTCTGAATGGAAGTGTATGAAAACACTTAGCAACACGTTTGGCAGTTTTAATCGAAGTGCGACAGACAGACAGACGAACAGACAAAGGAATGAAGACTGACGTGACGTGAGAGTCTCTGATTGACAACGTCGTTGTAGTTCGGTGGTGACTTGAGTGACTGGCAACTACAATCAGCAGACCGCCATACTATAATAGGTCTATGTTTCTACTGTTATTAATAACTTCGACTTTATAGGTCTATTTTGTTGATTTTTTTATATCAGTTTTCTAATTTGCAATTTTTTTCTTTAGGCGTACTCACAGTCACAGAAAAAGAAAACGTGTTTAACTTTGCTTCGCTGGCTACTGTGTACGCCTGTCCGTTACTCCGTTTAAATTAATAATAATGACCAAATGTGAAAAATCCATTTAATAAAAACTGTCAATAAAACCACAGTTCACATAACATAGAAAATATGTCGCCGTTGCATGCCTATATAGTAAAATGCGAAAGGCCAAAAATACCAAAAAAATTAACGCACTCATTATAATGGCGTTGGACCGATAGCCTACTTTGGTGTGCTGATACAAAACGGCACTCTAAAATCTCCATATTTGCATGAACAAGATGGCTACGACCGTCACATTGGATTTCGGAAAAAGAGCTATAACTGATCACAAGTATAACGGTTTGGCTCAAATAACCGGCGCACCACTCCGCTCGGCCGCTCGCGCGAGCCACTCGTTCCACGAACCCCGACATCAAAAAACCCTCACCCAAAAATAAACCACTTCTGAATTATCATTAAATCGCATTGAAACTTCATTAATAAGGCTACATGTTTTAGTCCAATTTGAGTTTAAAAGCAGTCGCAGAATATTATCATATTATTAATTAATTATTAGGATATTATTCTATGCGTGACCTAATTTGTGACATTATCAATTACTGTCCATATGGGAAACTTAAGAAGTTTATACGACAAAATCGTATCGGTAATTAAAAACTTGAAAAACAGAACACATGAATTGTTTAATACAAAGTGACAATATTATGGCACTTGTCTGACACTAACAGTTGACGAAAGATCTAACCTCATTGGTAGGCTTTATACGATTAATACGATTTATTGAAAATTGTGTAGTAGATTACTTTTTTGACCCACGCATCTGTACAGTTTCCGAACCTGTCAGCTGGAATTCGCTATTTCAGTCGTTTCACGCTCTTCCTTTATATCTGGACTATTTCGCCATCAACTGAAAACATTTCTGCTCTTTCAGGCCTATTGGCCTTCGATCTCTCGGCTGCTTGCGCCATAAGAAATGCGCGTTACGAATTCACTGAACTGAATGTTAAGTGTGTGTGTCCGTGTGTTACTAGCATAACATCATTTCAGTGAAAGTGGCAAAAGCGGTTATATCAAACAAAACGAGTGGCCTAAATATTGTTTAAACATTCAACATTTCACCATTCGTGAACTACAGGTATATTGTACCCAGGTGACGATGACGTTGCTGGAAGAATGACGTCAGTGTGACGTGTCTGTTGATGACGCTGTTGTTGCATCATCTGCAGTTGTATCAGTAAACACACACACACACACACATACACACGCACACACACACATGTGAATATGTTGTCCTTAATCCTCATTGCAACTTGCAGCTTTTGCTAATAACAGCAGTTGACTGTTGAAACAACAGAAATCGAGGTCAACGTATTACTTGTGGATTTGATTCATTACAAAATGTTCTATTTTGCAATATAAACTATAATTTGTAAAAATATAAACATCAGCAAGATGATCAAACGCAAAGACGCATGTCACACATGATAATATATTGAGGTTAACGTTTTAAGAGATGTTTTAATGTTTTGAATCAGTTATTAATTTATTGCTCGCATGAATACATGCCAAACAAGCAACGAGAGCTTGACAACGATCACCAATACAAACACGAGAAAGACACAGTAGAAATGAGAACATGTTGACATCACAAACCAAAATTATGTTGAGAAAAGGGCACGATAACATAAACAAACGTTTACACAAAACTCAATCACAGATGTGAACAACAAATGCATACAAAGCAGTTTTTACTTTGGTTTCTTTCCGACTTTAGTTCTTGGTCAAGTGCTGCAGACTAAGTTGGCCAGCTCTCGGGTCAACTTTCTGATGCTCGTTAGTTTTTTTTTAGTTTTTAGTTTTTATTATTTAAAAACCAAGAACATCCGTTTGCATAAAAAAGAACGGCAAAACAAAAAGAGCAAACCCAGTTACTTGACGGATGACACTTCAAAACTGGTTCAACTATTTCCCCTGACGTCATCATTCAGTAAACTCCGACAGACAACTTGGCAGTTACACACCTGCGTATGAAAGAGTTCGAGTCTCGACTGTTGTAGTAGTTGTTGGAGATGTACAATCTGTTGTCGCTGCCAGTGCAGCAGATCGTCAGCACTCCATGACCACGGCGACACCTGCTTCTGCAGCTGAAGCTCATCCCGCATCATTGATGATGACGATAATGACGATGGTCTGTTGGCGATTTGCTCTGTTCTGTTTCCCACTTCGACTGGTGCAGATACGGCTCCAGTCAGACGCTGATCTAATGTCGGAAGTGGATAACTCGCCATGGATACGTGACTTGGTAGTGATGACGTCAGCGGCCTGGAGCTGCGAGGACTTGTGGAAGGGGTGTGAGGTGGAACAAAGACTCTGAGCAGACTTCTATCAGATGAGGTCGAAGATGCGTTAACAAAAGGATGAAAGTAGTTGCCAACCTATACACACGGGAAAACAATCTTGTGATTTTCTACCGTCTATTTGCAGTCAAGAATGTTATTTTTACTACGGCTGTTCTCAGACTAGGTGGTCTATTAACCGCATTACAACAAATAAAATAAAATAAAATTCATCACTGAGCAAGTGTTGCATCTGAAATCATTATTCTCCTTGCACGTGACTTCGCCGTAAACTCGGCGTTTTGTGGTGAGTTCCAAACGTGGCTCCGGAACAGTCGAAAGAATTGAATTGTTGCGAGAGCTAACTGCGATGTTGGCGACACGACTGTCGTACTGACTACGCGCTTCGTGGTCGTCTGGGAAGCTGTGTCAGTCGGTTGTCAGTGCGATGTACGTGAAAAAAAACACAATGCTCAGTGGCGAGTGGTGACATGTCGGCTGACTGCTCAATGGACGGCACAGCTGCTGCTGCTAGGAAGCGAGTCAACCGCTCGTCGCAGTGTCTTCACTTCCACACGTGGAGCATGGCGACCGCTGGAAAAATGCTGCAGAAGGGCTAGACATGGCTCGATTGCATCAGTCAGTAATTAAATTAGTATGAAAAGAGGAACTAGGCTTTCAACGTTTGCCCTCTGCAGCGTATAAACTGTGAACGATGGTGAACTTCACAACAGGAGTGATGAATTCTTTCGTTCGACCACTGCACCGTTAGGAACGCTACTTCACTGGCCTACTGACTCCTGGTGTAAGCACAGCTTGCACACAGGAAGCTATGTACATGCTTAAAAAAGGATGGACAATATTGTGGGCATGCGGCGCAGTGTGGCCAGCGAACTACAAGAAAGAGGACAAAGACTACTCACCAATGCATGCGCACCTCGACCATACACACAGCAGTGTCGTGTGGTCACGGATGAACATTCGGCCAGATTGTGAACTAAGTTCTTGGTGGCTAAAAAGGCAAAAAGGGCACAACACTTATATAGCGCCACCGGCGGCAACTGCAGCTGCAGCGGCGCTGTACGTCACAGACAGAACGGGCATACAGCCTATAGGCCGTAGACTAAGATCGCGGCCACCGGACTTTAACGAACAGCCAAACGCAGTACTGGTCTGCCGTTTAATGGTCTCCACCCACGTAATCCATGTAATATTACTCACAAACCGATCCCAAAGGGATGGAAGGCTGAGTTAGCCTGGTTGGTTGACCCACAGCGGACACTTTACCAACGAAGTGGTCACATGTCAACCACATACAGGCGGACTCAACGGTCAAGTTCGCAGCCTGGCCTACGAGTTGGCGGCCACCTGGCGCTGACCGTCTTTCGCCTAGATGAACCACAGTGAACTCTCGCATATGGCTGGAGCCGTAGATGACAGCACTATATAAATATTGTCGTGGTTATTATTATATGTCAGAAACCCCTCGCCGCTGTCCAACACAAAAACAACGTATGATACGAAACGACCAAGTGCCACTAAAAAGCCCAACGTATTTGTCGCGTGGATTCACATGCACGAGTTCTTGAAGGTTTGATGATACCTGTATACTTGGGACCACTGCTTCTTAACGGCACGGCTTAAGTCAAAACGACTATGTAGAGGTCGTCTTACCTGTGAATTGCTGGTTGTGGTACGTTTTGGTTGAATGGCGTTGTCCAGTCGTGTGATGAGTTGGCACTTGACACCCGACACTGGTAGACCGCGGCGTCGACACTCAGCCCTCAGTTGATTCACACTGAGACGCTGCTGCCGCACGACACACCCCGTGCTGTTGCTGTCCGTCTTCGCATGCCGTCGTGCTGCTGATGTTGACTGGATGTTCATTTTGAATGACCTGTGTACATCAGTTGTACACGCACCGGCGTTTGGATCAGACCACCCACCTTGTGCGCGTTCCGTGCACAAGCCGTTGCTGGCAGATTCACCAACGCCGCTCGTCTCCTCTGGACGCCATCTTGCCGTTGTTTTTGTCGTCGTTTTCGCGAGTGACGTCATCACCGGAAACATGTGACCACTGCACATTGTGACGTCACTAACCGGCTGGTGATTCGAAACTGTGCAGTCTACTAATGATGACAATGATGACGATGATGACGATGATGTCAAGGATACACTTGCTTGTGCTAGCACACTACTGTTGGTTGTATTTGTTGCCTTTGTAGTAGTAGAATGTTGTAGTCGTTGCACGGCACCGGGTGGCCCTTTGTACTCGTGAAACTTGATGATTCTGTTGTTTGACGGAACTGCACCTCTTCCAGCAACTGTAGTCGTTGTTGTTGTAGTAGCAGCAGGCCTTGTTGGTGTCGTAGTTGCACGGCAGCCACTTTTACTGATGACGCATTTTGACGCAATTTTAGTGCTTTCTTCTGCAGCAGATTAATGCAAACATGTCATCAGTTCTTCTATTTATCACTATGGAAACTTTGGGATATCAGAAAATGTGACTAAGAGGGGTTATACCTCCCCACTGCATTCAGTTTTTCGAATTGTGTGTACGTTATACAAAAATGCCTCCAGGTAGCACCGAATTCTATACGATTTGGATTCGGTTCATGAGATGCTAAAATACGTGCGTCTATATTTGTACATATGATTCAGCTTCTGGGTACGGCGTCCCCCGATATATTCTTCGCAGTCTGTAATCCTAGGTACGCCTATGAATGTGACAATAGTAACGATGATGTGTGCCTCGTCATTCTGAAATTCTGATGAGTTTACGGCGACCATAAGAACTCGTGACTTTCGCGCTGAAATATCGACATTTGACATCCGCTGACTTATTAGGCCTCGTGTAGAAAGCGCATTCTAAAAGGCATCGTTTCTCCTGCGAAATGTTCTACGATTATGACAATGATGATGATGATGATAATAATGACGATAAATGTAACAAACGCGATGAGGAACGCGATAAGGCTATAACAGATGATGAGGCCTATGGAGAAGCCGCACTGATGGTGAACAGATATGATGATTATTACCAGACAACAGACACTGTTGTTGTGGTCGTTGCAGTTGTTGCAGTTGTTGTAGTGGTGGTGGTGTTGGTTGCGGAATTAACAAGCTTCTGTCTCCTGCACCAGACATCTGTCCTACACCTGCTGACGGTGGTGGTTTCTTCTTCTTCTTCTTTTTCGGCTGGTTCGTGTTTTCCAGTGACATGGACGCGTGCTGGCTCGGCAGCGTTGAATTATGGTTCAGATGGAAACCGGTAGCGACAGCTGATGTTGACGGCAATGCGATTCCGTGCCACACCGAGTCATACTGTTGACCGCTATTGCTGCCAGTTGCTGCAGTTGACACAGAACATGAAGGCAGCTGCTGTTGTAGCCGCGATCTTTTGACGCTGTCTGCGAGCTGAAGGCGTTCGTGTAACTTGCGTTTGAGTATTTCCGTGGCTGGTCTCATGACCGGTAGCGTCGTCGTCACAGCTGAAGGCGTCCTCTCACTAGTCATCGCTGTTATTTCTCTACCTTTCTTGTCAAACTGATGTTTTTACTCATAGTAGTGGTTGTTGGTCGTGGTGTCACAGCACTGCTCACTGACTATTTTCATCGTCACAGTTTCAACCGTCGAGCACAGCATACTACAACGAGATACTATCACATTCATTACATGTACTAACTTGCGTTACTATACTTTGGTTCCAGATCCCTGACACAGTTTCGATAAGATAACTGTATCATCTGTATGTACTCTGTACAGGTTAAGAATGGCCAGATAGGTCCTTTCGGTTGTGGAATGAATTACCATCAATGTAGCCTAACAGACAGTTGATATGAATGAATGAGTGAACAAATTCCCACACAAACGCAGGTAACTACTACAGGTAATCATTGGCACCTGCACTTCACTGAATTGCTGTCATACCCCCCCCCCACTTTAATGACACAGTGGGACAGAACCCCCCTTAGGTCAAAGCCCCTAGGTTACGACCCCTCCACGCTCTAATGGTATTTTAGCCTATTTGTGATAGTCGTAAGTGCAGTTATATCTTGCCTGACTATCATGGTGATGTCCAACCATGTTGACGAAAGCGTGGTTCCACCCTTCGCAGACGTTGGTTAGCACGAGTCCAGGTGTAATCTGTAGAGTAATTATCTTCTGGGTCTCCACGACCGTTGGAGTAGCATTCTGCTCATTGGCGGTTTTGTTAGTAAAGTAAGGCATAGATCTACGTCCACATTAAAGTGCACTACTGAGCAGATATTACGAATAGCCGGCCTTTGATCCCTGTAGAGAGGTGCAAAGTATCCGTGAGCTGCTGTCGTGCAGCGATGAGTAGATAGTGCAGCAGCGTCGGAATTCTCGCAGAACTCTTTGTTCTACCTGAGTATAGGCAGCGGCGGCAATTCCTTTAATGTGCATAATCATTGAGCATACAGGAACATAATCTACTATCCGGCATGGGAGCGTCAAATGAATTGTTTTTCACAAGGTAGTGCAGCGACATTGTTCAGGTTAGGTTAACGAGTTTACACGTTTCTGATGGCTAATTTCCTTAGGATTCTGTAGTACACCGAAAACTATTAAAATCGGTTCATTTTCGCCAAGTTATTCACAATAAAAAGGGGGAGGGGCGTTTATGAGACACAGTGTATACCTTAAGGTAAATAAAGATGAGAGTAAAGTTTCCGATGCAACGACGAGCAGAATATAAAATTTACTTCCAGTGGGGAGGGAGTTGTAACTAGGGGGGTTGACCTAAGAGGGTTTCGGTCCCACTGTGTCATTAC
>Ga0056115_1001061_pt1 | contig 12618 bp, 12 predicted proteins | sample WorMetOlspDAHAB1_FD_77007 | JGI IMG/M metagenome (GOLD analysis project Ga0056115, IMG submission 77007) | Marine gutless worms symbiont microbial communities from Max Planck institute for Marine Microbiology, Germany - Olavius sp. DAHAB.1 ... | reverse complement strand
TTCAACATGCGTGAACAGACACTTGGTTATTAGAAGTTTAGTAATTTCTAGTTTATCATTTTTTCTAACTGTGTGATGTCACTAATGAATGAATAAGCTGCAAATATTCACCGTTAATGTTCATTTGTAATCCAGTGAACACTGAAGTTGTTAATATTAACAGACGGTTGGACGTTTGTGTTGCTTTAGTTAAAATAAAGTATCAGAAAAATAATATCGGTGTGATCTCAGTATTTGGTATTTCATTAGTATTTCAAAATACTATTTGGTATTTCAAATACTCTCTGTAAAGTATTTGGTATTTTGGTATTTCAAATACTATTTTTCCAGTATTTGTATTTTGATATTTCAAATACTTAAATGTGAGTATTTTGCCAACCTCTGTTCAGGGTGCAAACTTTAATAAAATTGATACAGAAAAAAATTCTCATTCATCCATGCCAATATTATACTGTAAAATTATGTAACTGCAGACATTCAATCATATGTCCAGTAACAAGACTGGTTGGAGCAGCTGAGATGTGTCAGAACTCTTCCGGAAGACTGTTCCACACAATGGGTCCATTTATGGGAACTGATTGACAACCAAAACTGGTAAGGCAACATAAAATGTCAAACTCTCCCTTCTGCGCAGAACATAGATGGGCTATGTCAGGAAAAAATCGGTTACTGACAATGTCGAAGATATCAAAATATGACAGTCCATGTGTCATCGAGTTCATTATGGTACACAGCAGTAACATCCATACAGGATCACCTTACTGAGAGCTAGTGAGTAGTGATCACATAACAAGTACAGAACAACATTAACAATGCATTACAGTGAATGTATTAATGTCAAAACAACTTTCCACACCTGGCATTTCCCGCAGTTTATACGCTGTCCACTTTCTGCTGTCCGGCTGACGCGAAATATCTAGAACCATAACAGACACACAAGAAACGTGTATTTTACATCTACTCACTTCCTTTTAATTTATATTTATCTTCATCATTAGTGAATTTGCCCTTCTGAGTTAACAAATACATGTTAAAAAGTAAGGCTTAACACTTACAAAGCAAGTCGAGTTCTGCAACATCATTTTTTGTTATCTTCTGCCTCTACAAAAGCACATATTGAGCACAGATCAATGGCTAGAACACCTTACTGTAACTATGCAACAGCAACAACAGTGTTTACCAGCACATAACATGGACAGCAGCAGCATCATCTAGGTACAAATAAACTGGCCACCAGATGATTCATGGACAAACCAATTCACTGTAAATTTATTTACGGACTGGTCAATGGGGCAACTGGGCAGAGCGCTTGCTTCACAGAGACAAAACGTGACAATACTAAGATACTACATTGGTCGAAAACGTGAATATTTTAGTGGGTCCATGAATTGAGCAATCCGCAAATGTTCTGTCTCCAGTACAAGTTGACCACTCTGCAAACTGGCTTGTCAGCATATCGCTACAGTAAAAAAACAAGTTCATGAATGCAATAGTAGACCTTCATTACTACTGCGATGATACAGTGATGGGTAACAGTGCACACACCACCCAAGATCTGATGCTTATTCAGCAGAACAAGTTCTACTGAATAAGCAACAGATCTGGGGTGGCGGAGCTTGTCTGCAATGTTACCTAGTAGCCTAATGTTGCACCCAGCTGTGATTTTCCTACGCACTCAGCGAGTTTCACATTTTTAGCAGTCCTTAAGTCTATACTCCTCAAATATGCCTAAAGTATGTGCACAGCATGGTAACAGTTTACTTTATATTAGGTGCGCCACCATAGATCTGATATGATGCTTATTCAGCAGAACAAGTTCTACTGAATAAGCGACAGATCTATGGTGGCGCACCTAAAGTAAACTGTTACCCACAGCGTTTACAACACACTCGTTATACAGTAATAAATACTAATAGTACTTTAATGCGGTCGAGAAGAGCACTGATAAACTTGGTTTTCGCACGACCAGACGCTGCGACGTCGAAATTCAGAGAACGTAAAACGCTCCAGTTGTGAGTGACAAACTCAAAGTCTGCCTGCCTAAAGCGAGCCAATATACGTTTAATAGTCTCTGCAAATGTACCCATAATTAACACATCTCTAATTACTTAAGTACAAAGAATAATCTTGACACAACCCGCCGAAATTTAAAAATCACACAGAAGTAAACATCAACCATAGAAAAAGTCAAAACTCAAAAGCTGAAAAGCAAGCCATAGATACACTGCACAGTTTAAATACTGAAGTGAACTGATAATTTCGGGCGTAGGCACGATGTGTCGCTGTTATAAAAAGCAATGTCTGTGACTCATATACGCTTGCATTAACTAACAAAAAGAAGAACTTATACATTTAAACTACATGGTGGCTCCGAAACGTAAGCCACTATCAAGAATCATCACTAAATAGTCTTAAAACGGTCAGTAAGGCTAGATTTTTCATCAATTTTGAGTATTAAATGAGCACAAAAATATTATAATTGAGTTTGTATTAAATACTCTATAAGTGACCTAATTCGTGACGTCATTAGTTGCTGCGTTTGAAGCTGCGATAGGACAAAAATCAATGCATATGATAAAATCGTGATTGAAAATTTGAAAAAAGAAGAAGAAAATGTGGACATTAATAAACTTGTACATAAATCTCCATCAAAAATGGATAGAAATCGAGTTCACAGCATGCCAGAAGGAGCGCTGACATCATTTACCGTCCGTGACGCATATCGCTGCTCTGCGGGTCAGAGGTAGGCCTATATATGGTTACTAATGTCACAATCACAAAGTAGGTTATATTTAATACCGACAGATAATACTATAGTGTTTTATTGATACTTTAATTTGACGAATAAATCTATTTGGCAGGCTTTAATATGGCAGTGGTTTACTTTTTTGGGCCACCCCGTATGCCTCATACGCTCATTTCATGCATGAGTCGATGAAATCATTTCATCACCACCATATTTAGTTGTTTCACAATAGCCTACAATAACAAACATCACAGAACACGACGACAAGTGAGTGAAACCGGGCAAAAAATAAGAGTAAGCCTACTAATATGCACTAATCGACCTAAAAAATGCAAGAAATACAAGAGTACAATGGGCTTACACAAAATATACACACAAATAACAATCGTTTAATCAAAGTGCAACCCTTGCAACGCATAGGCAATGCTGCTAATATTGCATATAAGAAAAGTTTGCTTGAAAAGTTTATTTGACGTATGTTGTCGCATCTGTGACGACAGCGACATCACGTGGCGACTCCATGACAACAGGTTTCGACCGTGACGAGGCAACGATGGACGGTCAGGTTCAGGGACATCTTTTGTGTGACGAGCAGACTTGGTGAGTTAGTTCCGATATCGTGTGCCATCATAAAATTGTCATCTAAACCTCGATTGTTATATTGTGCGACATGCGAGCCGGGGGTCGACTGAAAATGCAGGACCGGAAATTTCAGGACCGTAAAATGCAGGACCGGAAAAAGGAGGACCAAAAAGAACGCGGGTGGAAACTGAAGGACCACAGTCGCTCATATAATAAACCAAAACACTCGTGTACCCGACGCACAGATGCTACAGATCATTTAATTATGTTGAGAAAAACAACGCGAAAGCATTAAAAGTCTCGATGAACATTTCACAAAAACGCGTTAGTTCGTAATGTTTCACTGGTACAGGTGCATAACCGTCTGTATGGGTGTCCTGCAGAAGGGACACCCACTGCCCATGGCAGACACCGTGTTCGCACAGGGCGAGCAAAAGCGTGCGTGTCCACATGGAACCAAAGCGACACCGAATCTGGGTTGCATAAAGCAGACTTCGCAGGTACCAGTGACGCTGGACGCTGCTGGTGCCGTAGCAGCGTCCGATGGATGCTGATCGCCGGCGACGGCGTCATCGTCGTCGGTGTCTGATGAGTTGTTGTCCACCACCTGGAAGACCTCGGCGTGGCGTACGGAGTGTCCAGCAGCTCGCAGAAACTGCAGCCTGCTGAAACGACCGTCGTCGAACTTGCTCATACACGACAGCAGACGAGTCCTTCAAAATTCAGTCCTGCATTTTCCGGTCCTGCATATTCCGGTCCTCCATTTTCAGCGCCCCCAGTACCGGTATAACCATAAAACTAACCACTGGAGCCAGTAGGCGAGCTGACTGTACGTATATAGGCTATTTCTAATTGTGTAGTACTTTTTACGGTACTTCGGCTTAGGCCTAACGCATATGCACGATTACTTTACCACCTAACTTACACATATTTTACACAAACATATTTACAACGTGCATAGGCCTATAGTCCCAAAATAAGAACAATCGTGAATCGTATTAAACTTGCCAACAAAGCAAGATTTTAAGTCAATTAATTTAAGTGTAAAAGAAACGCTTAAAATATATTAAGTTGGTAGTAAATATTTTTATGCGTGACCTAATTCGTGACGTCATCAGTCACTGTGCTTGAAGCTGTGCGTAATTGGAAAAATGGCTAAGTGCAGACGACAAAAAAAATGATAAAATCTAAAACCTGAAATGAAGAGCATTAAGCGTATGAAGAATTTATACAAAATAATTTCAGCCAGGTTGGTCAGGGAGCGGATTTCATAGAATGCTAAAAATAACTTATACAAAAATGGAGCGCTGACATCGATTACACCCCTAAAGCACAGTAACTGCATGACGTCACAAATTTGGTCACGCATAGAATATTTAATGCGAAATGACGACATTATTGTGCTTCTTCGACATTTTCACTTGACGAAAAAATTCTAATCTCTTTGGCAGGTTTTATATTACCTACGATATAATACGATTTATCTATGAATCGATAGGGGCACTTTGTTGGACCGCCCTGTAGTGCAGCTGAGCCACGCTAGCAACTAGCCTACAACTGACAAATGAACTCTGTTCAGTTAGTGTCAAAGTGTCAAACTCCATCTAAGAGACGAACGGACGGACGGACGGACGAAGCGTCTCTTCGTCCGTCCGTCCGTCCGTCCGTCTGTTCGTTCGTTTGTTTGTCTCTTTGTCCGTTGTGTCTGTCACGGGCGTCCATCCTATGGGAAAATAAACTGCAATGCTTCAATGTAAAAAAATAAATTTAATAAATTTAAGGGAAGTGGATAAAATCAGGGATCAACTAATAAATACACGAAGTTTGGTCAATTATCAGGAAATTCATTAAAATTATTGCCACCAGATGTCACAGATGCACCAGATTCGATTCTCGGCGTCTGCCTGTCCGTCCAAACTCCATCTAAGAGACGGACGGAGGTCTGTCTCTTAGATGGAGTTTGACACTTTCACTACACGTATTTCTGCAGTTTTCATCCGTCTTTCGTCGATTTATTTGGGATTCTTGCGGTCGCTAAGCACACGTGTACAGACTCATTCATATCGCGGTATTAAATTTTGGTGTTGTGGTTGTGTTGACGAAATTAATTTTTACGGACGAACTGTGTTTGACTAAAACTAACGGCGATCGACGACGACGTATTTGTACTTTGGAAACGGAAAACTTTTTTGGATCACCCTGTATATGAGTGTAACATATGAAACAAAAACACTTTTACAGATATGACACAACATGGCATTGCGTTACTACTACTTCTACGAGTATACAGTTATAGTGTGGCTGGCCGTAAACTACTACTCCAACTTACAGGGGCGGAATGGGCCGCCTGGCTACCTGGCACTTGCCAGGTGGGCCGGTTGGTCCGCCGTCCTGGTGAACCGCCACGTCAGATGTTTACGTAGGTCAAACGACTTTTACCACGTTAACGGGGAAAGATAAGGATGTAAGGGAGAAAGGAGCGAGTGACAAAGCCACAAAGAGGAGAGGAAAAGAGGGAGTGGAATGGGGAGGGGCCAGGCACCTTAGCTATAAGGGAGTGAGCGCTCTATTGGATACTTGTAGAGGGGCCCACGAGTTCCTGGTTGCGCCACTAATGATGAGGACGGTCTGCCTACTTGGCCAGTTGGCCAGGGCCGGTCTGAACATCCAGTCCGTCCCTGCCAACTTGACTTAACTTTTAATGGGACAAACTGTTGGCCTATATTTGCCTAAATCTGTACCGGCGATCAGCAGTATACGTGTTTTGCAGGTGCGTCTGGAAGCCGCAGATGTACCTGTTCATCTGTCTGTACATGCTGTACGGCGTTGTGCGCGGCCTCTGCAACGCGGTACGGCTGCTGATCAACAACGATGACGACACCAGCGCTATCTTCGGAGCAGCGCTCTTCCTCTGCACCTGGTCGCCGCTCATAGGGGTGCTCATCGCTCCTCTCATCGAGGTACATGTATAGGCTAGTCTTGGTTGGTTAGATTTAAAAGCTCTCGCAGCAGGCTACACATGGGGTGACAATGACGTCTAAACGCCGCCATGTTGGAGGTATTCACTGTTAGCAGTACAGCGTCGTAATCATACATATATGTTTGCGAGCTGGTGGTTTGTGTGGAATTGTGCAACAGTCGAGATGCGCGGTCTGCAAATAATCTCGGTATAGTATCTCCAACATGGCGGCGTGTTATGAAAATGACGTCACTGCACCTCATGATTTCGTGTCCTCAAAATATAATAATAGTCAACAGGTCGGAATCAGTGAGAAAATTAAAAAAATATTAAGGCCCACGTCTTTGGGGAATGTAGCCCACTAATGTGTGAAAGTTGGGAGAACTATAGGAAAGTAGTTTCCTACTGCTTTTATATTTAGTGCCAATACATGCGATCAACTGTTAAAACACATTTGCAATGCTGTCGCAAGTATAGAAGAACGGATTTTATTAAGAAAAATGACTATCGAGTTGGAATTAAAATACAATGCAGTTTTTCTGCTCAACAAAACGTGGGCAGGAAGTGAAGTCAGAAATGTGGGGGCGTGAACTTTTTGTGCAGGCGGTTCACATACCGTACGTGGGACGTCGGAAGACGTGGATCGTCGGACTGCAGTACGCGACGGCGGCCGTGATGCTGGTGATGCTGCCGCTCGCGGGGTCGGTCACCAGCGACGACGATATGCCCCTGAGCAGCGGCGGCGCTATGCTGCTGGCTCTGTCGTTCGGCGTTCTCAGTCTGCTGGCGACGTTCCACGAAGTGGCCACCGACGGCTGGGGAAAACACTACATCCACTACAAGTATACGCCCTGATCGTCGGCTCCAGTTCCTTTTTAACCCTTTGTAAATGGCGCTGTCGTACAAGTGCACGCAACTAGGCAGAAAAATCACTGTCACAGAATATGTAACCTGATAAATACTAAGTATAACAGATTAATAGTCACAAAAAAGTCGGCTTAACCCTAATCCTAACCATAACCCTACTACTACCAATAGCTGTTCTAATCTGATAGCTATGTTTCCCGGACTGAACTGTACATGTGTATAGGTGCTCTCATTTTAACTATAGCTATTGCGTGTTATTTTATTGTATTGTATGGCTGCGTTTGTCATCCATAAATAAACGAATATGATGATGATGATGATGATGATAGAGCAGTTACGTGCACTTTTACGAGACAGCCAACATAAATTTATAAGCATATATAAATATATAAGCATATATTATAGTGCCAACATATTTGTGAAGTTATATTACATTACATTTAAGGTGATAAAAATGCCGAAGCACTTCAGACACTTTACAAACACTGTAACAATTTGGAAACTATCGGAACGACGCGAAGAAAAAATGAGATTTCAGTTTGGTTTTGAAGGTTTACAGGAAATTTGATGACGTCACTTCAGCTGGCAAATTGTTCCACGTTCGTGCCGCGGCGACGGGAAACACTCGGTCGCCGACAGTGGACACTGGACAGTCGCGTAGACGGGACATCCAACGCCTAGACAGTTCGTGGGTGGGAGGGCTGTCACGTTCGATACAACACCGTTACGTTAGGTACACTATGAAAGAGACCAAGTGGAGTACCAACCCGCGTAAAGCTATACACATACGGCCTAGGTCGACAATTGGCGACAGCAACTTCCAGCGTTAAATAAAACTACTGATCATGCATACGTAACCCGTTGTCGCATACTGTTGACATAAATATAATCGGATTTGCCATGTGCGGAAGTTATAAAGTAGCTCTTTACACGGTCCTGCAAAATGCCATAGATGGTAAGATATTACTATTTTCGGTTGAAAATGCTTGAACATGGTTGCCTGTGCGGCGAATAATATTCAAAGCTATTATTTGTAAACGTTGCGTGCGTGTCTCATAGCTATTCGCGTCTCGTCTGCAGGGGTGAAATCCGGTTTTCCAACTTACAAAAGTTCACTTTACGTGTCAATGTCAGTCAATTTATATAGCGCATTGTCTCACACTGTCTCCGAGCTGTGTCACATTCCGGTGAGATTTTGCCAAAAAATTACCCCGGGGGTAAATTACCCCCCAGTTGCCTGCGTAAGAGTTATTAATTAACGCATTTCACATAAAACGGTATTATCCATGTTATCAATATTATCAGTATGGTCGTGACATTCCGTCTGTGTGTGTCTGTGTGTTGAGTGCGTTGGCTCTGTGCTGTGCTCTCGGTCGCGCAGTCGGCATGTTCATCGGCGACACGCTGTTTCAGTCTCTGCAGTCCGCCAAGTTCTGCAACACCTATCTCCGAGTTGTACCGTACGACACCGGCATCACGTCGCTCGGCTGTAAGTCCGCAGCTGATTAAGCCACTCAGTGACGAATTCGTGGGGGGGGGGCGGTAGGGGCGACTGCCGCCCCCTATTGGCTCAGATTTTTCCTCCAAAAAGCTGCCTATTCTCCTGTAAAAGGCATATACAGGGTGGCCCAAAAAGTAAGTCACCATCACGAATCATCATTAAATCGTATTAAAACCTGCCATTTTTCATCAATTTCGATTAAAAAAGAGCACAAGAATATATTGAGTCTGTATTAAATATTCTATGTGGACCTAATTTGTGACGTCATCACCTGCTGTGTTTGAAGCTGCGATATGGATAAAATCAACGCATCTGATAAAATCATGTTTAAAAACCAAAAAAAGAAAAAAACATGGAACTAAAATAAATTTTTGCATAAGCTGCATATAAAAGATTGTTTTGGAATGGAATTCACAGTTTTTAAGGCGAGCTGACGCTAGAGGAAGCACTGACATCATTTACCATAACTGATGCATATCGCTAGTTTGCCGGTCGGCATAGTTATTGAGGTCAAGAAGTAGGTCACGCATAGAATATCTAATGCCAACGAATAATATTACAGTGCTTGATTCATTCTTTAATTTAACGAATAAATCTAATCTCATTGACAGGTTTTAATACGATTTAATACGATTTTTGATGATTTGGTATTGGCCATTTTGGGCCACCCTGTAGTTTGTCGTTTTAATTTGCGATAAATGACGACGGGGCTGATACATTATATTCCACCCCCACCCTCTTTAAAATTTTTGGATCCGCCACTGAAGTCACTGCATTTTTTTATATTTAATTATTATTTTTTCCGGAACAACTGGTAGAATGACCGTCGCGTGAACATGAAACACCAAACAGGTCGAGACAAGAAGGACACAAACGGTGACCCATAAAATTTAACCACTTTGTACAAAAATTAGTCAACATCGGGTCGACAGCATATAAACACTTTTTAAAATTATTGGCCCCAATAGGAATTGCATTTACAACACGTATCACTACGTTACGTCGCCATGCAGTCCCACAGTCTTTGAACAATAACCATCATCATCATCATTATCGTCAGTGGCGCTGGAAAAAAAACATTGTTTTTGAAAATTTGGAAATTCGTTGCTTCCTCTGACACGACGGCATAAGTTCACCTTAGCAAGTTGCAAGTTCAACTGCTATACTGTCGGTTAGAAAGAATTACGAGATGAACAAAATGTTTGCAAAAGTTATTTTTTTAAATACAAAAACAATGAAATGGGGGTAATTTTTAAAACCACCCACTCATTTTGGCATCGACGCTGCTATGTGTAGTTGTTGGCTGTACTCGAAGCGGAAGTGTAGGTCAGCGCATGTGTGCGGTGCGGTGAGCAGCCTTTGTCCAGTTTCTTTTAGTCCGCCGGCCGGTCATACTGAGCCGCTGCTGTGTATGAGTAGGCAGTGTGACAATTACAACCTAAAGTAGTACAGACGGTGCAACAACATGTCTCGTATGAACTTATCTGGATACGTATAGACATGTGACGATATTTAGTTGAATGTTCACTATTGCGTGCTGTTTAGTAGTAGGGTTAGGGTTAGAATTGGAGTTAGGATCACGGAGTTACTTTTAAACTCCCTGGTTGGGATTTGATTGAGTGTCCGGTTGATAAGTTGTTATGCACACGTATTTGTGCTACTTTAGGTTGTAATTGTGGCACTGCCTGTATAGTATTCCTGTGGATGTGCGGTCTGGTGATGATTACGTCGGCCACTTTTCTCCTACTCGGAGTCCACGAAAACCTGATCGACCCAGGGGCGGCGGCGGTGGTCCAACCGGCGGCGCCCGGAGGCGACGTCGGCGGAGCTGGAGCGGGCGGCGGCGTCCTGCCAGGGAGCGGCGCGGCCGCGTCGACGGCGATCGAAGGCGGCGAGCTGATCCACGACAAGTACGAGAAGCTGTTCGACATTTTCAGCCTGCCCGCCGTGCACCTGCTCGCTGTCTACGTGGTCACCATGCAGGTATATGTACGAGTGAGGCTGTAGTGTCAACTTCGGTCAAAAAAGCGCATTTTTCTACATCAGTAAGTAATTTGCCATATATCGGAAACTGGACGAGATAGGACATACTGACATAGTCACTAAGAAACAAGGTTACGGTAGTAAATCTCGCTTGAAGTTGTGACATTGTGCGTCCGGCTTCAGCGCCTAGACGATGTCACCTTCTCATGATGGGCATATTAAGTTCTACAAATGGTGCAATATCATCGTCATCATCAACAGCATTTATTTGCCAATGAAAAACTAGGATAGCGTTTCGACCAAACAAGTACAATAAGCAGGGCCCGCGAGGCTAATAAGCACATACGGCTGCCCACGAAAAAACCAGCATGCAGTATTGCAGGTACAGCACAGCAGTTCAATAAAGTGAAAAAAAACTAAAGAAAATATTAAAATATAGCGATATTTTATGCAAGAGAAGCCGGTTGGAAAATAGCTACAGGAAATCAGAAAAATATGTAGCGCACTTGTGATTCTGGATTCTACGGCGTTAGCCAGATACAGTTAGAGTCTACACTGTACACTACCTTGTGAAATGTCAATGTCTTAAAGCAACAGTTGAAAACAAGACTTCTGTAACAACACATTGTAAGACATTAACAACAGGAAACAACGTGTTTATTGTCTCAGTTATTGTCTAAAGTAACTTTCACATCCTGCAGTTTTTTTTACATCAAATGTTCAACGTGTCAGCCTCACTGCTGGACGACGCATTCTAAAATGTGTTGTTACAAAAGTCGTCTTTTTAGTTGTTGATTTTAAAACGCTGACATTTCACAAAATAGTGTAGCGACACATTTGAGGTTTGGTGGGATCTTTAGTGACAGTATAATCATTACTAATATTCTCCTGATTCTGACAGTGAAATAAGTTTGAAAATTGGTCATTATTTGATTAAGTTTTAAGGCGTACATGAAATGTGCCAAATTTTTTGGGCCACCCTGTATGTACGTGCTACTTTATGCGAAATAAAAGGACGATGCTTGCAAGATATTTCGTGTAACTTTCGGTAATAATGTGGATATCATTCGCCAGATGACAGGAATATCTAACTTTCGGACGTTAGTTGTAGAAAGACGCTCAAGATTTTTTTAACAAAATGCAACATTTCGTACTCTTTTACCACTATATTACTATCGTATAAGCTAATTGTATTTGCATCTGTGCAATTCTGTAGGCTACATAGCTCATAGGTCACAGTGTTTGTCTGTTTTTATACACCCGGTAGTATAGTCTTTAATTGTCATTGTAACGTTTGTTTATATCTTGTAGTTTCACTTTTTTACCGCTGTATTATGCACTGTGTTTTTGTGCTGCCATATACTGGCGAAATAAAGATATTCATTATTACAACAGCGCGGATTTCTCTATGTGCTGCGTGCAGGTGGGATGCGGGTCAGAACGGGCGGCGTCAAACTCAATGATATCGCTCGGCATGAACGGTGATTATGTGGTGTTCATGGAGAGACTGACAGATATCGTTGCACCGATGTTCATCCGGCTGTACCTCTGTAACGACATTGCCATCAACCCTCTGCGCGCAACACTCAGCGCACTCAAATATCGGTAGTAGGCCTATTAAAATGTGCTATAAATAATAATAAATAAAGAAATAATGGAGTCCCACGGCCCAATCAGTTCTTGAGCGAGTTGAGCAGCTGGCGATTGGTGGAGACGACCGGGGATGTTCGAGCATCTTCGTTTTTATTTCAACGGATTTCCGCTGGGACGTAGCCAACAGTCATAGACGGCGCTTCAAATCGTCCGGATCCGGGACCTTTGTCTGGTAAAATGCAGTGATGTAGTCCTCGAGACCATAGTCTTGGTCTCGAGGCGCCTCGAGGACAAAAAATAAAGTCTTGGTCTTGGTCTTGGTCTTGAGACCCAGAGTCTTGGTCTTGGTCTTGGTCTTGACAAAAAAGTCTTGACAACTTTCAAGAC
>Ga0056115_1001060_pt1 | contig 12626 bp, 7 predicted proteins | sample WorMetOlspDAHAB1_FD_77007 | JGI IMG/M metagenome (GOLD analysis project Ga0056115, IMG submission 77007) | Marine gutless worms symbiont microbial communities from Max Planck institute for Marine Microbiology, Germany - Olavius sp. DAHAB.1 ... | reverse complement strand
TTTGTAATATTGCAATTCGGCCTGTCTACAAAGCTGTGAAAATCTTTTTCGGTACTCCTTATAATTTATTTCATCTTCCCTGTTTTTTGTACTTAACCATTTTTGTATAATTTATTTTTTGTTTACTACTTTTCTTCAGTCCTTTGGTTATCCATTGTTTGGTCAGAGTAGGTTCACTACCAAACAGATTTCGTAATTTTCTTTTGTAATTTTTGAGTCACCAGGGGTTCCCCAGGTAAATATAATAATAAAACGACAATTTATGAGGCACAGTAACATGGCTAGAGTTACTACAAGGGTGCCGTACAATGTTCGCTGCTCATACTCTGCTAAGCAGTTTGTCAGTGAAGGAAGAACGTGAGTACATAATTATTTGTCTTGAGCATGTTTTTGAACGTTGATAATGTAGGTGCCGAACTAATGTCCAGTGGTAGACTGTTCCAGGCGACCGGACCAGCCACACGAAATGCCCGGTTGCCGAGTTGTAGCCTTGTCCTGGGTACGAACAAATCGCCACGGCAGCGGAACGGAGAGCAGAAAGGTTAGGAACAGGCAAAATGGGATGCACAGTTCATAAGACTTGGGTAGCGCACAACTATTCGCTTTTATAGGATATATTTTTTAAGTGCAACAAATTCAATTGTGACGCACTTTCAAAATAAATACATCCTATAAAAATTCCATAATTGTGTGACTTCGCAGCTACCCTCAGATCATCAGATGAGCAAACTTTGTTATCAATCCTGCAATTCGCAAGCGTGGAGATTGTCTTCCCGACCCAATCTCCACTGGTAGATGTCTAAATAGGATCTGCGTATGTGTGCATGTGTAGATACCGGAAGCCGTTGTAGTACAGCAGCAGCAGCAGCCAGGGGGCGCTCCGTCACACCAAGCAGCAGCTTCCGATGGACAGGCTTCGAGCACAGTCGTTCAACCAAAGTCAAAGAACTTATCAGCGAAAGCGTCGTTGCCGCAGTATTCGATTCCGGTGATCACTGATGTTGACCATTTTCCATCAGGAATTCTCGAACCCGCGGACACCAACCAGCGTCAAGGATGTGCTCCCAAGGACGACTTCCATGTCCCGGTAGCGGTATCCGCAGAACGCAGCCCTGGAATCGGGAATCAAAGTCCACCTGTGGCCAAAGAGACACCCTCCAAGACGTCACCACACGATGATGAGTCTGTTCGGATGACGTGGCTGCTCGGCGATGACGGACTGGATCAGTCTACATCAATCGGTCATCTACACGCAAACGCGGTTTCGACAACATCCAATGATGCAGCAACTCTGGCTGAATCAGGAACGAATCGTGGCGGAACTGAACGTTTCGACGTGAGGGCCAAGAATGGGCAGAATGACGGCAGAACCCTTGCCGACCAAGCCGTCGAAGAACTGATCGGTTCTTCGAGTCCGCTGGCATATCTGCCGACAGAAACGGACGTCGATGCTCTGATCGAGCTGCTACGAACGTCTCCGAGTTCGTCAAAGCCGATCAGTCACGCTTCCACCCTTTCTATCAACGACATCCTCGACAACGATCCCGATTTGGACCAGTCGCTGAGCAGCTTGGTTGACGGCCCGTTTTTCGACATCGCGGATGTGCAGTCGTCGGACAATCAAATGTGCCTGGAACGTCCGAAAGGCGACGACGTAACTAAGTTTCGAAATGACGGTTTCGATTTCGGTTTTTATGCGTTTGAAGAAAGCGATCGACCTGCCGAACAATTGAGATTGTCGATAGATGGCGCTGCGACGGAGAATAAAACCAAAGATGACCAAAAAGACATGGAGAAACCGGTTGATTTGGAAGAGATGGCGGTAAAAGAGCTCGTTGAAATATGTCAAAACTCGAGTACAGATGATAGCTTGTTTGTCGTCGGCAGACAAGATACCCAGCAACACGAAGATATTTGCGAAATTGTTGGCGACCCGAACGAAAATCAGGTCGTCGATTCCACGCGAGATGGGTTGAATGAGGTGGCGCATCATTCCGATGTCATGGTGGAAAAACCCGATCGTTTGGAAAATCCAAACACAGTTACGGAAGCAGTTGATGTAGCTTCTAACCCTGCAAGTCCAGATGATGAGAACAGTAGTTTGTCGTCGGACTCGACTTGCCGGCATGTTGAGCGGGTAGACCACAACGCCGTAGACGGACATTTTCCAGTGAAGTCGACTGTAGCGCATCTTGAAATAGAGACAAAAGACAACAAATCTCGAAAGCATGGGGTGAACAGCCGAAAGCTCAGTTTACAGAAACTCGATGATATTTTATCGAAAGAAAATTGTGACTCGAAGGTGCCGCCGATCGTGAGGCGGAAGTCGTGTGAGTGGGCAACAAGCGACGAAATCCCCCGGAAGTCCGTCGTCGACGTTGGCCAGGACAAAGTGACCGCGTTAACTTCCTTCTTCGAGCAAGTGCACGCCGACCAGTGCCCCGGATGTTCGGTCTGCGACACGGGAATTGTTCAGCGACCGTTCTCGATTCAGCGTCAATCATCTCTGCCGGTTGATGCCAAAACAGGCCCCACGTCATTCTATGAATTCGTTCCCGGTGACGGTCACAGACACGCTAACAACTTTGCGCCGAAGGTTGAACAATCTGCTGCCTGTGTTACCAATTCTTCGATTGTCGTTGATATCCACAAACAAATCGCTGCAATGGAACCTGAACCTGTCGTTAATGTGGAAACTGCTGTTTGTCAGATGTCGAACTCTTTGCCCAGACACTTTTCGCAAACGGCAACGTCTTCCGTTGAACAGAAAAACGACATTTCGTCCGACTTGCGACAGAACTCGCTGCCGAGAGCTACATCAGTGGGCGGTCATGCTGCTGTGAGCAAGCCTGACGATCAGGAGCCAACAACATCCCGTCGGGTCGTCTCTCTACCAGACATGTCCGGCGAAAGCGTGAAAAGGTCACGCGAAGGTCGAAGACAGGCGGAGTTTCGGTTTCGAGTTGCCCGAATTCGGTCGCACAGTCTGCGTTCATTCAGCGATATAGCCGCGTCAGGAATCGGTAAAAGGCCCATCACTTCACGGGTCATCGTACCTGCTAGCAACCAGCGGCCAGTCCAGAACTTCGCTTCGCCGTCAGAAGAATACAAACATAAAATAAATAGTGAAGGTAATACAGTTCAATCTAATTCAATTGAGCCTTCTGTGGAAACAATTCAATCGTCAGTGGATGGCTCGACAGACGGGGTAATGGGCAATGTTGAAACGGCGAGTAAGACAGCTGATCGAATGTCACTGGATACTTTTCTGGCTGAAATCTGCACGCCGACCGTTAACGCAACAGAGAACGGCAGTTCACTAACTCCAGACATGATCCAGAAGTATCAGATCGAGCCGAAGAGGCGAGACCTTGCTCCTCGGCGACTGGCCAGACCAGAGCAGGGCACAAGCAAGAACAGACGGCCTAATGACGACGTTTCGAGGCGCAAACACAGCGGTCTGGAGCAGAGAATTGACGCCATGTTGTTCGACGTCGATAGAAGATGGTCAGACGATGAACAGAGTACGTCACATGCGCAGCAAAATGTGCTCAGAACAAGAGTGCCAGTACTGAATTCAGAAACCGACTTCAACTCTCCTCTTATCAGGCCGACTCAACCGGTAAGTCACCTTTGATTTCAACACTTCTTTATAACTCTTTCATGGCGTTTTAAAATTAGTGATGCGCTGTCAAGCGATGTTAATTTTGATAATGTCATCAAGCAGTATTGTTTGGATCAGGTTGATGAGTATTGTAACAGGGTTGCTCAGTTTTTAAAATTATTAATTGATACTATGGATTTCTATGTTATAGATGCTACATGCTTGTTAAGTAGGCTAGAGTTGAGATATGTGATAGGCCTTTTATTAAATTTTTGGCTACTGAGTAACTACGAGATAGTATGTGTACAGTTACTTTGTTAATGAATGTAGCAATACTGTGTATTTGTTGCAGTTGCATGTTTTGTTTTTGTGTTTATTTGTAGTAGTTTTGTGTAGTAGTAGTAGTAGTAGTAGTAGTACTAGTAGTAGTTGTTGTTGTCGTTGTATGTACTGTGAGTACGACTCCATAATAAAATAAATAAAATTTGTTTTGCTTTAGTTTGTTTGTTAGTCGAATTTGTCAGAGATTAATTTATATTCCCCTTTGTTTAAATAACTTACATAATGAGTTAATAAAACATAAATGTTTATTTTTTTTAAACTCGATAATAGTGGCCTCAGTGAAACACCTTCCCGAGAAATCTCCCTTATATGAACAAATTGGAGAGAACTATATATTCTAACTTCAGCGAGTATGGCGAATTTTGTGAGACCAGCGAAAAGCCTATTCCCATTTCGATACCACTTAGCCTGAGTAATGCATACTTTGTTGGCAATGAAAATGGTAGTGCATTATGTGTAGGCCTACATTTTGAATTATTGTTATTTTTTTGCAGAATATGCAGGCAGTGCAATCTTCTTGGGGTCGGTTTAATCGATTGTCAGTCAAGCCGCCACGCCCTCCAGTTCGACACAGCCGATCAGGACGTTCAGAGGACGACAATTACGACAACATGGCGCCCACATTTCAGTTTCCGGTGTCGCAAGTTCGCACGCCATTGACTGCTGATGATAATCGGTGGATACTGACCACGTGTCCAGAAGCTGCGGAACAGTCTCCATATTCCAAGCGCTGGGTCCCAGCTCAGCGGCAGCGATCGCTTGGAACGTCGAGTTCGAAGGAGCTGTCCCGGCTTCGCCACGGTCATCTCAGGCGTCCAACAGACGAAGAAACACCCGGCGATATGTCCGTCTGTATCGGGCTGACGGTGCAATGCTCTCCGTTGGCATCCACCACTGTTGACCCTTCTGCGCCGTCGTTCATCACCAGCAGCCGACGTTATGTGGCACCACCCGTCTGCGGTGCCGCCATGGTAAACCCAGCTGAGATGGCGTGGCGCAGATCGCATCCGACGAGCACGGTTCCGGCCCATTCCTATGACGACGCGGTTCGCTACCGCGTGCGGCGGAAAGCCGGCCATCAGCAACTCGACTTTATTCGGGGACGCTCAGAAGAAAGTGCCCCGACGTTTCGCCAAAGTAACCCAGCTGCCGTTGCCCAACAGTGGCCGCCGCAGCGCGGACTCGGCGGTGACCTTCCGGTTCGCCTTTCCGACTGGAAAGGGCAGAACCGCGGTCGACCTTCGTTCGAGGACGTCGCGGTTGGGTTCGAGAACGACTCTTCGGTGGATGCTGGCGAGGTCCTTCAACTGCAGGCTGGCTTCGCGGGCCACGAAGAAGAAACGGCTTTCGACGAGATCACGCAGCAGATTGCGAGTCTTACGCAAACGGTCAACGACCTGCGCTCGAAACATCGGCGCCCTTCCGCAGCTCAGGGCGACGAATACTCACGGATCGCAAGGAACACACACGGAGGTGCAGCCAGAACATATCGGTGACAAAAGATCGCAGAATCAAACAGACGTTTTGCACCTTAATCACGCCCATACTTCGTTGAATATTGCGAACTTCCCACTCTATACATCGTCTGAGAATTTGTAACGTCATGAGCACAGAATAACGTCGCCATGTTCTAGGGCTACTTAATTGATTATGCAGGTTTGTAGGCATAAACAAAGAATGAGGAGGAGCAAAGGCAGAAATATGAGAAAAATTCCTAAGCACTGAATGGCAAGATTGGTGTTGTTCGGGCAGCCAGTTTAAGTTTACGCTACACTGCTAGGCCTATATCCCACTTGCTCCACAGAACGGCGACAGCAACGTAAAATAGTAACTTCATTGTCACTCAATGAATCGTGTGCCTGTTCATCCGTCGTCGTAACAGCCGTGTTCAAGGTTCATCCGGATCAGCACATTTGCTTTTCAAATATTTATTGCATGCCTGTGCAATTCTGTCTCGGCAGACTGAGATTTTTGCATCCCCATGTTACATCATGTTTGGTGGGCGTTCCACGTTTTCTACCGTCGTCGTAGTGTATCAGTATGGGTCATATTTACGTCCAAGTCCCAAATCATCCATCCCATAACGGACTTCCGTAGGCTATATCTGCCCACACAGACTGCAACTCTTCCTCTACATACATGGTGGCCAAAAATAAGTCACTACTAAGTTATCAAAATTTGTATTAAATCGTATTAAAGCCTGCCAATGAGATTAGATTTATTTGTGAAATTAAAGTATCAATCAAACACTATAATATTATCTGTTGGTAATAAATATTCTGTGCGTAACCTACTTTTGGACGTCAATAACTGTCTTGCCCGTAAAGTAGCGATATGCGTCACATGCGGTAAATGAAGTCAGCGCTCCTTCTGGTATCTAATTAGACTGTGAATTCTATTCCTAAACCATCTTTTAGATGAAACGTTATGTAAACACTTCTTGGATTTCCATATTTTCTTTTTTCTATCACGATTTTATCATAAATTGATTTTAGCCGTATCACAGCTTCAAACTGATGAAGTTGAAGTCACAAAGTATGTCACACGTAGAGTATTTTAATACAAACTTGTTATATTATTATGCTCATTTTATACTCAAAATTCTGAAAAAAAATCTAGCCTCACCGACGATTTTTAATACGATTTAATGATGATCATTGATAGTGGCTTAATTTTCTTGGCCACCCTGTAAATGACAACTCACCAAGACTCAACAAGTAACAACTAAAATATCACTTTAAACTAGCCACTTTATTGACTCTTGTAATACGCAGCATACGCTACTGTACTGTACCGTAATTTTTTTACTGTAATTGGCAAACTTCTTGTGACGGTGGCATCTCCAAATACCATGCTATGAAGTAACCGCGGAGGAAACGCCTTTTTCAGAGAAATCGGCGTTAAACGTTATGTGGACATTCCTCGTTGCAGTTATCGTTTAATGGCTTGAATTCTTATTTTTCATGTACATGAAAATGTGGTAATTATATAATGATTGATAATAGATAATGACTGACGATTTATCGAATAAATCTGGACCGAACGTTAAAAACGTGCCAACATGTCTACATTGTATTCAGCAGTTTTTAGCGTGAAACTGTTAGCTATCACTTTACGTGGCTCGTCAGCAAACAGAAAAACAAAACAAAACTGCCAACTGGACAAGACGTTATTAATGCAAAGCAAGCTATCCAAGCCTCTCCACTTACAAAAATACACGTTCATCACAACACGACATTATCGACAACTTGGCCTGAAGCAAGGACAGCATATAGCGTACATAGGGTCACAGCACAAGCGTAGCAAGGAGCGTATGCCGGGTGTATGCTCACAATGGCCAGGGAGCATAATCTCCTGAAATTAACAGCAATTTAAAATTTAGCAAGTCCTTTTGTTTAGATCATTAGCTTTTTCAGATATGGTGAAAAACTATATTTATGCTGTTGGACTGCCACAGTATGCACACACATGCACTGCATTCTACACAGAAAAACCGTGGTAATGCAACTGGCACACAAGCACAGCCAAATAAAACATACAATTCATGCACGTTATAAAAATAAACTAGAATAATTTGCAGTTTAAATTTCTCAAGTCTATGCACACTTTATCATTAACGATGCTAATCAAACTCGCAAACAAATCCAGGCCCAAACAACTAAACCGGACATTAATTCAACTTCAGCGACAGAAATGGCCGAGACCGAGACAAGTCTGCATTAAAAACCGTGCTGGATTACAATTTCGTGAATAATTAACCGACTACGTAGTGTGTTCTACAAAAATATACATACTAAGTCTGGTCACAGAATAGCATTATTTCATTAAAATGTTCTACAAACATAGCACCAACTCCATTAGTTCTGTAAAAGTACCTTTCCACCATCATGGAAATAATTCTGATATAAAACATCGCCAGCATCGAGTTTTTCCTGCCCCCTTTTGTTGATCAATGAATTTTGATGAAAAATCACACAAATCTGCAAATTATAGGTACAAAATTTTGAAGTAAAACTCTGTACAGTTTTTCTCAACCATCCTGCATGTCTCATGTTAACATATAAAATAGCGCATTTGTACTGATGCCCAGCAATTTTAAATATTTTGACCAAAAAAATCTATGTAAAAATATCATTCAAGATTTCAAGTACTGACACATGATACTGACTCTATTTATAAACACAGCTAAATAGATTCCAAAATGTACTGTGGCGGAGAACCACACAAACAATACCTTCACCAAAACAATGAAATCTTTCTGAAGCACAAAATACAGATAAATCACTCAATGAATGTTCTAACAAGTCGTTCAGTTCAGGGAAATGAAAAAAGAATTCTAGTCCAAAAAGTGGGGGTCCCCATGGTCAAAAAATCAATGATCCCACTGAAAAGGACATCAGCGCTGCTAACTTACTGAAATTTCAAACTAATGTGAATATAATGTGGACAGAAAATGAAGTACATTTTGGTCCTCTTGTAGCTAGAAGCAATATGTGATATAGCATCCAAAGTGTGGCACATTGATACCTTCATAAAATTATACCTATGCTAAAGCAAACTGTGACTTAAACCAATTCGGCAAGTGGTCGAGTTTAAACAGAAGAGACGTGTTGTGAGCATCTGACAGTGGTGACGATAGTGCAGGAAGAGGACTTGCTTTGTCCACAGAAAAACGGTCAGAAAACATCTTAGGCTGATTTTCGTCTGCAGCATGATGACATGATATATTACGGAACCTTTTCGCCACAGACCACTGACAACTGCTAACGTCTTGGCCAGTTTCTGCCACTTCCACGGAGCAGCACGGAAATGGCCGACTTTCGCTGGATAGCTTACGCTTGGAACACATTCCCGAACAACTAGCTTCGGAGACTGTTGATTCTGGAGCCACCTGGAAGGAAGTGTATACAACGGCATCAGTGAAAGCAAAAAGGTGGAAAAGATTGACTAGAAATGATCGCGGCTGTGTGGAGGTGAGTGTCGGTGGTGTAATAGGTTCCGAGGGTGGCATAACATGGTCATTGCTGTTATCAGGCAGAACCACAGTGTCGAATGCTAACTGGTCGCCAAGAACTGGGTGGTGGCGGTGGTGGGTGAGTGGCATGCAGTTACCAACAGTGAGGGTGGCAGTGTAAAGGACTGGAGTTACAGCAGCAAGCACTGATATTCCAGCAACGTAGGCCACCACACAGACTGTAGCCACCTACAACAAAGTAATATTAATATAATAATAATAACCAGGACAACGTTTATATTGCTATAGTCTATGGCAAACACATTGCCAAAGTTAACTCGGGTCACCTGAATGAACGTGGGCTAGTGCCCAGTGGCCACCAACTGAGAGGCCAAGATGCAAACTTCACCTTTTGAGTCCACCAGTAGCCTGCTATAGGCCAAACATTCAATCGTCGCCATTTGTGTTATTACTCAACCATAATGCTGATACTTATTTTACCATCCCTTAACGGGTGAAAGGCCAAGTCGAATAAGGCACTGCAGAAAGTGTGCAGTCCATGCCCAAAGGTGAGTATTGTAGTGGTTTTCGTGAAAAACACAGAACTGTCAGCAGCACAGATTCAATCCCGGAACCTCTCGCATCGTAGTCAGATGTGCTAACCACTAGACCAATGTGATTTAAAAGTAACTAAATTCAGCATAACTAACAATGCTAATCTAAACAATGGCTTAATGATTAAAAATGGCAGCTAACTGGAGTCTATTTGAATTTCAATATACCAGGTCAGTCACAATAAATATTTGCAACCCTATAACATTTATGTGTATACACTTCAGTAATATCTGTAAAATTAATTACAAAGTAGTAATAAGTATAATTTTATCACAATAAAGAATAATAAATTAAACAATAGTAAAGTAATAAAGTGCAGCATATCAACTGATCAATTGATTGACTGATTGGGGTTTAACGGCACTTTCAGTACAAAAAAAGCCTTAAAAATTTTGCTTAGTTAAGCAATGTCTCAATCACTTTATGCTAGACACAATTACAATGGACATAACATGGTTCTTCATGCTATGAAGCTGTCATTAAACTTAAGGTGGTCTAACCAGACAACACATTATTTGGCACACAACTTGTGCAACCTTATCCTTCAGTGAAAGAATGACATATTTTCAGTATGCAAGGCCAAAAACCACAATACACACAAAGGGAGACAGCACAGTCAGTACCTTGCATATTTCCAGTAACATCCGACAGAGCGAAACAGCCATCACATTGTCAGCAAGTACACACACATCTGTGTATGAGAAACTGCCGCGTTCCTGGCTCTTCTTGTATGCTATCCTACAAAACATATCAGCAAGTCGCATCACAATACGTCGGAAACATCAGTGCCTCAGTAAGACCTGAACGGTTTTGGGCTTGGCGTTAAATTGTATTAACTCACTCATGCATACGCACCAACAAAGGGTTGCAAATTGCAAAGGATAATTAGCATTATAATCAAAGAATGACAGTCCGAAGCAGATCATCTTCTCAACTTTGCACGACTATGCCCCATTATGAAATATTCAGAAGCGATTTTAACTCACTTTTACTCAGTGTTTTGACTACTTATGAAAAATGTGCCAAAATATAAGACAATACCGTTAATGTAATAATTACATCACTTTGCAACAACACATTCTGCATGTTGAAAAAGTAACTACACTTGTACAGAACTGAAAACTGAATACTTCATATGACAAACAAATATATAGATTAAGTGTCTCCAAAATGGTCTAAACAGCGTTTGGCTGAACATTAAATTTTTCACAGGCTCATTCATATGCATTATTTCATAAATTCCACAGCATATCTGTAGCATTTGCAATAAGCACTTGACTGAATACGCACAAATACTGTTTTTATTTCAGATAAGCAATAATAACACACCAAAATGTGTTCTTTACGGTTTTCACAAACTACACTAACTCTGAGATATGCTTATTTGTGTTCAGGTCAATGTTGCAAAGTGGAGCATAAACCTTACATGGTGATATACTGCTTGTTGTTGTTTAATATCTTCTAACTCATTAACAACAAAAATGATTACTCACAGTTTCTCAAGTTTGTTCAACGAATCCCAGAATTCGCTGGCATTTACGAACAGTTCCCAGTCCTAGAGAAACGTACACACCATAACGCGCCCCATGCAGTTGTCCAATATTACAGTATATTACAATATAGGCAACTTCTAAAAGATAAATGTTACTCTTAAAACCAAACCGACAACATAAATGACAAAATATCAGATAAGACCAGAGTTTCAACAGAACTGATCTAAAAAGTCGATTTCATTGCATAATCCACTTTTTGGTCAGTTTGACTGTTCACATCTGTCAGTTAACCAAAATGAAATAATGAAAGTGATTGCTTTTAATTTTAAGAAGAAATTCTTAGTTCCAAGAAATAAAGAAGGAAAGGTAAGCACTTAAACATTTTGCAGTTTGGTCTTAAAACAATCAACATTTTAAACACAAAAGCATAATCTGTAGTAAATGTTTTTGTAGTACTATAAGTTGAACTACTGCACAACAGCAATCAAGAACGAGCATTTTCGCTGCAACTAATCACTGCAAGTGAACGACATATACCAGTGCCGTCAGGAAGCTCCGTTCCAGTTCATTGAGTTCTTCGAGGTCCATGTGTGCTGATGCAGCCCATTCTTCGTTGACGACACTGTCCTCCTCCCCTTCGTCATGAAGGAATTTAGACGCCATCATCTAGCAGCCAACCAGAAACAGATCAGAAATTGCAATCACACACTGGTAATATTGATGGGTGGCAATGCAAATCACACAGAGATATCGAGGGCATGAAACTGCTCAATGCACATATGCAATTCTACTTTTACCAAATGCAAATGCTCACGACTCCCTTAAAATCGGTCAGACCACACTCACAACTGGTCAGACTGGGAACAATGACTCCAATTCAAAGCCGTGTTTAGCATTTTATACAGCCTTTAGCATTATTGGAAACGTGTCAGGATGGTACGGCTAATGGTTCTATGTATTTCTGCTTGTACTATGGATCAGAAGCACTGCAACAAACACAGCCATAGTATTTGATGGGCTACAGGACATCCAACACATTTCTGCCTGTGGACTTGACACTGCTTAAAATGAATATACTGCTACTTTAAAAAATGGGAAAAACTAAAAGCTGAATGCAAATGACATCTTTTCAGTAAATGATCTAGGTGTGAGAACACACTCAGAAAGCAAAAGGTCATATTTGAGCATGAAAACCACAGACAACATAAACAAGTGACTTGCCATCGAAACGAGAAATAAGTCAGAGGACGAAATTCGTTGAGCGAAAGATGAATTCTTCTTCTTCAGTCGCTTCGCATACATCAGACCAACAGTCAGCAGACATGGTGACAACATTGTGTCCCTGTGTACAGAGATCAAAAGCAACATTAACAGCATTCAGCGGATGCCGGACAGGGTTTATATGGTTCAGTGGAGAACCACAAAACATATCCTTGTTACTCTCTTTTATTTAGGCAACTTTTAAAACTGTGCACTTGACTGAATACGCACAAATACATAGCGAAAATGTATTCTGACAGAAGAGTTATTCACCTGTTACAGGAAATCTGCTTCGACGAAGCGAATGGCGAGGTCAGATTTTTGATCGGAAGTTCCTAAATAGCCGTTTCTGCGCATG
>Ga0056115_1001059_pt1 | contig 12634 bp, 2 predicted proteins | sample WorMetOlspDAHAB1_FD_77007 | JGI IMG/M metagenome (GOLD analysis project Ga0056115, IMG submission 77007) | Marine gutless worms symbiont microbial communities from Max Planck institute for Marine Microbiology, Germany - Olavius sp. DAHAB.1 ... | reverse complement strand
CCAGTCAAAATCGGTCCCCGAAATGGCGGTTTTTCGGAAATTTAAGGGTCCAAATATAAAATATAGTCATTGGGACCCCCAAAAGGCACTTCCTTGCCCGGTACGACGTCACTTGACGTATTTTGCGTAAATATCCGTCCAGGGTTGTAGGCTGTAGCCTTATTGAAGAACCCAAAAAACTAGTCACCCCAAAATCACGTATTTGGGGAACAGAAACCCCTTAACCAATCGCTACAAAATTTTGCATGCCGGGTGCCGTCCAGGACGTAATCACACCTGCCAATTTTTGTGAAGGTTGGTTAAGGGGTTTTGGTGGTCGAATTTTGGCCTTTTCCATTGACTTGCTTCGTCGCCTTTAAAACACTCGCACTACCGTGCGAGTGTGTGATTTGTTTAAAATTGTCATTGCACACAAAGTGCAACACTAGCAGTTTAAGTAATAAACCACGAACAAAATTATTACAGAAAAGAAAGAAGATACTGATTAAACTTGAGTGTATGGTCAGTTGCAACATACAATAAGATAATAGTGATGATAATAATAATAATAACAATATGCCCCTGGTAAAAAAATAATAATGTAGTAATCATATTTATATATCTCTATTGCGACGTGTCATAGGCACTGCATGGTACTGGATATGATGTTTGCTTCTTCAGGAGAAATGAAGCATGAATAAGTGATGCAGTTATTATTCTGAGTAATAATATTTTTTGTAGCTGGAGTGGTATACCCACCGAAGACTGCATTTTTATTATGCCATGTACCATTCTTTCAACCCTTCAGGCTTAAGACCTGCCGTAAATTATCTGGTTCGGTTTTTCATATACCCTGGTATTAAGTTCATTCATTTTTAGCACATCCGAAATTTCCCAGTCAAAAGAATCATTATATATAGACTGTTTGATGCATAAATATGCGTCATCTTGTAAACATTTATCCTCCTCACCTCCATTTGACAACATGTAAAAGTTATGGTGATTGTCTGGAGGTTAAGAAGGAATATTATCATAACTGTTTTATATATTGCCAACGTGCTACCTCTTCAATGGGCACAGTTAACAGAAACAGTTCATACAGCCCGGTTGGGCCTTGAGTTTGTATTTTTGTGTTTTTTAGGTTGCATGATTTGTCTTTATGTTGGTGTATGTTTTGTTTTACCTAGGACAGTTGAGTCACTTCTCTTCATGTTGTGGCGCTGGCGTAACAAACTTAAATGAGCCCCCTTCGAGCTTTTTGCTCCCTCCTCGTCGCTGCAGGTTAGGATCTGGCTCCATCCCTTTAAGGGCCATTGTGAACAACAAACAATGCGAGACGAGGGGGTTATTTATGTCGCTGGTCATCCACTACTGAATAGGAGATGTACAAGACTCCCAGTGTGTTTCTATTTCCCAAAACGCAAACTATAGGCCTAAGTACTTCTAAAGGCACGATATAGCCTTACTGTGCTGAAAGTGCCATTAAACTCCAATCAATCAATCAATTTGTAAACATTTATACAACTATACACTGGTGTCATGAATTTTTGCTAAATTATATAGATATGCAAGGATATTTTAGAATAATATAAGAATTTAGTGAACTGTTGTGCTGCAGTACCGGTATTGCATTTGGTGCTTTAGCTTTGGAAGTTACGAAGCATATTATGGAGAACAAAGATGACTGGTCATCGTTATTTAAGCCTTCGGACTTTTTTCAGAAATACAAGTATGTAATTGCCTGTACCTTTCTAGTGCACTGAAATTGTTTTTTGTTGTCGTTTATCTGTATAATGCAAACTAGAATGAATTTTGAGTTTTTAATGTACAGCATGTGGAGTGTTTATGACTATTTTTTATCTACTTCGTTGTGTTATAAATCTGTCCAAATCTCTGATTTAAAAAATGTTTTCATTGCTTTGTAGTCCTGTGACGAATTCAACATTTGTCGTGACACTGTTGTAATATGTTGCACAAGAAGCTGAAGTTCTTATGCATTTGATGAGTTCTTATGTGTGTTCGCATAATTTTCGTTTTATTTCGGCATGTCATCCTTTATTATTGATTTGATACCATTGACTAGGCCACTGGAGTGAGTGGGTAGAGTTAGCACCCCACCCATCACTATATTGGTTATTTTAGAGGCAGAAACGATATCAAGCGTGTGCACTTAGATTCTGGGACAAAAAGATGCATAATTGTTTTTTTGCCTATACCCGATTGTTGCTATGAGAAGCTTGATTAGAATGATAGTTTTGATTCCTGGTGGACAGTTTTCGTGTTCCATTACATTCTCAGAGCTTCTCTGGCATCAGCTTGTCCATGTGCTGTAAACTGACCCATGCAGTTTTGCTGTTTGTAATTTAATTGGTTTAACTTGGTTTGGAGACGGTTGAGTAATTTGTTTTCGTGTGTTTGAAGACATTACATTCTGCTGATAGCGTCTGCAGACTCCGAGGAGCGTCACGTTGAATGGTAAATTTTGCAAATCGGTTTTCATATTTTCGTCTTTATCGTACTGACTGATTTTTGTTAGTCATATTTATAGTGGGCTGAAGTAGAACAGCAGCCAACTTCAGAGTGGTATAGAAGAAGTGGAACTTACATGCCCTAACAAACTGCACAGCTGTGGTTTGGTGCTGAAATTGCTATGAAATGTCAATGAACTTTTTGAATGTGCACTGCATTTGTATGTCTTTTTCCCCCGACAGGGTTGGTCTCGTTGAGTCAAAAATTCGTCTTCTCATCGGCAACATCCTGGAGAGGAATCCGCTCATCAAACTGGCACATGTGAACCCCCGTGCTTTTGCTCCACTTAAAGAAATGTGAGTGCAATTTTTAAAACTGTTTTTACAATTGTAATGTTTTCTTTGTTTTATATATTCCTTTCCTCCTTTCTACACATCTCCTCCATCCATGCCTTATAGGATCTGCAATAACATTTTGATTGATTAACTGATAAATGTAACACTGCACAGTGCACACTTTAGTTGATCGATACATTGATAATATTTGTGTTTATTGGTGAAGTCTGGGTTATAGAATAATTGCATATATTCGCTGTTAATTTGGCATTTGACGATCACATTTGGTTAATAATAAAGGTAGTAACATGTCCACACCATACAGGCATTGTTTTACTTCTCGGTCATTGAACATTACAAAGTTATGATGAGCGACCTTCTGTTGTTATGATGGAGCTTTGACTCCGCCTCCGAAATGACCTATATTGTGTCGAGTGGGGCGTTAAACTCTACTCACTCATTGATGGAGCTTTGACATAATTCAACAAAATTAATATTAGATGATGACATTAGTCACCCATTGTAGTCCACGACTGTAACTACAACCATATATACTTTGAATTCTTCTAGCTGTAGGACCATCTTGGAGTTCATACTTTGTGTCAAGGTGCATGCTGTAACTCTTTCTGTTGTTTCTGAACGCAGTAGTCATAATAATCCAGCACCATTTGCAGAGCTTCAGAGGCGCTGAGGAGAGTCAGTTAGGCAGATGAAAACATTAGTTAATAACGAACGTCATAGAACATACATATCAGAAGACAAAAGCAAGCAGCTACAGTCTAATTTGCTAAGTTTTTTTTGCATTTTCTACTCGTTCAGTACTGTCTGAACGCAGTTTTGTTTATGCATGTATAGTGAGAACAAATTTGTAACTCACTGGTTTCTCGGACTGGAATTTGCGAAATCGGACGGCATTAAGAACGTCGATCTCACGTACGACATACAGAGCTTCACGGACCTCGGTGAGTGAACCCATCGTGCTTCTGCTGTGGTCTGTGAGAACTGGTATTGCTTTGGTACTTGCTGTGGCCCCACCTGTTCTTGTCACTGGGCCCTCATAATCTTGGTCTTTGTCTCAGAATAGAAAATGCCCATTGCTCAAGCTGTAACTGCACAAAAGTGGGTTTGTGTATATATGTGTGTGTGTATATATATATGTATATGTATATGTATATATACGAGGCTTAAGTGCCAACTTTGTCCTGTTTATTTGTTGTTCTCTGTCCATGACCTCTCTCCACGACTCGGTCAGTTTCTTGCATTCGACCCACATGGGTTGGGAGTCGGTTTAGGTCAGTGATTCACATTTCTACCGATGCACTTGTCAAAACAGCATTTGTTTAGGTTTTTTGTTCACAATACCAGTTCATGTTCGTATTGCAAGCAAGCAGTAAATTCTCTGTATCACTGTATTCAGAATAGAGTTGGTAGTTAGTGCAAATTTCTAATTGTGTAAAGTGTTGAGGCCCATCAGCACCTGCTCTGTTACGTCATCATTGCTTGTTGTCTGATGCACCCGTCTTTCAAACATCGGAAATCGGGCTTTTCCGGTTGCAACTTCCCAACCGGAACACTGTGCTTCGGAATGTCATGTCGGCACTGTCACTGACTGTTTTTACTAAATGTTTGAAGACCCATCTCTTCAGTTGTTCTTTTGCTGTGATCTATATTCTTTACTTGGTTTCTCAAGAAATATCATATAACACAGTAGTGTTATATGATATTTCTTGAGAAACCAAAGCAGTCACTGCCTACATTTGTGTGAGTGTAATATTGTTCATTTGTGTTGTGTGCTAGTCTACAAGCATGCCATGTCACACAACATGCGTACTGAAGACGTGACCGTGGAAGTCCGATACGTTCGGAGGTGAGTACTGAGTAGTCCTTGTTTCTGAGTCAAATGTTAGCTTGGCTTAATCTGTAATTACAAGCTTTTGTGTAGGAGTCAGTTAGTAGAGTTTAACACCCCACTGGACACAGTTTAAGGTTTTCGATAAAACAAAGGCAGCAACATGTGTGATTATAGGTTCATTTATAAGTTATAAGAGTAGCAACAGCTAAAATGGTAATTTCTCACTGTCTCCCAAATACAAAATTAATCCAAACAACTGAAAACTGCTTGTCCATAGATACGAGGTTAACGGACAACCAAACCGAACTAAATATACAACGACTACCTTTTTATCATTAGCGAACTGGAATAAATGACATAAACCAATTCACTGTCAGTTACAAGAAGACAGGTTAGGACAGAAGATACAGCATACATACAGCTGTCATACAGCAGAAGTCGAGTGCTCTGTATTTCATTGGTGTGAGGTGTAAAGTTTGTATAGTGTTATACATGTTATTTATACTTGTTTACATGCTGTTACTTTACTGGCTGATATTTTAGTTGTTGGATTATATGTCCAAGGCAATTTTTTAATAGTTTTTTATGTTATTTATACTTGCTTTGCTGCTGTTAACATAATAAATAAACTTCTGATTTTACAGGAAACAGCTGACTGAATATGTTCCTGATTCGCTTGTCAATCCGGAAGGCCATCATGCCACTAAACGTCGATCAAAGGTATGAGTTAGTCGGCGCTGTTTTCATCAACCATGTTTGAATGCATTATGCAGGGTTTCCACTTTTCTGGAATACTGGAAACCTAGAAATGTCAGGGAATTTGGCTATGGACGGAGAAAGGTCAGGGAAATTTGATTGTGGCAGTTCAACAAAATGCTGATAACCAAACTGTGGTGTTTTAGAAATACAGTCGCAGCTGTATGGACACGTTCTTATCTTGCCTGTACTTTATTCGTGCTGTAATTCATTTTTCATATGTGATGTTCACAGAGAATTTGGGTTAATAAATGTGCATTTCTTTTACGTATTGCCTGCAATTTCGTTAGAAAAGTCGGGGATTTTTTTCTGTCTGGAGAGTGGTAATTACCTCGATTATGTGTAACTGTTGGTAAGTGCTGCATGATTCAGAATGATTTACTAACATCGTCTGTTTGATTAGTGACTTGTCTGTCTTATATTAAACATAAAATTTGTTTCTGGTACTGGTTTGCTTGGGTTGTCTGAAAAGTGTTTGAAAAGTCTGTATGGTGTTAATAACCGTTGGTCTGCAGCTTATTTTATATTCTCAGGCAAACAATTGATCGACGCAAATTTGTATATAGCAGTACCTACACAGCGTGGATGGAGGCAGTTAGCAGTATTATGATTTTCAAGCGTCGGCTCAAGACCATGCTTTTCTCTCGGAGCTTCCTTGACTGACGTGACTGTGTGAATTTCCGTTGCATTTGTAAGGTGGCCTCGCGGCTTTGGCTTATGCCACCCTAATCTAATTCATTTTTTTATTATTATCATTATCATTATATTATTGAAGTTAAAGAATTATCGAGATGACTAAAATAATTAGAATAATCAACTATAAGAGAGAGAGAGGAAGATTTGAAACTATAAACACTAATTAAATAATGTCTTAACATTTGAGGAGCATATAACTGATGAAACGGTTCAGTTTTGATGTATTTCTTGAAAGTTGAGACTACTGAAATATGTCACAGCTCATGTGAGAGACTGTTCCTAGCAGTAGTATTGTCATAAACGTATTCACTGAGCTTGATTGGCATTCAAGTGCAACGTTTTTTTCAGTGTGTTTTATCTGTTGCATTGTGTGGTCTTGTCCTGCTGTCAGGGTGTTTTATCACAGATATAGAGGTGGTAGTGATGGTCATGTCAGTTGCCTATGTTAATAGGCTGATTTCTGTAGCCAGCTTTCGAATATCCGAGTAAAGAGTGTCTTCATCTGTTGTAGAATGCTTTTCATTCATGTTTATGTTGTTTTCCGCAGGTGCTCGAAGCTACGCCATCGCCATCTGGTGGCACAAATCGCGTTGCAACTCCTCCAGTCAGCACAACGCCGGATGTGGTGGTCCCGTCTCCTACGGGCGGCGACACGCCATCAAGTGCTGACGCTGGCCAGCCGGCGATGAAACGACCGCGGCTACGCAGCACCAAATCAGAACTGTTTATTGTTAACTCTGAGCAGAGTCGAGATGTAGCCGACGCCGACGGTTCGTGCGAGGTGTCAGACCACAAAGCTGGCGGAACTGTCGCATCGCTTGTTTCTGATGACTCTGTTGACAGTACGTCCGTCGCCGATATGTCACAAAACTCTGTCTCGGCTGTATCTGCGGAAGCTGTTTGTCTAACTGGCACCGACAACGACGTTGCTGGCAACGATCATTTTCCATCTGCTGATGAATCCAGTGTTGTTCAGGTGTGTAATTACTCTCCTTCCGCAGCTGTTTGTCTTCAATATGTATGAAATGGTGGATTAAGTTTGCAGGTGTTGAACTGGGAAGCATTGTTTGAGAGAACATGTTCGACAGATTAACAATGTTTTAAAAAGTCGCATTTTGTAGTTTGAAAAAATGTGGTAGTAAAACGTTGGTACAGTTTCGGAGAACACTCAGTCTGTTTGGCCTGTAAAAATGTTAGAATACTGAGTCATATTAATGTAGTTGATACTTTTCTAAATTTTTGCGTCATTTTGATATAACAGTAAACAGAATGTTTACACAGTAAACAGAATGTTTACCGCTAGTTGGGTGCTGTAGCTGGTGAAATGCCAAATTTTGCAAATGGTTATCGTTTTGGTGACTCATCAAAGTTGTGATATTTTACATTTTGAGGGCTAAACTTCTGCTAACAATATGTCGTTAATTTTAAATGATAAAAGTCGCTTTTTTAAATTTCAGGCTAAAAAAAAACCAATTCCTATTCTCAAACACTCCTGAGAAGTTAATGGCACATCATTGTTCACATTTGGCATACTGTAGTTGATGCAGATGATAGCCTATCCAGTGACCAAGATAGCGTCATTTTCGTTAAATGACGTGGTATAGTCCAGTTTCCTTTTCACCCGCTCTATTAACCACTATTTCATTGGTAGTTTTTGCTGGCCATGGTATTACACTGATGTTGATTGTGTTAAGTCTAGTTCTCCAGTGTTGTTACATTGTTTGTGCAGAACAACTGTGTGGTGGATTGTTCGTACAGTGGAAATGAAGATCTAAGGCATAAAATTGTAAGTTGCATTGCATAGTTTCAGCATGCACTCACGTCATTTTTTGCCCTTTTTCCACGAAGTCGCCGGTCAGATCGTAGCCAATAAAATTTGAGGTTTTGATGGAATAGAAAGTCCAGTGGAGATATCAGCCCAATCCACTTATCAAATCCATCTAGGTACAGACACCAATACTAACGTGCCTATCCATTTTTGCAGACCATCTGTCACCTAGCCAAAAGCGCTGCAAAAGTTGGCATATGCTGCCTAAGCGGCACATTGCGTCACAGACCGCTGCAGACCGAGCCCGCACACATAGACTTTGGTCTGCATCCATACAGCCACACAGCCCTAGTCTGTTATTTTAATAGACCATTTTCTGGAGGGATAGATTGTCGAAGAGCTGGAGGATACACTTGCAGATCTGACATGTAGAATATGTGTACAAACTATTTCGTGCCTTTTTTGAGGAAACATGGCAATTGTAGTTCTAAGTTCACTGTGAAACAGTTAATAATTCGCTGAAGTTTTTTTAGTTGACTGCAGAGTGTCTCCAGGGGTAGCTGTACATTGCATTAAATTACAAAACTTGTACTGCCTAGTTTACAGATAAACAGATTGATGCCATGCTTTACATCGTCGGATGGTGTGATGAAATTTGTGCGTGTTTATTTTGCAGTCAAAGACCCGTGTTGCGAGCACCACGGACCTGTCGGATATGCCTGGCCCAGCTCCGTGTACTGTTGCTGCCAAAGCTCACATTGAACTTCGACTTAAGTGAATTCCATCAGCCTTGTGAATCCAATGATAATAGGTACTGTCACCAGCATTGGTGAGTGGCTTATCGGTGTCATAATGTGGAAGCTCTATGCTGCATAATATGAAGTTGAGACGCCTTTCGTGTATGTAGGGTTACAGTGGCGTATTTCTGTGTACAATAGTTACCACTGCCATGTTGGAGGTGTACTGTGTTGCAGCAATGTGACGTCAAAAAAATTTTTTTTACATATCTTGCAAACTGTTTTGTGTGGAATTATAACCTGTCAAAATATGCAGTCTGCAAATATCCACAGCACGAGAAATTTTAGATTTCCACATTTTAACTCACTTGTCCTCTCATTCAGGTTTACCTCCAAATAAATGGCAGAACGGTTTTGTGCTCAGTTCATTGTTGTCAGTGCACCTCATGCGTACCACTTATTCCCGCTGTGACGCACTAACTTTTTGTAAGTCTGTCGGGCACACTCGTGAATGTCAGCCACAAAGTTAGCAGCTGTTAATAGCTGCTCTGATGTTCATGTTCAAAAGTTTTTGCTGGTGACATTTCTGTTCAGTCAGTCATTCACTGTAACTTTTTATAGTGGTCTTAGTAATCGGGACTGCTGCAACGTCCACTAAAATGCTAATAGCAGATGGATCACTGGAACCGAGGAAAGTTTTTAGTTGATGTCAGAACTGATAAAAGGACCGTGATGAAGCGCCATTTTCAGGCTGGTGAACACTATTCATAGCCATTTTGCCTCGGAGTTCCTGCCTTCCCGGTTCTCATGCACTTGGTACTGATAATGTTTTTGTCTTTAGAACGACTGCGGTAGATATACTGCATGCGGTGAGACTACAGTACAGTGCAGACATATGCTATGTTTATTTCGTTATTTACATTTCACTTCAGTTAGCAGTCACCAGTTGTGATGCATTGGTGTGTGAATCAGTTACTGCTTACTGGCGACCAAATGCTGTAGTGCAGGCAACTGTGTGCTGAGTGTGTAACTGTGAAATTCGTTGGCGATTGCCTACAGCAACTGTCTGATCATAGTATTGGTATACAGGGTGGTCCAAAAAGTTAGCCAGTCACAACCGTCAGTTAAGTTATTATCAGTTTATCAGTAAAAGTTATCAGTTATCATTAAAATCGTTTTGAGGCCCATTAATGAGTTGCTTTTTCATCAAATTTTTGTGCATACTGAGCATTATAATAGTACCTACTAATGTAGGTATATCTTGGGCTTTACCGCAATTTAATGTATTTTTTCACAATTTGCTAGTTGTATATTTTTTGGACTACCCTGTGTCTTACTTTTCTGCATCTGAGCTGATCCTAACAGCTTGGAGGTTTTTGTTGTCGTTTCAGCACCAAGCTCTAGGCCCCAAGGTCTGTAAGTTATGTGTGGATGTTGTACGTTACTGCATTTTTGCAGCTGATATCTTGTAGAACGTGTAGGTATCGCAGCGTTAATCAATTTTCATACGTGTAACTGTATATACTGTGTAAATACCATCACGAGTATCATCGGTTTAGTTGTAATAGTATATTTGTTTGTTTGTCTGTGAAGTGTTAATATCTTTTAAGTTTTTTCGGGATGTGCACCACTCTGTAGGAAGTGCATTTGCTACCATCACAAGCAGTTATATCTTTAGAGATGGTCAAATACTTTTCACTACAGTATTAGGCCTATAATGATGTCACACTGTAATTAGATCAGGTGATATAACTGACGCTGTTATGCCTGATTTGTATTGCTGTTGCAGTGTTGTCTGTGGGTCTGTTTTCATCAACTCAACCCAGCCCACGAAATAGCTAACCCAATCCTGCCCTCTTTCGGGTGAAATTAGCTATGTCCAAACCTAACACATACCCAACCGACCCCGACACATGATCAAACACAATCGACCTGCTATAAGAAAATAAGCTTTTGCACATCAACAATGAAGACACCCACAGTATGACTGATATTTGACGTACACGCAAACCCAATGAATATGATCAACTGCTTCAACTTTCTCGGCTGACAGTCTACACTTAGTGTCGGTAATGGTGTGGCCAACACGGGAACAGTATTTTTTCACAGATCTGCCATTTACGACCATGACCCAACTGAAAACAAAAATTCTCGACTCATTCCCAACCCGCGGTTAACCCAACCCATGGACAACTCTGTGCTGTTGCTGTAGTACTTTTGTTTAGTTTCTTTTAAGGGTGTTTTTTCAATTGTTGCCAGTGCATGCATTTTGAACAGATAAACGCGTACGCTGCAGCTGTCTTATACTTCATAACCGAGTTTCAGATGGCCTTCCATAGTTTGTGATCTTGCTTCTAACAGTTTCTTGAAAATCTCTGATAAGTATTGTTGTCGTACGTAACCATATTCAGTTTAAATTAATAACGTCTCTGTGTAACCTATTTTCATCATTTTTTTTATTAAAAAAATGCCAATCAGTTAATTACAGCATTACTTACAGTAAAATGTGTGTGACAGGTCTAATTAAAATTATTAAAATTAGTCGGGTTTCTTCCGTTGATGTCCAAGTGCTACCTGTTTTGTGTAAGCTCTCATCACTTCTGATTGACACTGCAAAAGCTGTCTATTGAAGTGAATGCGTCTACTTTGTTCTTATTGCTGTTATTAAAAGTCAAGTTTGATTATTGCTGTTGAGAATACGATATTTTATGGACGAGTGGGTGATGTAAAAGGAGTCTGTGGTTGTCTGTACAGCAGTTGATCTTTGTATGTCATCATGTACATTAAAGTTGATATTCGTAATGAGTGTTGTCACTTGGTCTACCACTCCAATGTAACAGGCTGGAGTATATCCCCGATCAAACTATTACTTGCTGCTTATTCACACTATAGACCGGGTGTATGAAATGGCCAGAATATATCCCGGGTATATTCTGGCCTATAGATCAGGTGATATAGTCTGGTCTGGGGTCTTCGACAGTTGCAGCAATAAAATAACTTGTAAATCAAATAACAATTGAACAGGACAGCAGAGGTGCACTGACAGCTGCCCACAAATTGTTCTGACATTAGTGACAACTGAACCTAAGGTGACTAGAAAAGTTTACACATTTAATAGTACGTTTTAAAACAGCGAGAGAGTTAAAATCAACGGTATTTTGCAACATTTATGTTAAATCTTTTTGGTTTTGCACGACACTGTAATGCCTGGCAAGTCAAGCACTCCAGCTCGTCGGTCTGGCACAACTTTTTATTTATCAATCACATTACTGTGACAAGCTTATCTCATCGACTTTCATTCCATATGACAAACGTGCTGGCAGCTGTGAACATGTCCCATTTTTTCAAAACTTCATAACAGACGGGCGAGCCTGATGTCGCCATGGGCTGACTAGGCTGCCTGGCACTTGCCAGGTGGGTCGGTTGGTTCGCCGTCCAGGTGGGCCGCCACGTCAAATGTTGAAGTAGGTCAAACGTTTTACCTCGTTAACAGGGGCAGGGTAGTGATGGAGGGAAGAGAATGGAGCTATGGACAGTCACGAAGAGGAAGGCAGTGAAACGGGAGGGACCCAGGACCGTTAGCTGAGGAGGGAGCGCTCTATTTAGATATATGTGTGGGTGTCCCCAAAGTCCTAGTTACGCCACTGCTGATAGGGCCGGTGTGCCTACTCAGCCAAGGTCCGTTTGAAGAGCCAGGCCGCCTCTGGATGTCGCACAGAATACTTTCACGGCGACCGTGCACATAAATGAACACAAAGACGGGGGTAAAATAACCATTATTACGACCTACTTTTGCGTTTAATGTCGAACGCATTGAGGTAGCTGGCCTAGGTAAATCTACGCGTAACTGGCGACTGTAGCATGATTATTGGTTATAACTTCGTAGCAGGTGGCCCAAGAAAGTAAGCCACTGTCAAGTATCATCATTAAATCGTGTTAAAAAACCGTCATTAGGCTAAATTTCTTCATCAGTTTTGACTGTAAAATGAGCACAAGAATATAATAAGTCTGTATTAAATATTCTATGTGTGACCTAATTTGT
>Ga0056115_1001058_pt1 | contig 12645 bp, 7 predicted proteins | sample WorMetOlspDAHAB1_FD_77007 | JGI IMG/M metagenome (GOLD analysis project Ga0056115, IMG submission 77007) | Marine gutless worms symbiont microbial communities from Max Planck institute for Marine Microbiology, Germany - Olavius sp. DAHAB.1 ... | reverse complement strand
TAGTGTCAAAGGTGTAGTTCTAGCTTCCAGTAGGATGGTGTAACGATATGAGCAATAAGTATAGCCTAAAATCATTAAAATTATACTGATAAAAGCAAAAACACCGCCATGCTTTACCATAGAGAATAATCCTGTATTTACACAAGGGTATTATTATAATTTAAGTAGCTTAATGTATGTTAATAATCCTGTATTCACATGAGGGTATTATTATAATTTAAGTAGCTTAATGTATGTTAAAGTTTTAAGCATTACAGCGGCGCCACCTAGTTATGATAGTGTGCTCAAAAACTTTGGTACAAAACCCATTCTTGAAAATCGCATGCAGAACTGTCTGAATAATTTTCGTTACTTAACCAATATGGCCTTTAAATTTAGCAGAATTGAACCCTCTGAATTACTACATTTTAGGAAATGTTAGAGGTCTATCACAGGCACTGTCAAAAAAACAGAAAAAAATTGCCGAACTCAAGGAAATGCAATGATAGTCTAACGTAGGATACGATAGACAGAACAGTAATAGAGTTTTATAAAAGACTGAATGCCTGTGTTGTAGCTAAGGGTGGACACTTACTATTCACAGTAACTGCAGTATTGTGCTGCTTTAGCTTGAACGACGTATAATTTGCTTTGTGATTGCTTGGACGTTTTCTAGCACGCCAAAATCGCTACGTGGCATCACTGTAATGCTAATAAATTTAAAATGCTAAAAGCTAATTATATGCTGATAAGACTTTTATGTGCATATGAGATTACTAAATATGTTCGTAAAATTTCGCTTCGAAATTCCAAGCGATGGCTGAGAAAACTGCGAAAAATCTCAGGAGGATACTTTTTGCCGCACCCTGTACAATACCGGTACTTAAAACTGGGCACGATAGACTGCATCGTCTGTGTGCCGTTTATTAAAATCAGAGTAACATAACGCATTTGAATACAAGTACAATTATTTTTCATTAATAACTGTCTTTTAAAATCATACAATAAAATTTCGACGAAGCTACTGTCCAGGGATTATAATTAACTCTCTGTCATGATATCTACTTCTTGTGTTGTAAGCAAGTTGGCATCGTTCGGGCAAGACGTTATAAAGGACATGGTGTGGGTTGAGGAGGATTCGTTTAAAGCGAAATTCATCTGTTAGTTCCATTATCTTCCGATCTGCAGAACTGGACAACAACAGTGGTCTACCACAGCCAGTAGCAATAAACTCAACCTTAAGCTTCTCGTAAACTCCTAACGATCGAGATGGCGAGTCTACTACTACTACTACTAATAATAATAATAAAACGACAATTTATAACGCGCAGTAACATGGCTAGAGTCACTACAAGGGCGCCGTACAATGTTCGCTGCTCGTACTCTGGAAACAGTCAGTGAAGAAGGAACGTGAGAAAAGATGTGTCTTGCGCATGTTTTTGAAAGTTGATAATGTAGACGAGGAACGAATGTCCAGTGGGAGACTGTTCCAGGCGACCGGACCAGCCACCCGAAATGCGATCGATGGATGGATTGATTCTGCATATTCAGGTCTGGTTCCAGAATCGGCGAGCGCGATGGCGGAAGTCTGAACGCGCACGAACGGAAACAGAGCAAGACGACAGAAATCGAGATGGCGTCCACCACGCGCCGATCGAACGCCAGCCAAACAACGATGACGTCAGCTGCGCGAAACCGGAAGTCGAAGTTGCCGGTGACGACGAAGACGAGGAGAAGACGACGACTGGCGGGAAACAGCGAACGCGACCGAATACGATTGCTCAGTGTCAGGACGGAGATGTCGGCGGAAATGAAGACGCGCGCAATGCCCAGACAGCCACGTTTACCCAGTCACCGCCGCCGAACGCCGACATCTGGAACTTCACCGAGCGTCCAGTTGCATTCGACGCCCAGCACTTCCTACGTCTGGGAAACATTAAACGCTGGCCGACGCTGATGCCGCTGGACTTGTCTGTGACGTCACGCGGCGTCAGTGCAATGGGCGATGACGTCACTTTGACGTCACGTAGCATCATGGCGTCGCACGATGACGTAACGCTGACGTACGGCGATCTGCGACGACAGCTGTATGACGACTGCCGACGAGGCGCTGCGCCGTACGTCGCTTGCCTTCATTCAATAGTAGTTAATATGATAACCTAGTGCGGTCCTTTTGCAACGAGCCTTTTCGTGTCGACGGCCAGGATTTATAAGTTGGTGGTTGGTTGCGTAGCTCAGTGGTCTCCGCCTCCGAAATGACCTATATTGTGTCGGGTGGGGCGTAAAACGTTTCTCACTTCCACTCCGGAGCTCAGTCGTAAAGACGTCGGTCTATGGCCGGCGGACTTTCCCTGCCCTGCGCCCGATCTATGGTTGACAAGTGACCACTTTGGGGTAAACTGCCGCTATGGGTCAGCCAACTGGGCCAACTCAGCCTTCCATCCCTCAGGGATCTCTAAATGAGTAGTAATACATGTATTTTCATGGATTCACGAGAGTGGAGACCATTACAACGGCATATTAGGCAGTATGGTTGTATGGCTGCTGGCTAAAGTCAGTGTGCGTGGGCTTGGGCTGCGGCCTAGGCTGAACAGCGGTCGTGTCTGTGACGCATAGCGTCGTTGACGCGGAATATGCCGCCTCGCAGCGCTATATAAGTGACCATGTGCCTTTAATAGTCAGTAATTTTTTTTGTTTCTTCGCCCTCGGAGTCTATGTTACCGAGGACATTGTAAAACAGTAATGAGCAGACATTGTTATAAGGACTTCTAAGTCGCAAGCGATTACAATGGACAAAAAACAGGCCTGGTGGCATGTTTGTTCGTGTCTTTCACTATGAAACGTTTGCCGATAACTTTAATTGGCCTACACTGCTTTTTGCGGCGTGACTGTGTCGTTTGTAGCTGTTGCCAGTTTTTAAAATGCTATACGTTGTAGTGATGAGAAATATCCGTTGAATGTTTGTCTTTGTGTAGTGAGGTGTCTGATGCGTCTAACATAGCGTCACTGCCGTGTCACACGCTATTCGGTCATCTTCTGTCACGAAGTCCGTTCTACCTCAACTTGCACGGTTCCCTTCTGATTTACTATTTATTATCATTAACTCATCCGATTGTTGCATCTGCCAATTTGCGTTAATATTTAATCTTATTACCGGTTCCTTTACTATATATTGTGTTGCCTACGTTGTTGTTTTGTTGTGTTCCGCCTCCGAAATGACCGATATTGTGTCGCGTGGGGCGTTAAACTACTCACTCACTCACAGTCGCCTATACGAGGTGCATGGACAGAACTTAGCCTACGTTAATTTCGTAGACAACTTAATATCGTGTACTAACACATACAAGTGCATCCAAGGAATATTATAGTATGTAACACATTACAATTACACTGAAGAAAGGTTCAGTTAAACGATATAAAGTGTACTTGAATGACTGATAACCTGCGTTATATGATTTCATTGATGAGTAACGCTTATTGCAGGGTGTAAATAATAATCGACACTATTTCGACGATTCGTGAAGATTCACTACAAAGCTGATTGCTCGAACCATACATTGCAAATGAAATTTGTTTATACAGGCCTACACATTTCTTAACACTTTCTCGACTTGCTTTCGCTGTGGCGAATCTGCTTGATTCGCTATTTTTGTAGCATTCAGTGGACTGATGAACTGAGTCTCTGAAACGAAATTACGTTACCATGCACTTCCTATACATATCAATATCGAACGTGGACCTAAACACTAGCAACATAAAAACAAAGTCTACAAGCTAAAGTTGGTACATTAATTGACAATTTCGTTATATGATCAGTAATACAACTAACCAATATCAGCTGCTGTTATTATCCGGAACGCCTATTGGTGGTGTTTATACACTAAGCTTACATGTATATACGCGTTTATTCGCAAGATATTCGGACAATATACAGAATGAAAAAGAAAATTTGCAGAGCAGCGCAGTTAGGCCTATACAATGTCATCATTATGCAGTGAATCAATAAATGCCTCCTAATTTTCCTTTTGCAGCCAATTTTTTAAAACTTTAATAAACGTTTAATATAACAATATTGTCCTCTTATGGTTAATGTCAATAAATGCATACAGGATGATACAGTTTGGTATATTCGTCACTCTGTCTAAAAATCGCATCATCGTAGCGATTAAAATATTGTCAGAAGACACTACATTGTGTACAAAGCACAGTTTCTTCTGATAGTACAGGTATTCAAAGTTCTTTCGGTGTCAACAGACTGCCATGGCATGAAAACGATATATAGGCTATTACGATATACTGAATTCCAGCATGCATGCAATTGATGAACAGAGCTGCTGGTTGTTAAAACCTTTCTCTACATAGGCCAACGACAAAATAGGATAATAATAACTTCCCATTTAATGCAGTTTTACGATGTCAGAAGCGTCATGACCCTGACTGTAACTACTATAGTAATCCGATGACATAATAACTACGTTACTGTTTTGGTTGTCACTGCAGACATGGCGCTATTGTCAAGTGTCGCATCACTTCATTCGGTGACGTCACCAGATTCTGTGCATCACGGAATAATGAATCCGCTGAATTTGATGACGCCACTTTTTCAACGAGCCTGCAGCGACGGCCGCGGCCGCGGAGATGTCGGTGGAAGAAGCTGGTGGAGCAGACTGAACAGTCCGGATTTGTCGTTAGCCAGCAGTTCTTTTCAGTGACGAACGCCGTTTACACGTCCGCCTCAATCTCTACACTTAAATGACTGGAGTCGTTTAACTGTGACGTTTTTCTTTCTCAATATTTGGACAGCTCTAAGTACAGCTGCATTGTTGTGCAGCTCATTCATGTACTCGAATGTTAAATGTTGTTTACTGGACTCTGAGCAAATAATTGATGATAGTCTACTTTAAAACGAACAAACGTGTCAAAAGACTCAAGTTAGACAGATACAAAGTACAGGTAGACACATAAAATACAATGTAATGAATTCTACGGAATAAGCTGAATGAAACTACGTAGGTGTCGAGTCGAGAAAAACAGTTATAAACTCTACATGAAATTAGCATGCATTAAGTACTCAATGGATGACCGAGTTATCTGAGTATATCAATTTCATTGCGTCTGGGCAGGAGTAAATGATATCCCCCTAACCTTCTTATGGCCACATCTGAGTTGTGATATTGGTCTGGAGGCAGAGGTAGAGTAGCAGAACTGTCTCTGTGTATTGTGCATTGTAATATGTCTTCCTGCATTATAAAGCTGCATAACAGCAGGAGCCATCCACGAGAAACATTTTTTGAAGCAAAAACGTATTTTGGTTCGTCAATTCCATGGTAGTCGGTTATTTTGCATATGTAGTCAAATGTTTGAAAACCGCAGAACAAAAGTTACACACCAACAAGTTTTTCTGATGTCTACACTCGCATTATTTTAAACCTTACTATTAACTATGGAGATGATAGGATAATAACAATAGTAATAGTAATAATAATAATCGAACTTAGATAGGCTAGTACCATTTGTAGAGCTTTATAGGCGCCGAGAAGAGAGACAGTTAGTGTCAAACTCCATCTAAGAGACGGACGGACGGACGGACAAACACGCACGGCAACAACGTCCACCGCGATCGCCGCTGTCACGCCGTGTCGACGTCGCTGCGACTCGTCGACCGTTACTATTGTTACACAAACGGACGGATGGACGGACGGTCGTCCGTCTCTTAGATGGAATTTGACACTTAGTGGCGGAAAAGATCAATTATTAAAACTGAATGTCTTGAAACGTGATTTGAATCAATGTTACTGAACAGTAACAGTAATTATTGTTACTAATCAACTGCAGTTGTTCACTTGCGACTACAAAAGACACGTTCATGTGACGTTGGCATGCCATGCTGCGATCGCCGGCGTTGGAACGAGCTGTGCTAAACGTACACCTGTGACATCGACGAAAAAGATTGGCAGACACCAGGTGGCGTGTGGACAGATCAAGTCAGATCGATACGGACATAACCGTAAATTGCACGACTTGGGTCTCGATTTTATCAACATTGTTAAAACCAATTATATGCTAAGAATTCACAATAAAAAACAACAAAAATGCAATAAAATGATAGAACATAATTTCTTGTCATCCCATAGAGGCACACTTGCTGTCCTCTCACTATAGTCCACACACCTGACAAATTAACGTTTTTATAACGTTAATGGTGTCTAATATTCTGCCAATTTGACAGCTATATAGCAAGTGAGTCAGTCAGGAGTAAGTACATGCTAGACTGAATACATGCCAATATCTGAGTTTAAAATAGCAACTAGAGTTTGACGACTGGGTCATGCGACTCTAATAATCGCCAAAAACAGTAAATGGTATAAGACACAAAAACGTCTCGTGCATGTCGTTCGATACATATGTCAGAAGTTGGCTCTCGCACTGATAGACTAATCGAAAATGACTTCTGCTGCAACGGGCGAGTCTAGGGTTGCAGCTGTTGTCGCCGACGACACAATCAAACTAGCAACGAACGAACGTGCTCGACGAATCTCTCGGCGCTCAAGACCTTGCTGATGGTCTCAAGCATGCGCATCAGCAGAGGCAGCAGCAGCAGCAGCAGCCGCAGCAGCGCTGTGCCTAATTGCGTTAACAGAGCTCAACGTGTCCCCCACGCAGTCAGCGCCAATGCACTGCCTAACAATAGACGGCCACCTGTCTTTGTATGGTGAACATTGGACAGCTGTGGTGCTACGCAGTCGAAGCGCTATATTAGCTCTGTTACCGTTGCGGCGCTTGCTAGATAGACCATCGCTTATTTGTTGACGGTGCCAGTGCCAGGCGCTGACATTTCATAGTGTCACGTACGTGGACATCCATACTATACAGCGGATAGATTCTGGAAACGTGAATCCAGGGATGCTTAGACACAGTGATACCACTGTCGGTAAAATAATAGGTCCTAAGATATTTACAGTATATCTGGTATTGTGTATATATTTTACTCAGTGTTTAATGTCTGCCTTTTCTACATCATCTTACTACCGTTTCCATATGTGTTTTGTTTAATTTTATTGTCGCATGTTTTGTATATTGTATGTTTTGGCTGATGAAAACTTAATCCGATCTCTGTTACCTCTTTCCCAATCCAATTTGAATAAGAGATATCATACAACAAACACAAAGTAAGCTCAACCCCTGAAACCACAATACCTAACCTAAAACACAAATATCAATCTATCTTCTTCTTTCACTGCACGAGTATCTTCTAGCTCGTTCGCGTAGGCCTATCAGCCATTTAATTTGCATACGAATTCGAGAAAAAGATACGTTCGGTCTGTGAACGATGAATAACAAATTAAATTGTGTGAATACTGTTTTTATATGCAGTTCCGGATTCAGGATAGTTTTACTCTGACGCTTTCGGTATCGCATGTCACATCTGGCTCACATCTGTGTCACAGACTCACAGTTACAGTTTGCTGATGACATTCACTGGTTTCTATGGCGGTGGGGGAGGGGGTGGTTACTGAGTGCTTTCTATAGTTATTGTTTTGTAGTCATTACTCACTGGTTGACATGATACATGTCTAGTTGCCTACGTCAGCGATATCGCCAGCAAACCCCATTTAATGCTTCACATAACCATTTTAAAGCGGATATTAACAATAGCAACATGATCGAATCTGCTACAGAGAAAAATCGTGATGGTCAACAAATAAAGTTTTTACGTTCAAAGAAAACAGCTGCCGTTGATCAAGCAGGTGCAAGTATTGTGCACCATTCTGCGCGTTGGCGGTAATGACTTCAACGTAAATGCAGTTTTCATGAGACACAGGTCAGATCCTGCCGATTCATGAATCGGCGACGAAACAGGCAAAGCAGAGATGGAGGTGCGGACAGAGGTAGAAGTTAACGACGACAGACAAGATGAAGCAGAAGAATAATACGGTAGACTAAAGTTCGAATATTGATCGAAAAAAGTGCATTCGAAATAGCTTTAAACCGCATCAAAAAACTTCACTTATCGTATTAGAATGCAGTATATAGCCAAGCTCCAAGCTAATTGCATTAATTGTTCGCTGAAGGCTTCTGTGTACCATGTGTACATCTTTTATAATAAATAAACAATAAATAAAGGCGTTGACGTCAAAGACGAGGCGCTCGGAAGGCAGGAGTGCTTGCAACCAAGTGAACAGAGACTGTCCAATGCAGCGCTAAATTTTGTATATTGGAGCATGGAATCGCGTGTTATGAAAATACAGGGTAGCCAAAAATGTAATCCACTATCAAGAATATCCTTTAGTGAGGCTATATGTTTTCGAAGTTTTGAGTATAAAATGAGCAAAACTATATTACAAGTTTGTATCATTTACCATATGTGACAAATATCGAGGGGACACACTGTAGGCCCATCAGTCTCAAACCGACGGCAATTCTCACCGCTTCGTCATCTAATTTCAATCCGCACGAGGCGATGGGTAGTGTAAACAGCCAATCTCTGCTGTGTTGACAAGAGGGAGCTAAGAATGATGCCCGATGGTATGCCGAAACCAGACTATTATTATTGTTATTGTTATTATTATGGTTGTAAAGTTTTGTGAAGTGGTGAACCGGACTTTGAAAATTTCATATTTTAGAATATTTCTATTTACTTACTGACGTACTAATATGGGTGCATCAGTATCGTTAGTTTCATCAAATATCTAGTAGCGTAGATCTCATGTAGCATGATGTGGGTGCGTTCTCCGGAAAAAAAATATTTTTTGGACAAAGCTTCGCCCTAGTTAACTTATGCATTCCCCGGAAACTGCCCTTGAAAAAATGCTAGCATCGCCACTGAAGCTGAAGCAAGTTTGTTGTCACTATTCATATTCAGGTGCATGCCAACCATAAGGAACGCTGTGTGTGTGTAACATTTAATTACTAACATTTCACAGGTATCACTATCGATACTACATTATCAGTTATTACGTTATCGGTTGGTATTACATTATCGGTTGTAACAGCTTACTTTTTGGACCGGGTGGCAGCAGTTTTTTTTGCTGAAAAAAATATTTTAAATTACGAATGCCAACACCAAACTCTTGCGTACGGTCTATAGGGGGCCTATATAGTTAGCATAACAAAGACGCGGCATTGCGACTGTGCGGCTCGTCTGGTATATCTTGCGCTAAGAAACGTCGTTGACGACGACGTACGGCATCAGTGAATGACTGAGAGTCGAAACAGTAACAACGTTTTTTTTTCATTAAAAATCCAAACCGTTGCGTGCTATCTGCAGAATCAAGGCTAACGTATTAAGGCCCTAATGTCGTTAGACTGTACACGAACGGAATATGTTGATGGTGTCAAGGACCCGATTCGTTCTGTGGTTTCGAGGCAGTCATTGCAAGGTCAGCAGATTATGGAGACTGTGACATATATCTTTGTATACACAGACCAAGAGCCACAGTACTTCCCGATTCTGTCAGCGAAATTCCGAAGTTTACCACAGTTGCGTGTCTGAGCCTAAGAACTTCTAATATCATCTTTGGTCTTCGGTCTCAGCAGAAAGACCATGACTTTAGCGGGATGCTTCTGCGCACGTCGTTAAATGGTAGCTATTATCCACTGACACCTTTGATTGACTGATTGAGATTGAGTTGAAACGCTGTATCGCTGAACACTTCGCCACAGGCTACGCCATAAAGTATATTTCCCAATGCGTTTCTGAGACTACATGAAACTAACAATATAGGAGTATTCGAGCTTCTCTGTTTGCGTTAAATGCTACGAACTGTAGTGTTACACGACACGCGGTTTAGCAGCGTTGTAAGTGTACTGATTATGTTACATCGCAGCTCGGTGACGACTGCTAAATGTCAGTGACCAGTTTTTCTTCAGTATCGCTGCTGATGCTATATTGGGAATCAGTTTGTCAACATTCAGCACCACTATCCCTCGAGTCGACTGATTTATTCTCCCTGCATCGCAATATCGAGCAGAACATGAACACCTTTCATATAATTTTTTGGCTCCATGCTTCTGACATCTATTGTCACTATAATGTATGAAACGCAATACGAGACCCAGTGCGCTAACTGTGACTTAGGAGCCTGTTTACATGAAGTGCAGTGACGTCATAGAAATCAGCACAAAACCACGACGCCATATTGGAGGGATACTTAAAATGAACAGACATCTAGTTAAAATGACTATTCTTATAAATATTTCCAGTTGTGCAAAAAGTTGTAAGCATAGGCTACGTAAGTGTACGCGACGTTACACTGCTACAACGCAGTATACACGAGGCAACATGGCGGCAATAACTATAGCCTACTTGTAGACAGAATAATGACGTCGCTGTCTCCCCGATGTATAAATATCTCGGCATCACTGCGAGTGCCTCAGCATGACACAACGATCATCCGTTTATCTGTTCATCAGTCCATGGCAGTCGGCATTGTAGCTGGCAGAAATTTATAGGGATGGACAGGAGATTACCAGTTTGTATTGTTTTTACGAACTATATAGGCTATAACTCTCGCTCTCATCGGAGCGTTCATATTCTGTTTTGCCGATATTTTTCTTTTGCCCTTCGTTAGCCGTCGCACGTTAGCCGATGCTTACAACACTTAGCCATGTATACAGCTTTGTATACCGATGTCCCCTGCTGACTATACTTTTCATAAAGATTTTCACAGAACCCTTAAATTTAATGGGGACGAAAATTTGATAAAAACCACCACCGTCCATGCAGAATGTTCTCGCATTCAGAAGCAGGAGATATGATAGTTGGCACATGACGACAGAGATAAAGAAATTCCGGTCAAGCTATCTGCAACGAAAAGCCGCAAGCCGTGACCGAATTAAATTTAAGAAACTGGCTGCAAAAGGAAAATTTTAATTTGTGCACGAAACAATGCGAGTAAATAAAACCGCAAAAACACAGAAACCACGAAAGTGTAACAATATTGAAACTATAGGCGAAAAAAACCGATTGCCATTTTCGCCTTCATCATTCATCATTTCCATCATTACTACTGTCTGTATTCTCCAGCGGCACCAGCAGCAGCAGCAGAAGCTGGAGCTGTCACAGCAGAAGCTACAACACCATCAGAATGCAATTGCAGCTGTGTGGCCGCGGGCTGTCAATATTCGCTCTTTAGACGACAAAGCTTCGGCGCCTCTGTTGTTGCTAGCATTGGTGCGGAAGCTGATTTTGCTGCTCAACATGTGAGCTGTTTGACGTCCGGCCAACATTGATGGCAGGTAAGAGAACCACCTATCAGTAACTGTTATTAAAACTACGGTTACCACACAGTAAATAGAAAACTTAATTCAACTAGAAGCCTACATTTGGTGTTAATTTTTCATAATCTAGGCCTACTGTCTTCTGGTTGTTAATTGCTGATAGGCCTAAGCAGTTGCTCTCATTAAAATCTATCATGCAAATTTTTTATCACATCGGCTACAGGATTCCAAAATATAGACGGGAGATGGCAATTACTAATGACAATAGTGAGTTTGCTATCTGGAATGACCTAAAGGTTCGCAGGGCATACATGTTCATGCTGGTCAAAAATGGAGCACAACCTCGATCCCCAAGTTCTCGCGTTCCGATACATCTTTAATGCATATCGATTCTAATCATTTTCATCGTTACAACACTATATGCTATATATGCAGCGGCAAGCTTGCCAGCACCTTTATCGTGTTTGACACACTATATGCAACAACTAAATCCGATATAAGATGAGTGACAATGTTTACTAAACTTTATATTGGAGATTTATGGCCCTATGACACCCTATTTGTATTATAAAATACAGCAGTTTTGCTGGAGAACTTTAATGTCGCTAACTTAAAATGGATTTTGTTACTGTTTAGCAATTTCATTTCATTGTATTTTCTGGCCTCGAGTGTTTCAGAGTTACTACTGAAATCTGTCAGAATATTACGTGGTTGAAAATCACATTTGCATATCTATCATGAACTGGAAGTTACTATAAGACAGCTGACACACAGTTGACGGCTTCGACTTGCCGAAATTTGTGCATTTTATTTGAATTTATTACCAAACTATGAAACGATTGAATTTTGCATGACAACGTTTGGAAAATTTTATATTTGTTGGGCCCACATGCTGCAAATATTTTCTATACACGACGACAAAAAAAATAAAAAATTAAATTCGGAGACTTCGATCTTTGACATTTCGACAGAAACAACACACTGCGAGTAAGTGAGTAGAGTTTAACGCCCCACTCGACACAATATAGGTAATTTCGGAGGCGGAAACAACACACTGCGTTAGGTCTATACATGCGTTAGGTCTATACATTTGTAAGGAACAGCCCGTATTAACGTGTTGAATAGCAGGAGTCCTGTGCAAACTGAGGCGTAGGCCTACAGTAATTGTTGATCAAATTGACCTAGTATTTTGAGTAAAGTGGTAACGTCGTATAGTTAACGACGATGACTAGTAGAATTATCTGATATCGCATCTTTTGCGGCGAAATTATTGGGGGGGGGGCACTGACATCGTGAGACCTGACAACGCGGCACCAGATTAAACAGATCGCAACCTGTTGAACATCAATCAATCAATCAATCAATCATAAAATATTAACGTGCCCGTTTCTTAACTAAAAATCCAGAATCAGGGGCACGGGTCCGTTACGCCACGCAATATAAGGT
>Ga0056115_1001057_pt1 | contig 12646 bp, 10 predicted proteins | sample WorMetOlspDAHAB1_FD_77007 | JGI IMG/M metagenome (GOLD analysis project Ga0056115, IMG submission 77007) | Marine gutless worms symbiont microbial communities from Max Planck institute for Marine Microbiology, Germany - Olavius sp. DAHAB.1 ... | reverse complement strand
GTTTTGTTGTTAGTACGTTAGCCAAAGGATTAGCTGGGAAAACTACTATTCTCGTGATAGCTTTCGTGTCGAAGGGTTTCCCTTCAAAGACCAGATTGAAGAGTTATTTATTTTAATGGTTTATTGTATGTATTCCCAACACGTAACATTGTTAGCTTTCTCATTAATTTCACTATTTTAACTGCAACATACTCTTCAAAGGCATGATATAGCCTATTTGTGCTGGAAGTGCCATTAAACCAATTGATCATAATTACGCAAGTCAGTGTGGGGTTTTGTTTGTTGCAGATGCAGAAAAAGCCATTAAAAGTCTCAACAACCGATACTTTGCCGGACGGCGGGTGCAGGCACAGCTCTATGACATGGAACTTTATTCGAACAATGACCTGTCTAGTTAGCGAACCGCTCTGCTGTTGCGGAACTATGGTGGTTATAGAGATGTATATAAACAGTGTCAAAACCATTTGCTTAATGTTGCCCGTTACTATGATTATACAGATGAATTGTACTCCGTTTGCTTTGTGAGTGTGGACAAACACTTTCATAATTTAGTGGCTGGAGACATTTACTAAAAGCCAACAGTTACTGCAGAATTTCCACTTTTTCTAGAAAATTTGGATAAGTCAGGGAATTCCAAAACGGTCAGGGAGAAAGCAAAGTCGTGGGATTTTTCCTGCAGTTATTAATGTGATTATTTTGTCTTCCGTTAACTACCAGGAGAGAATAACAGTTACCAGTACAGTGTGTGTGAAGAGTCCAGTTAGTTTCCTCACCTCTTACACGAATTATATTGTGCAGAGAAAAGCGTGACAGCTATTGAATGGTCCTAAAAATAATAATTATAACTGCTGATATAATTCTAAATTTCACTTTCATTACTAACTGATTTTCATGTCATGAACATATTCAAGAACGACAGAAGTCGAAAACACTGTACTCCTATCAACGAGCATAATACACTGCGACTGAAATGCAAAACATCATTCTGTCAATTTGACAACGTTGATCAAGTTGCACTACAGCGCTTCACAGCGACAGCTAATGCAAATGATAATGTTGTCTACTGTGTAGATGTTCTATAATCAAGAGTCTGTACACCTCACAGTAGGACTGACATCCTGTAATAAAAAAAACTCCAGCTGCAGATCCAGAAAAAGATCAGGGGGATTCACAAGCAAGGATTAGGTTAAAATAAAACACTTAACAAAAATGTGGCAAACCATACAAAGTAGTACATTTTTCATTTCACAGAAGGCAGCATAACCAAGGCTTAATACTGCATACTATAATTTAAATTTCACATCATTCTACATATACAAAAGTCTGTATTAAAAAAATGAAGTTAATAATTGAGGTTCATAAGGAAAGTTCACGTAATTTCCGTTTGAATAATGTTCAACTAACCCAAGTTTACACTATAAGGGGTTCACTGATTCTGCCTCCGAAATGACCTATATTACGTCGGGTGGGGCGTTAAATTCTACTCATTCACGCTTGGATCCGCCACTGTACACTGCAAGTACGTCAACAGCCAGCTTTTGACTGACACTGTTTATGACATTCCTTTTGCAGCCAAGCACATGTTCTAATATTTAGGGGATCCACCCCTTTCCACATCCTTGCTGTTCAGTGCCTCCCCTCTCCTTTCCTCTAGTCCCTCCCACGCCCTTTCCTGCTCTTTTGGTCCTCTCATTTTCCGGAGATCAAGCTATGAAGTGTGGATGCCGGACTGCATCTCACCATGTTCGAGTTATTAGACCTAGTTAGTTTCGCCCGCCCCTCTTCCATCACATACACTCAACCTATATCTACAATACAATACAAACAAAAGACTCGTTTTGGCAAGGGGTTTGATGGTATGTGGCACGGAAAGGCACCCCCTGACCAAATTTATGAGGGTGTCCGGACTCCCGTAAACGGCCCTTATGGATATGCGTACGAAACACTTTGTTTCATGCCACATAATGGCTTGGTAGCTTCGTGTCGGGACGTCTCAGGTGCACTTCTGCAGATGAATTGTAGCAGCAAACGTTCTCCAGTGTCATACATCAACTGCAGCATCGTCACGGTCGATGTCTCGTTCGCCGTCATAATATTCGTTTGCTGGCTCCACCCTGTGTCAGTCGATAGCTGCCAACATTAATGGCTCTGGAGGAACTCGTGCTGTAGGATAATAATAATACTGTTTATACAAACTTAATGACACAGATGTCACTGTTTGCTGTGATAAAAAGGCAGATTATTTTAATTGACTGGTTGGACAAAATTATCAATAGTACAGACTGGTTGGGCATTTTCCCCAACCAGTGCCCAGAGTTGCCCCACCAGCTGCACGTAATGCAGTGCCATGCCAGCAGCAGTTAACTAGAGACAAAGGTGACTGGAGCTAACATTTGTCTGGCGCTCCAGAATCTACATCATAATGTGACGGTAGTTTAGCATGTAGTCTGTATTATATATGACCGAAAACAATAATAGGTGATGTGTTTATCCACGAGAATGTAAAAGTATTCTTGAACTGAGTCCATTAAAATATTTTTCTTGTGCTTCAATGGAACGGAAAATAAGCGCACATGCCAATTCCTGGTCATCTGATTGCTAACCACTAGCACAGAATACTATTTGGCAGATGCAGTTAAATTATTTTTTTTGAGGCGATGCGGCTTGCAATATACAGCTATACTCAAACAAATTTGTGAACTTGGGAAACGACAAGCAGCACTTACTGTCGATCAAGTTCCTCCTGGTCGTTGCGCGTGTCTGGATCAATCTCGTCAAGATTGTCGAGACTGATCGAGTCCGGTGGGATGTCGTGCATCTGAACGCTCGGGGAATGTTGCAAGTGACGAAGGTTCTCGTGGATGAACTGCCGCAACGTGTCCAGATACTGACATAAACACAAGTAAGTATGAAAGTACGGGTGCTTTTAGGCAGTGCAGCTAAAAAATTTCACACCCTGCTGTAATTCCTGGTCCCAATGCCCCTCTCCAAAATCGTGACCCACCTAGATACAAAACCTATGACTAATACAAAGTGTGTCCCACGTATGCACCGGCAGCGTGAATAGCCAACAAAAAGGTGTTCAATTAAGAAATACCCAAATCATTTGCAAACAGTGGCTGTCGGCAACGTCTGCAATAATAATATACGTCCAACTACGCAATATGAACGCCAGATAACGTCAAGCACTTAAGTTCTCGATTACTGCAGCAAAAAAACAATTTACACTTTAATCAATTCTAAAACTGTGCGGCAATGTTGATTCAACGCACTCGCGGGTGTTGCTGTAAAATTGAAATATTATTATTATGAACACAAGGCTGAATATCGAAGCCAGCATATTCCATTTCTATCATTACCAATTTCCGATAAATGATTAAGTTTTCACAGGCGAGTGAGTGAGTAGAGTTTAACGCCCACCCGACACAATATATAGGTGAATTCGGAGGCGGATCACAGGCGAGTCCTCAATGTGCATTGTGTACCAATTTGGTACACAATGCACATTTAGGACTCACCTGGGAAAAGTTTGGTTTTTAAAAACTATATACTAACCACAACTACTGTATGCAGCAAATAACACGTTAGTTTAATAACAGTGACGCCAGTTTCTACCTGTTTTGTGTTTGCATTTTCTTGTTTTGTGAGAATGTCCGGGTGTAATGTAAAATCGGGCGCAAAATACTCGAGATATTCTGGAAACACACAATTCTTGTGCACACGCAGTTTACACGTTAAGCTGTCCTCACAAATAAAATAAAACTGAAGTAAAAGCTTTTTATATCAGCCAAAACAACATTAAAACAGCTGTGAAATGTTTTAGCTGTTTTAGCCAATGACAGTCGATATCCAATGATTGCACGCCAGGGCATAAACAGTGTTATTAGCCAAATGTTATTGGCTAAAACAGCTTAAAAAACGTGTCATGGCTATTTTGGCGTATTTTTGGTTTAAATAACTTATTTCTGTTTTTACTGCAGACAGCTTTACAGTGAAAGTCAACAAAGAATGACCATAAGAACTGGTTTGACTGAGCAGAACGAGCGAATGACAGCAGTTTTAACAGAAGCCAACTGTCAAATCATTCTTCAACATTTCTATCCTGAAACAGCTGTTTAATTCGAATTTCGAAACGCCAGTGTGGCACTCTCGTCTCACAAAATGTTTTTGGAGTCTCTAAATTAACGCCGTTTCAACTGAAGCAATTACAAGTGACAAGTACTCTGCCAATAACAACACCATACACAAAAGGCGATACCATTTATCAGAGGGCAGAAATGAACTATATTAATTACAATGCATTTCACAAACACAGATTTGTTGGGTTGTTGGCATTTAAGGACACTTTAAGCATATATGCTAAAATATGTGCCTTCAAAAAGTTAGTATTTGGTTAAAAAGCTAATAATAGCGAAAGAGTAACATTATGCTTTGACGACATAAAAATGTGAGAAAGTTAAAGTCAAAAAAGACAAAAATGTGCATCGAAGGAAAAAACACACAACTCCATACAATTCAATGCAATAAACAAAACTACAAAATTTTACCAGACTTTGTCGTCTCTTATGACACTCGGTAAGGAAATGAGACGGCTTATTCTGCCAAATACTTGGCCGAGCAGCACACAAAAATTAAAAAGCAGCATACCAACCAACAGATTCTTACTGTTTACTTATCAAAAATTACTCCGCCATTGGAAACAATGAAAGTTATTCCTCGCTCTGTCCTATGTTCGTGTTACGTTCGTCCACTTATCCTAACTTTCTCCCACGTTCTTGATAGGAATCTTCGTAAATCGGGCCCCAGGTTAAGCACAGAAAGCACGAACGAACCGTGATATGGCAGATCGTTACTGATTTCCTCTCCAAGTAAAACGGACGTTTCATAGCACCAGCAGCGAGCGACATTACGCAGTGTGTAACCACCGCCACCAACCACCATCAGCGGAATGTTCAAGTCTTTCACAAACTTGACACACTCTCTGAAAAATCACAGACACACAAACGTATATGCAAAATCCAAGCACAATCAATTAGCCCGATTAAACAAACAGTAACAGCGAGTTTGTTATGTCAACATATGACAACCAACAATACAAGTTATTTTGTTGGGATTTAATGACACATTCAGCACATATAGGCTACATCGTGCCTTGGAAAGTATGCTGATATGGCATTTACGCAGGAGTGGCATAGTTACAAAGTTGACATTATAGCCCAAATTCCACTTGGCTTGTCATGTCACGTCTCAACACGACTTGACACATTCGACGTATCGAGCCAGTCGAGCTCGTCGCGTCGAGCATGTCGAGCCGTGCTGTTCGACAAGCTCGACACGGCCAAAATGCATCACGTCGAACATGTCAAGTCATGTCGAGACATAACATGACAAGCCAAGTGGAATTTGGGCTTATCCAGCAAGATAAAAATACTACTTTGTTCAAACTGTATAATTCAGGAAAGTTGAGAGACAGAAAAAAAAGACAAAAACAAAGAGCAAAGGAAAAGGCATGTAACAGCAGCAGAACGAACACAAACAACAAAAAACTACCCTCATTCTGTTGTCCCTTACGAAGCACAGTTGGGAAACGAGGTTGGCTTATTCTAGCAATCCCAAGGCATCACATGGGGTGCCAACAATACTAGATGGATTTTTTTAAATTAATGTGCAATTACGCAGACACACAGAGGTCATCATGAATCGCAAAATTGTCCAAGTACCAATGTTTTCAAACACAAATATTATCAATATACTTCATAACATCATACTGCATACAGACAGTAACACATATTTTAATGTCTGTTTGTTAATATGGCATCTCGTAAGAACATTTCTGTTAACAGCTATAGCCGTGTCCATTTACGTAGGCTTGGCATAGACGGGACTGCATTAGCCACAGGTGGGCAGTCTAGTTAGCAAGAAATGTAAAGAAATGATGCACTGACCCGTGGCCTTTTGTGGTCAGGTTGAAGCAGCCAAGTCTGTCATTACCCAGCGAATCCGCACCACACTAAAACAACACAGACAAAGTCCACGCAATGTAATAATCCGGCTAAATATAGCAAACTCCATGAAATCAACTGCTACACGAATCCACTGAAATTAGACTTTAATTTCAACATCAATATTGATATTGTGCAGTAAATTTCAAAATTTAGCACGATTTCTTACAGGCAATAAATTTACACTGAATGTGTTTAATAACTTGCAAACAATTCTGTTTTAAGTAGTTCCTAAAACTGTCAGAATTGAGTGTTTACAAAGACGATCCGCTAAAAAGTTCCATAGAGTTGTACCGATGACCAAAAATGCACGGAGCGTGAATGTGCTCAGCCGGTGATGCAGTAACACAATAAGGCACAGTTGACAAAATCTAGTGACTTTCAAAACTGGCGTGCAACACCATCAATGCTATCACCACTGTATAACAAATTAACAATACACATTGTACTGCTGATCGTAATTACGCTGATATCTGTCACATAACTTGGCGAAAACGATTGAAAGCATCGACACCAACTGACCTGCAGCACAATTGCAGTTGGTCGAAAGAAATCAATGACATCCTGAACGACATGTTTGAACATCTGAAGATATGCTAAAACAATTCGAGGCCACAATATGTCAACATTAACTGTGCATTAACAAGATGTGAATGGACTATCGTACATTGACTTTGTGCTCGACTCCGACCACGCCGAGTGTAACTTATGTCACGGGGACTAGAGTTAAAAATTTAACCCTAGAATGCAAAAATCCAATACATGTTCTTGAAGTCTAAAGCGCAGTGGAGATGCTTCATGATTCTGCACTACATAAATTTACGATTGACACTGACAGTATACTTTGTGACTGGTATACTTTGGACAGTTAACAGTTTTGTGACGTACCACCAGATGGCGTCCAACAGCAAAACTGTAGATAAGTACTGCCTGTTGGCATGAGCAAATCTTTCTATTGATAGTTAACATTATGAAATAACCACTGGAACCACTTTAAAATCTAACTTTTAACTCCAAAAAGCTCAGGTATATACGGTACATTTTCAAAAGAAACTTAGGAAAGATCTTAACAGAAATAAATGTGGGTTTCACCAGTCCGTATGTATATTTACATAAGTTAAACAAAAACACTTACAGTGGTCATCAATGCCTTCTCGGAGTGGGACATTGACAGAATAGTACTTGCCAATGTCTGACCCAAGCTCATACATATCACCTGCATTTTGTACAATACAGAAAAAGAATTCACATAAATTCATGTTATTGTCATCACACAGCAATCTTTAATCGAACTTTCACAAATGTTAATAAATATCAGTGATAATTATTAATAAATTATCACAAAAAAACAAATGACTTAAACCAGATAGTTAACTTGGTGTCACACTAGCTGCCAGTAAAGATTGCTAGTCCCTCATGATAAGTGTACCAGCTGACTGATTATAGGGAAGGACAAAATTTCAGTCCATTATCTGCTGTAGCATTTTGTGCTGCTGAAAGATAACATAATATTTACTATCAGTACCTTTTGTACTAGCAGATCATATATTACTATTTAAGTTACTATTTACTAAAATTTACTATATTATCAAATTGCCACTTGACTAAGTACCATCAATGATACTGAAGACATTCAAGTATTAAGATCAACACCTTTGAGTAACAATAAATATGTTACTGACAGACAGAACTTTTACCAGAATACATGGCAACATTACTATCACCATGCTTCATCTAGCAAGGCATAATAAACTAATATATAATGCGCATTTGTCCATATTTTGTGTCCAAAAACTTTGTAAAGTATCATATTTATCTATTTTGCAAGTTCCCCCGTCAAATTCCACTGACGAAAATAAATCCTGGAGACTTTATATTGACACAGTCCAGAGAAAACTGAGAAGTGATAACTTTGATGAAACATTTTGCTGAAGTGGGTCACATATAATGCGTAGTATGTAGATAAATGTCACAAAATTTGCGCACTTTTTGTGCACATTTACAGTCACCAAAAATGTCATTCTGACAGGGACCTGTGCCGGGAAAGAAGTAGTTTCCATATTTGTGGAAGGAGACGGTCATGACTCGGTCGGTCAGGTAAAACGCCTCCTGAACTCCGTCACCGTGGTGAATGTCAATGTCCAGGTACAGAACACGTGGATGATACCTGCACCAGTTTCAACGATGTTTCTACGTGATATTCAATTGAATGGTATTCAATATCAGTATTACATTACGTGGTGATGACGCCAAAGTTGTTATGACTAACTCGCACATTTGACGTTTGTTCGGGATGAATGGCGTTCAGAGTCGATACCACCCAATGTGGAGACTGCAGTATTGGCCGTTGTGCAACCCCATACTTACCAATAAGGTCACACACAAATCACTTTGGGGCTTTTGCATACATCTAGCGTCTTGCATTTGAAAGCGTAGTTGCCGTACTACTTTAATGAAGCCAATATGCCTTTAACCAAAGTTGCTCCTTTGTATCACAGAAGTCCCGTTAACAGACATGCACGCCAAAGCCATCAAGCTAATTTAGGTAACTATTGCAACAAACTTGCAGGTAGTGTCGGTTTTATTCTCTATTACAGAGATGCAACACCGCCGATACCAGTACCACCCATGCTGAGGTCAACACTCGAACCCAATGCAAGCAGAGTGTATGTCGACAAATGGCTTTCCGAGTAGTTTTAAATAGCCAATTTTATACGCCCGGTTACGCCGTCTAGCTAAATATCAAAATCCACTGTATACGTGAAATCCACTGGCTAAATATTGAAACAAATGCTGAAATATAAGTCCAAAAATATACTGACCATACAAAATCCACGCTAAATATCAAATTCCACCATAGAAATATCGGAATCCATGTTAAATTAAAGTTGACAATTGTTGCCAATCCATGCAGAATTTATAAATGGATTTCACCTCAAGTTTCAACCGGGATTTCGGTATTTCCGTGGCAGATTTTGATACAAAGACAAAGTTCAACCAATATCAACTGAAAGGTAATTTTACCACACTATTCAATGTCAGTTATGACGAGCAAAATAAAACAACAATTTGATGCAATCACTCACTTCAGAAGTTCCAGTATTGCAATCACAATGTCATTGACATAGCAGAACCCAGATGCCTACAGAATGACAGATGCACAGTTAACACAAACTGCAACAACGCCATTCATACAAAACAAGAAAAATGATTCAACCCACAAAATCATTTCAAAGACCAGTCTCTACAGCTGTGAAATACTTCAGAGAATACATTAACAAACTTGGCAGAAACAATTTCTGATTTTGATAAGACAGAAGGAATCATACCATACCAGTTGCATTGCCAATCTCTGGGTCATTCGCTCTGGTATCGTCAATCACCTGTATATTTTCTATCATCATCACATAATGTCTAGTCCAGAAGCCACTGTGACTGCTCGCCATTAGGTCCAATCAAGGACAAGGCTCAAAACGTCAGAAGCTGGAATCAACACAGACTTGGTGTTGCCAGCCAGAGAAATTGGGCAACGCCATCCATTTTGAGCGTGGTTTGTCGTCACTTGCAGCACAGCAGATTAAAATAACAGATATCACGAGTACCTCAGGCTGAAGATGTGTCCAAACAGGCCCTGATGTCTACACTTGATAACCTCACGGATGTAATCCAGCCCCAATAGTTCTGTGACAGCAGCGTTTGTTACAAAGTCATTCCGCTTGATACACTGGTTCTGTCTCTGATTTTGTGTGAGGAAACCGTGACGTTTTGCATATTCGGCTGCAGTCATTGTCCATATTTCTGCCCGATGTGTTAGCAGTGGGATGAAGCAGGTGAATACCACACAAATCCCAGCAAAAAAATATTCCAACACAGAAATTACGGCAATCTCTATGCAACAGTGCTTACCTCATATTTCTTGGCATGATGAAGGCCACCCGACCAGTTAATTGCAATATCGCATTGCTGCAAATATTCAAATTACAACGACTCTCAACAAACGCACACATTTATACATGTTTCCACTAGTAAGGCAAAAACAAACAATAACGGGTGACTGAAAAAAAATAAACCACCACAGAATTATAAATTAATTGTATTAAATTGCACTAAATCCTGCCAATAAGATTAGATTTTTTGGTCATATGTAAGTGTCAATCAAGCACTATAATAATAATAATACTTGATGTTAAATATTCTACGCATGACCTAATTTGTGACGTCAGTTGCCATGCATGTGGCGCATGCTGTGACTGCAGCTCATTTGCAGCATTGCACTATATAAATATCCTTAATAATATTAATAATAATAATAACAATAATAATAATAATGCTTCAATACGCGTCAAATTAGGTAAATGGTGTCAGTACTCCCTCTAGCATTGGTTTGCCTTAGCAAGCTACGAATGCCACTCCTATACCATCTTTTAGATGGAAATTCATGTAAAACATCATTTTATTTCAATTTTTTCTCTTATGTTCAGTTTTTCAATTACCATCCGGTATGTAAATTCATAAATCCATAAGACACACTCTCGTAGCAAATGCTAAATCGACGAATGAAATGTTATAAAACATTGACAGTCTTTATGCATATATACATTTTAACTAATTAAACATACACAACAAAATTAAAAGATTGAATGGTACAGATGTTGACGGGATTTGCGCTAATTTTTCCCTGGTAGTGGTTTAGTGTATAGTTTACAGCAAACAGTACTGTTTTGTGTGGAAGGAGGCTCTGTGGGTATTTTTCACGTGTTCTTAAGTGTGAAGTGTCTAAGGCTGGTATAGGACAAAGAAAAGACAGTGGAGACAGGATGCTGGTAATTTTACGCCCAGGAAGAATTTATGGGAAAACTGGTTGCTTTCGGTCTATTCTTCATTTGCCCCTCGTATCTGAGCTTCAAACACAGTACTTGACGACATCACAAATTAGCTCACACATAGAATAAGTAACAACGACTTCTTTCATACTCAAATTGTACAAAAATATAATTCAAATTAACAGATTTTATTAAGATTATATGATATTTTGGTAAGTGGCTTACTCTTTTGGACCACCCGCTACAGTCACAATCTACACTAATTGCAAACTATGCTGCTGTCCAGACAGTTATCTCATATACAGTCCATTAAAATAGCCAAGAAATAAAAACATCACATAATGTCGGTTACAATAATGGGGGAAAATTGGGTCAGAAATACACTATAATAGCACACATACCTCATTGTTCAGTTTGTAAGCACCTTCAAGTGACGCACCAGTGTACATAGAACAGAAGTCGAACAGGCCGTCAAAAACCGGACTGCGGACGTACAGTACACGCACACAAACATCCCATATGCATGTTCAATTTATTTTGACTGTGTGTTTACACAGTTTACGCAAAAAATACAGGGTACCTGCACCAAATGTCCATCATAATTCAACGACTTTTTGCTTCAAGAATTCAAAGTTAAGTCAAGGCTCTTGATCCATAATCTATCAATATGTCACACTATAAAGTAGTCACATCTGCTATCAACATCAAACATTGCAGCTAGTCCTGAGTTTGCATATAAGTATCATTATGCACAAATAAGCTGCAGTTCAGCCTTGTAACTAAAAATGTGGTTTTGATCAACTTATAATCATTGGACGTTTGAATGGCTCTAGATAAATTCCAAACTTTTCAAGGCGTTCTCATTTTCAAAAACGATTCAAGGGCGACATGAGTGTTTTGAAATTCAAGGCCGTTTCAAGGCCAGCCTTGAAGTCAAGGCCAGTGAGGGAAACCTGAAAAAAAAACAAAAAATCACAAATGTAAAAGCTACACAACAACATAACCAAGTTCCCTCAATGTTATTAAACAATCTCATCGTTCCTACTGCATCCAATAATAAATATTTTTATTAACTGTTAATTATGATTCTCAACTTCATTAGAAACAGATTTATAGCTACAAACAGCAACCATGCTGGTAATGGTGCAGACACCACACACCCTTAAAATAAACCATGTTAACAACAAACAAATGCATACATGTCTACATCAAAAGTAAAACGAAAATGAACATAGCTTACCAGTCATCTCCCACGTTAAAGACACTCAAATTCTTAGTGTACTCGTGAACACTCTGAGGTGTGACACCCTGCAAGAAGTTGATGTAGTCCTCCGTGTGAAAGCGACACATGTCTTGAGCGGTGGCACGAAATGGCCGATACAACTGCAAACATACAGTACCGGAAAATCAATGGATTGAAATAAGCATAAACATCTTCAATACAGCTAGTGCTAGCAACCATATCACATGCACTTGTTGAAACAAGTTAGTAAGCAGATGAACTGCAGTACACACTATATAGGCCCACTGAAGGCACAAGGACATTACAACTACACAATTACATCACAATAAGTATTTTGCCACCTAACTTCTACAGCAGTAATGGATTCAGACCGACTGCAAAGCTGATTCATATTTCAGTTGGTTTAATGAGAGTCAATCCTGTCATTACTCGTAAGAGGAAGAACTGGACATCTAAGCATTTCAACTTCTGAATTCAGCTTCTTGTTCTTAGTCATCGGATTTTTACTAACGAGTATAAAAATAATACTAGTAAATGGTAATTGGTGTTCACCTTCATCTTTTTGTAGAGCCCATAAC
>Ga0056115_1001054_pt1 | contig 12652 bp, 8 predicted proteins | sample WorMetOlspDAHAB1_FD_77007 | JGI IMG/M metagenome (GOLD analysis project Ga0056115, IMG submission 77007) | Marine gutless worms symbiont microbial communities from Max Planck institute for Marine Microbiology, Germany - Olavius sp. DAHAB.1 ... | reverse complement strand
GATTAGTAATGAGCAGTCAAGTCGTCACAATAGCAGTGCTCCCAGCCGCAGCTGATATCCGGATTAGCCACCGAATTTCTGTCAGCCGAATATCAGCCGAAAAAATACGGCCAGCCGAATGTCTCTTCCCGACCATGGGCTTGATTGCTAATAGCAAGCGATCGAGCTTGTCAGCAGACCGTTGGCATAAAATTTGCTTCATCCATGATGGTTGCAAATTAACATTTGAAAGAAAGATTTCACAATATTCTGGATTCAACGGTAAAGCATTGTGTAATGTGCGGGTGGGGCGTTAAACTCTACTCACTCACTCACTACTGCTTACCAGAACCAGATGCATAACCTACATCATTAAAGTCCTTGCTTTAATGAAATTGTTTTAGCCGTATTTCAGCTGCATTTTTCTGCTTTCAGCCGTAATTTAGCCGAATTTTCTCCTGTCCGCGTAAATTTAGCTGAGCCGAATATCAGCCGAAAATAATAGCCAGCAGCCATAATTTTAAAAAAAATCGGCTTGGGGCTCTACATGTCATCCTTACCCAAAATCTTACTGGCAACTGACAAGGTTGCGGCGCTGTGATTGTATGTTTGTTCCAAAGAGGTTGGTTTGGTCATAGTATTTTTAAAGATGTTATATATACTATATAGTATATGTAACCTCTCTGGGATTTATCGATCATTTTCTCCTTTCGAATAGACTTCCTCGAAATTCGGTGACATAACCAATGTTTTCAATGTTTACTTTTTGCTATTCTATGGAGGGTAGGCGGTTTGTTTGAAGTGTTTGATGTGAAATCGAATAGTTTTGTATAAACGCCCAGTTATGTACGTATTTTATGAATGTTTTTCATAGTCATGGAGTTGTTATGGTATTATAGTTCCAGCATTTAAGAACTAATTATTGTAATGAGTGAAAAACTTTCAAAGAAGTGGTAGGCCAAGGACTAAGTTGTAGCTACCTTGCACAATAATGACAGCTTAAAACAATAGTTAACCGATAGAGCAAGTGGCAACGACTGTCAGTGCAGACACATGTAATGTTGCTGTGATACAGTAAATGTATTAGTTATTGTGTATGATGTAGTACTTGGGCGCTGTCGGGGAAGTTCACCCGCGGGTTATATAGCGTTCTAGTGGGGATTATAGGCGCCATTAGTGGTTTTACAGTGGTTATGTAGAATAACGGGCACAGTGTATTCCTGTGGTGCTTAGTAAACTACACACTACCCAAAAATAAGCCATTACAAACTGTTTGCCACCTACTAGGGGACTATTAAGTACATTAATTAGTAATGCCTCCTGAATCATATCATAACTTTTCGTATTCCTTGTTAACGTTGTGTTGTGAAGGTATAGGTCAAAGAGAAAAGTGAGACAGAGGACGGTTGTTGATGGCGATGAATGTATAGTTATCAGTCCCACGGAGGTCACATCACGGTTCGTGTCACAGCTACATTATGTTACATCGTGCTTGTCAGTGTAGCGGTAAAACCCAAATTCCACTTGGCTCATCACGTCTGGACATGACACAATGTCGAGCCCGTACACTTTGGCTGCGTCGAGCTCGTCAAACAGCGCGGCTCAACACACTCGACGCGACGAGCTCGACATGTTGAACTTGTGTTGAGACATGACGTGACGAGCCAAGTGGAATTTAGCTTAACCGGGCAATTTGCCAACAAACCAATTCATGGTATGTCAAGTCACTGAATGGTTAACTGGCAAACCAGACAAGTCACCGACTGGACTGTTTGCAGACTAACCAGCTTGCCAAAATGGTTAATGGAAAATTTGGGAGTAAATGTTGCTGTAAATATTATTATTTTTATGGCATATTTACTTGTCCGCGAATTCTCTGTTACACAAGTTTTCTTCCCCGCGAGTTGACCAGTCAGCGATTAAACTAAGCGCAAATTGGTTTGTTGGCAAATTGTTCGGTAAGCACTTTAGCTCTTGACAGATAACAAGTGAAGGAAGTATGTTCAGTGAAAGGTCTGTGGGTCTATGTCGGAATGTCGGAGAGGCATTACTAGAAAACCAGAGCTGTAGAGAAATAAAACAATCTATAGGCAGGAGATTGAGTAATTGGAGATGACTTTGATGGAATTTTATCAACATGAAATCTGCTATAAAGCGGTTTACCTCAAGAAGAAGCAGAAAAATATGCAGGTTTAATAAATTGCATACAACGAGCTCATTCGGCACAGCTTTTTAACAATAATGCTGATACTGCAAAAGAAATTTCAGAAAATGTGGATGAAACTCCTATTATAAAAATAGAATGTTTATAGTGCATGACTAGTGTGCAATTTATAGGAAATTCTTATGTGGTTCTTTTGTGTGATAATATTGCAGATATGTTACTAGAAGTTGCAGGGCTGAGGTGCAGTCATCGGTATAAGTATATACTTGTCTGTAAAGTTTTAAAGTGAAATCTATCTATACATTATTACATATCCTTGTATTAGGGCAGATAGAACTCTGAAAGATTTTTACTTTTGCTGTGAATTGATGTAAATTGGTATTGGCATGACTTTAAGTAATCTTTTAAACGCGCAAAGCAGTTAGTCCTACTGTGCACAACATACCCCGGTAGGCCTACGTGGGTGGATGTTGTTGTTGTTGTTGGCTGTTGGGGGGGGGGTGACTGATTCCTCAGCAACCACAAGCTGAGGCCTTCAGTAGGCCCACTGCTCAACCCATATCCACACAACGGTGTGTGTGTGTATCGGTACAAGGCCGAGGTGTCCGCATATGCATGTGCATGTATGTGTGTTGTAAGCAGTCTTTGTCCAGTTTATTTTAGTTTGCCGGCCACAATGCGCCTCCCGTCCACAACACTGGCCATCCTGTCTCAAGCAACCCATGCTGGCTGGGAGTCAGTAGACCAGTGAAGTCGCGTTCCTACAGGCACGGTGGTCGAACAGATAGCACCCATCGCTGCTGTTATAAATACTACCAGCGTTTACAGTTTACAGAGGACAATGCCGAACCCTCTTTCCTGCTTGGGATTAACTCCGTGTGTCAGTTCACAGTCCCTCGAAGCATCCTCAGGTTGCCTGTGCCAACCACACCTATGTGGGTGAGGCTAACGACAGTGGCCAGTCAACTGGCTGCACGCAGTCTGGCAGGTGCATGAATAACTGCACCTCACGTCGTTTTGCCGTAGTTGTGGGCTACAAGTCGGCAGGCCTGCGTAGGCTACTACTAATTCACACACTGTCCCAGTCACATCCCAATTAATCACACAATTAACATGATTAAAATATTAATCGCACCACAGCTCTAGGCATAAACTCTTAAAGTTCTTTCTAGTGCATTCTGTGTCAACTTTGTTGCCAATGCCTGGTGCTTCAGCACTGTGGCTGGTATATGTGTGGAACAGACTCTCATTGGTTTTGCAAGCGCAACCGCAGCTACAGACACGTTAATCTTAGCTGTCAGCATAGTTTTATTTAACTCGATCGCAGTGCTGTGCAACGACTTGCCTGCTTATCACCTAAAATGTCTGATATGGGATGTTTTTAGCTGTACACTGTGACTCTAGGCCTAATTACGTTTTTATACATTTCTGTACTTTTTACTGGATTCTTACTGTGTTTTATTGTATTGTATGGTTTTGCTGCTTCGGCGTAATAAACAATAATAATTACATGCCTGATAAATGTTCTCGCTAACTGGCTAACCGACAGAAGTTGTCTTGTTTTAGTTTATGTTCAGTGTTTGTTTGGTACATCACATTACAGAAATTTGTGGTGCCTAGTGTACGTGAGGCCAGGACTACATTACGTGTCAGCTGGTGGGATAAAAAGATAAAACCGCATGTACCGTAAAATATTGACTATTAGTAGCACTCGTAGATAGGCCACAGGCCCAAATTATGTGTCAAAAGTCTGGTAAAACGTTAATTCCTAAAGATAACCCGCAGGTGTACTTCGTGGATGTTGTCAAGGGCGTCAACGAGGTATGCTCACAGAGATGATGTATTTAGCTCTGCCCACTGCTTGGAATGCGCGTCGCCCAAGTGAACCTGCGCACCTGAATAGCGTGGTTAATTCGATACCACCGACTGACCAACAGCCCACGTACCCTGGGCCGACCATCACGAGCGGGCGTGCGGGTGGTTTGGATCGAGAAGCGGACTGAAGTACAGCGCCGGTGAAGGGCTATTTCGACGAATTTCATAATCAGTGGTTAACGCATTGACACAGGTGCCAAATAGCTGATTTATTTAACAGTCGAAACATGACTGGCCTAAACAACTAACTGCCCAAAATTCCATTTTTGCGGTTTTACGGGCTGGAAATATTTGTAGTAGAGTTTGTCATAGATAAGCCGCATCCCAACTTCAGGTCACCAAATTCAGGTTAAAATCGTGCGGTTTATCGTCGAGATTTTACGGTAATTGTATTTTATGGCATGATAATATATATATATATATAGGAATAGGTTTGTATAAAGTGTTAAAGAATATGGAACAGTGGTGAATCTAATTAGTACATGTATTATCATTGCTAATTGCTTCAAATCTCGGCTGAAAACTTGCTTTTCTGTTTAGGTTTCAACTGTAGCATATGCGTCTGACCTGATCACATTCCCGCCAGCGCCCCCAAGTTACGACCTTATGGCGCTATATAAATCAGTTTATTATTATTAGCATTATTAATTGGTGATACTTTGAATGAACGAAATTTCATGTACGCTTCATATAGCTGCACTGCACGTTGTTGAGAGTTTTCGTTGTTTAATCCAGCCTACAGCTACCATAAACCAATAAATGTTGTGTTATGTTATAATGAAAATTATGATTTCTCCAGTTGTACTTATTCTTGTTGGGAGGCCGTATTTAGTCATGTAGTTGCATTGTGTCACACAGGAGAACAGCAGCCATTGCAGTTCTGGAAGTGTGGAGATTTTTGGCGACGTCACTCGCAAAACCCATCGCGTCCAGCGCCGCGCACCTGCGGCCTCGGCTGTTGATGTTGTCGACAAGAAGAAGTCTCGCCGACAAGCACAGGCGAGGAAGGTCCGCCCGGAACCGGCACAGCAGACACACAAATTTCCCAGCTTCTCCGAGTTCGACGACTACCACCTGATCGTGAACAATTTGGACAGTCTGAACACTGCTGACCGCGCTGGTGAAAAGTCAGTGCGAGGCGATTTGAGCGAAATTCGGCACGACAAGAAAACCGCGCAAAATGATTCTACTCAGAATCCAGTTGAGCCGAAGATACTGTTTGCTGATTTTGACGAAGACGGAAGCAAAACAGCAAGCGATGCTTTTCAGATTTCGTGCGCTGAGTGGAACGACGATATTCCGCAAGATGACAACGAAGTATTAGAGCAGCAGAACAGTGAGGTGTGTCACGGTTCTATCCCTGTCAGCATCCGAGAGGGTAGTGTCGCATTTGGAATGCATACTGTGTGCCTTGCACGCCTTACAAGCACTCCGGCTCTGTTGTCGTCTACAAAGATATCGGGCACAGCGTTTGAAGAGTCAGTTGATTGCCCTTCACAAATTCCATTGTTTGATGCCAGCAGCGATGCTGGTATTGGTACGTATCTGTGATTGGTTGTAGCACACACACTTTTTAAAGTCCCACGGCACGCAATAGGTCATATCGGGGACGAACCAACAGCCACAACATTGGCACAAAATGATGAAGAAAATGGTACATTTGGAATTTTTACTATACTTATTTGAATGTGGATTGTTACTGATTTGAACTTGAATTTGCAAATGCTTGCTGCTACTGGATCTTTTGGGTCGCCCTTTAAATGAATGTTTGTTTGTATGTTTCTCTAGCATGTAGCATTGCAACTCTTATTTATGTCTGGCTAAATAGTTTAGCGAATTGTTAGCATTTTGGCAGAATACTGTAAGCTGCTTTTCCAGCAGAGCGTAATTGATAATGATGACTTGCTTTGACTGCTCATATCATGGCTGGTTTGGAACAGTGGTAATGGCATTCATCACGTCAACAAAGTTAGCTATGTTGAGCCCGGTTAGTGGGTTTGGTGGCAACATTTCGTGGGTCTACCATCTCAGTATTTTCCGTGCCCACTCAGCCTGGCCATCCCTCCGTGGGTAGGCTCAGCGAGTACCAAAAATGGTTTACGGCCATCTCTGGGAAGAAACAGCACCGCTGAAGTTACGACCTTAAGGTGCTTCACATGTCAGTTTTTAAATAAAGTTATAGAAGAAAAATAGCCAATTCAGCGCTGTGAGGTTGTTACTGTTGCCGATTGTGTGTCAGGCGTAAGTTGTCCAGAACCGCAGACGAACAATGTAAGTACGGTGAGCGGAAGAGTTGCCACGTCTTCGGTCGGATTTCATGATCCATCTCAGGTGTATGTTCCTGAAACCCCTGGTCACTCCAGCGAGTTGTTGGTGCCACGTGAGCAGTGCGACTATGATGATGATGACGATTACGATGATGCATTTTTTCGCCGTACTCATGGCAGTCGGTTGAGTCCTGTTGTGTCCGACTGTGAAAATTCCCCTGTCATCTCGTATGCAGCCGATTCCAATGCTGCTGCGTGTACGCCACCACCACCGTTGGCTGTCGACGCGCTGTATCATGCTAGCCCGTTCAGGGTGAGTGTTTGCATTGTTGCTGTGTGAATGCAGGAAGTGTATTTGCTTTATTTCATCGCTGTATAGTGTCAGTTTTCCGGTTTCCTGCTCCAGCCTTGAATGCCAGGCTGGCCTTGAAGCGGCGTTGAATTTTTTGAACGCTCTAAAGCCTCGAGTTGTTTTTGACGATCAGAAGAAGGCCTTGCCGAGTTTGGAATGTGGCTGGATAACCAGTAAGACGTTGGGAAGCGGATTGAAAGTTGACGGCAACTGCGTTTGATGTTGCGTATCAAGACCTACGTGCGAACTGAGGACTAGATTAAATTTTTACTGTAGGCAGAAGAGTCGACTACTATATATGTTATTTATATTGATACACTGTGGATCAATGGCCTTGAATTCTTGAATGAAAAGGCTTTGAATTAAGTGTAGGACATAGGTGCATGAACCCTGTGTAGTAAAATAAAAAATTAGTGCAAAAATCTGTGTAAAGTATACAGGACACATTCACCACGTAGTTTAGTAAAGTGCCCGTGTAATGTTATTCATGACAGTGTCACTCTTATCTCCACGTTGCTAGTAATAATAATAATAATATCAGTTATCAGTGGCTTTTCAAAGAGGAACATGGTCTCATTTCAGAACACGTTCACAGCTGGGTAGCCTATTGCAACCAGTTATTTACTTTTCATAACTTCAGTATTTAGTGCCTATGGCTTTGTGCTCGTGGGACAAAAATATTATTATTATTGTAAGTGCAACTATTTTATAACCAAACTGTGGATTCAAAAATCAGCTTCAAAGTACTGATAATCGGTCAGCAGTTTATTGCAGACACTCTGCATTTGTGTGTGTACGTGCGTAGCAAATGTTGTCGCCAAAGGTGAGCCGACCATTGTCCAGTCGGGCCAAAGTTCTGCTGCAGTGCGAACAATCCGAGCCAATACCATTTGATGACTTCATTTCTGGGTGGGTACCATTAGGGTTTGTGGAGAATTGTTCTGACAAACAGCATTAACATTACTCTCGAAATTAGGTTGTTTCGCTCGTTTCTTTTGAAGCTGTTGGTGCAGAGAGTTACATGTTGCAAGTCGAAGGTTTTTATCCAAGATAGGCTGGCACAGTTTGGACAGGCACTGTTCCGCCGTGCTGTAGATACGCTGGAAACATTGACTGAACACGAAATAGAGACCGCATTCTACTTGTTGCAGTTATTATGCGTCCCTCCTAGGAGACTCGTTATGGATTGGTCTTGGTGTCTGTCCTCTGCCAATGCCGCTGCTGATTGGTCAACTGCCCACCCATGTCCACACCCACACCAAAACAAAACACTATGCCATGTGAACCGATGCTGCAAGCCATAATTATTGTATGGCAATTCGTAAGTGAGCTACAATGACCCTGAAAAAGGTAGGGAGGGCCCATAAGGTGTCCGCTGTTGATAGCTGATTCACCCTGCTTAACCAACAGTGACAACAGAAACTAGTAAAAATACGTGTGCATAACTAAAAACCAACCAAACACTAAATCTAACCTTAATCCATAACCCTAACCCAGTAACCCTTCTACTGAACTGTCAGCATCCAACTGAATCTAGTAGCGTGTCCTACGTATTCATAGTGAGTGAGTAGAGTTCAACGCCCCACCCGACACTATAGGTCATTACGGAGGCGGATATGTATTCAGAGACATTCATGTGAAACAGTGCCTCACACCATGTTCACTACTTTTCGCTGTGTTGTTTTTACTGTCTTATGTTCTGTAATTAAGAGGAGTGTTTGCTGTGCAACTGACAGAGTTGGTGATTTAAAACTGATTAAGAAGATTGGTGAAGGTGTGTTTGGGGAAGTGTTCAGCGCTCGTCATGATGGGCAACATGTTGCACTCAAGGTACACCCGTCTACCTGTAGTATATTCCGTTGTTTACCTGTCTTTTAGATATTGTCGTCTCTGAATACTGAACACGTAGATATCCAGACTTTGAAGCACCGTCATCATTTTTACATGTTGTTTATTTCAGTAGATCATTTGGACATGAAAATGCTTCGGGGTCTACCAAAAATGCAGTTTGAATGTAAAAATGAAATAGAAATGGGAATATAATGCCAATTTTACGCACACCACTTTTACAGAACTTGTAATGTCAAATCACAGCACCAGTGTGCCAGTAATTATACAGCCAGATAGCGGGGGATCACACTGTTTTTGTAGAGTCGTTTCCATTAATGCGCATCGTCAGTGCCTTACGTTACTGAATCTGCAGAAGGTTGACTACCTCTTTCAGAATAATACCAAATATCAAAAATGTCGTTGTATGCGTTTTTCTCAAGCCAAATTGAGTCATAAGATTTGTCATTGGTTAAAAGGCAAACGTACTGTGAAGCAGTGATAATTGCATGGTTAACGCAGTCACCTGTGCTGAATGGTCCTAACTAATCCTAATTCATGGTCTCTGATTTGATCGTGACAATTAAGTGTTAACTGCACAACCAATAGCACCTTTAATATTGTTGAGAATATGCCAAGAATTTGTCATGCAAAATGGTACTCCAGTGGTATACTTTTAACAATTTCCATGGTACCACCTCAATATTGCCACGCTTAGCTAACGGCTCTGTAGATCACAAACCAAAATGGCAGGTGGCAGGGAATTTTGTTCACGCAGCATGATTGTTGATTATCGCATTCGCAGCAGTATCGCCACTGGATAGCATTGCTTAGCCGATTCGCTAGCCGAATGCCCGTGGTAACGGCATGATTGTTTCATGTGTCTGTTTTATGCACAGGTTGTTCCTGTTGATGGTCTTCAGCCTGTAAATGACGAGTCACAGAAAACATTCGAGGAAATCTTGCCCGAAATAATGATTTCGAAGTAAACACATTTCCGATCGACTATATACGAATGTGTACATTTTCCGAGTTGTTCTCCCATTTTGTTTGTACACTGTTCTCCCATTTTGTCTGTACACTGGGGTTTAGTGTCGAGTTTACCAATAAATGAGTGAGTAAACGGAATGGTTGTTGTGTCGGAAATGTGCATGGCACCACAGGAGTTTCGGAGAAGGAACTATTGAAGAGATGATTCTAAACCAGTCGATGACGGCGCCGACACGGCATACTGCGGTAGAGTGTTTCACAGCTGGGAAACATTAACGATGACTGTCCGACTCTTGTTAGGCCTATCAGACGCTCGGCGACCTTGCGCTTCCAGTGGCAGCTGCACATTCTTGAGACAGTCTTCCTCCAGCTGTCAGGGATGCGCCATCACTTCCGTCTTTCCAGAGCCGCCTGAAGACATGGCCATTTGAACTTACGATGTCGTAACACTGACTTTACCTGGCTGCACTTTGTTTCGTTTTGTTTTTAAATTACTACTAACTCTGTAAAGTGCCCCTGTATTCATGACAAGTGTCACTGTAATCTCTGCATTGTTAATAATAATAATAATAATAATGGTAAATATGATTGCTGATTGATTGACTGATTGAATTTACAATTTGCTATTTTGCATCACCACTTTATGGTTGTTCCAACAATTGTGTACTGCTTGATTACAGAAGCACTTGTGAGTGACTTAAGTTTGCCTCATTCAGGTTCGGAAGCTTCAGAAACAACCCCTCCCCCTCATCTAGCCAAGTGTCATAAGATGTGACTAGATCAAGATAGCTTGTTGTGTTTATTGTGTTTAGTCGTTTTGCTATAATGAGTTATACCGAGTTGTGTATTTTCTTGTCGTGTTTACTTTGGTCATTGTCATCGACTTATTGTCTGCAGAGATCACTTTGGAAATTACGTAAACTGTGTGGTGGGCTGTTGAAAACTACTCACTCACTCAGTCAGTTTGCTGCGTTAATGTGCAGTAGTGCATCTAGCTTAAAAATATGGCCGCATGGCACAGCCCAATGGCAGATGTCTGGGAGCTGTCATCGTGGGGTCCAGTGCAAAATCCTTTGGTCTGGTGCCAAAGCCCCCTTAAGCTGGCAGGTGGCCTTTGCAACATGGCAATCACAAGAATGATCCGTTTCGCGATAACTTCTAACAATATTGTAGTATTCGGTTAATGTATATTTTTACATGTGTGATGATGATTTGTGCTGCAGAGAGTTGAGTGCGTTACATGATGAAGGCGACAATCAGACGCACAACTTTGTTCGCGTTTGCCGGTATGCTTGGCATACATACCTGATATACCGTGTGTCTGACCCATCTAAAACAAAGATCGTTTCACCCTTTAGCAAACAGGGATGGGCTGATCTTAGCCATTGTTGCCATTTTTCGTTAGTTAAAATTCATCATGAATTTTCTGATACCAGCCCCGTCTAGATGTCCTGAATAAATGGGTTGTTGTTCTCGTCGTGGTTATTATTTTGTTACTTTTATTGCCTCCTAGCACAAAGCTGCAGGCTTAAGTAGTGTACTCGGCAACGTATGTCTGCGGCAGCGTCTAATCGGAGTCAAAAGTGTTGAGAAGGCGACCGCATTTCCCCCTTGCAGGGGTATTGACAACTGCTGAAACAGAAAGATGGATTCTCTGGGTTTACCAGTAATTAATGTGGCCCGTCTGCCGATTTCCTGGACAAGTTCAACAGCCATTCGGCAAAAAAGAATAACCACGATGTCAGATGTCAACATCATAAAATATTTTACACTCAGTGCATAGAAGAGTATATTAAGATTTATACATATGATTTTCATCTATGCATTTGTATGTAGGTCTGTTAAGGTTGGCAGTCTAATACTGTGATACGTTATGTGTAGAACGTACTTGGTGGCAGGGAACTATCCTCGCCAGCTGCTGAAATTATGGGACTCTTATGCTAAGACTGGCAAGTCGCAAAACGACAGGCCAGGTTTGTTGATTCTTTATGTGAAAAAATATTGTAGGAGTAGGAAACGTGTGATTGGGCCTGCTCTGAGGATAAGCTGTGCTGATGCAGTATGAGGTTTGGCGCCCAACACTGCGTAACTGGTGTCACTATTTTAAAGCTGGTACGCCAGTCGACAATTACGAGAAAACAACATCAGAGGGACAGACGCCAGTCAGCCAACAGGACATAGAAAACTGAAGTTAATACTTGTCTGTGAAGAGAAAAGAACAACATAAGCGATCCAGTTAGTGAATTACAAGATTTTCTGCTGTGTAGAACTTTGACCGTCTTTCGAGGACAGCGCAAATATAGGTTTGGTCATTTTTTCCGCATACGTACTACCCACTGGCCCCATGTTTTGGGGGACCTGCTGCTTCCCCGTTCACTGTCCAATGGAAATCGATGGCAGTGCCATTGATTGGCTGGTGACACTCCAGTTACATCGTCATTGCTTTGACGTTGTTGGTTTGACCAGAAATGGCATTTGCTCTGTGCAGAAAAATTACAGTTATTAAATTTGTGTTGCCAGCTTACCGCCCGATACTGTGACCGAATGTGTGTCTGACTGATATCTTAATTTTTCCTGGATGCAATAATGCATTCATAGATACTTTCGAATTCAGTATTTGTGCTTTATACAGTAACCGCATAAATGGAGGTAAAAATTTAAATAATGAGGTTTTTTGTTTGTTGTGTTAAAAATTCCCATTGTACGGATGTGTGGAGTTTTATATTTTCCATCGTATGTTGCACGCCATGGGAGGACAGATATGCACTCGTTTTATGATTTTGTTGACAAACATAATGCTGCAGTTGGTAGTGTAATTTGGCTGTTTTTTTTACGTCTTGCGAGTTGCGTAATTTCAGCGATATTTGCACGCGTTGAACGTTGCAGATTGCTTCTGCGAGCTGCAGATGTATGTCGTGTTTGAGTTTGAAGACAGTGGATGTGACCTCGAAGCGATCGAAGTGAGTTTTTGTCTGAAGTTTTACACCATTCACTCGTGCTGTTTTTCCGGTCCTTTTCCGTGCTCACCCGGGATAAGCTAGTTGAGCTGGTTCGGGAAATATACTCCGAGTTGGATCAGGAGGATAGAGTAAATAATAATAATAAATAATACAAAATTTATAAAGCACTGTAATACCGTTAGGCGGCTACAGAGGGGCTGAGTAGTAGTAGTAGTACTAGTAGTAGTAATAATAATAT
>Ga0056115_1001053_pt1 | contig 12654 bp, 7 predicted proteins | sample WorMetOlspDAHAB1_FD_77007 | JGI IMG/M metagenome (GOLD analysis project Ga0056115, IMG submission 77007) | Marine gutless worms symbiont microbial communities from Max Planck institute for Marine Microbiology, Germany - Olavius sp. DAHAB.1 ... | reverse complement strand
TCCCGCACTGTGTCCTGCTGTTTGGTCAGGAACAGCCGTTTTCTGGTAATGACTCAACGGTACTGGTGGCGGTGACTGTGACCACGTCACGGGCGCTGAAAGACCTCAAGAAAGCTGAGGCAGTGGTCAGTACTGCAGTTTGTCTTGTTTCCATGCGCATCAGCAAGTAAGTAACAAAGGCAATTAAAGTGTGCGATAATGACAGAATTCACTTCACAATCACTACAGTAAGTCAGGGGGGAAAGGAACGGTTGAAAAGATGAGTATTGAGACGACGGCAGGAAACTTACAGGGACGGTGCAGACGTGACGTGGCGAGATAGTTCGTTCTTGACACGGGCTGCGGCGACCGGAAAAGCTCTGTCGCCGAGGTTGCAGGTAATTTCAAAGTCGTCGTTGTGCCTATGTATAGTCTAACCGAAATCGTCCACATGAGACAGGTGGTTAAATCGTCAGTCTGTAGTTCTTATTTACAAATGCGTCGGACAGATTTTGCATTCTGTATTTTTTGCGGTCCAATAGTCTTTGCATTGATAGTTTCACCTCTTTACTTACGTTGTTCGTGCGTACCAGGAATCTCGATTTAAAAAGTGAAACGGGGATTCGCAACTGTCGGTGTTTGCGTGATAACCGTGCAAAGAACAATGTCGAAATTATGCGAGAGACTGTGTTGTACAGAATACATTTTGTACTCAATAGTTAGAAACACGACAATAGCGAGGTTGAAGGCAGGCACAGTGACACTCACTGCGTCAGCCATTCTCATTTACATTACACTGCAAGCTTATTGATCATTCTTTTTTTTCTTTATAAGCACATGTTTTACTCACAGACCGAAAACAATGTTTCATTGACGTTTTTGACGTTTTTGTTGTGGAGTTAGAATGATAATCTCTCAAACGATGCACAATATACTTCAGCCATATTCACGCTGTTTGTGATAGGCTGTGTGTACACACCTTGAGTCAAAAAAGAAGACACTCTTATCAATAACTTTTTGTCTCGCAGGGTAGTGCAGCAATGTCTTTAAGGTGTGTAGGGGTAGGCCTAATACTAATTTTATAGCAAATGTTTTGCTGAGTCTAGCAGTGAAAGAATGTCGATTAATATTTCGCGAAGTTATCGACATGAGTAAGGTGTCTTGTTTTTTCGACTCGCAGTGTAGATAGATACAGTATATCCATCTATGAACGCCGTATGTCTTCATATTTTGTGTTTTTCGATTGATCTAGGCCTGTTATCATAACATAGGCCTGAATGTGAAAGTACAATGAAGTAACAATACAGTAAGTTTTATATAAAGCTGTTACGTTACCGGCAGCTGGCAACATTTTGTTGAAGATGGCATTTAAGATTGAAATATTTTTGGCAGAAAGAATGTTGCATTCCAACAGATTGAAATATTTTTGTTTACAAATCGAAATATTTCTGCTTATAAATATTTCCTTGGTGGGCTTGGATCATATGCCAATTATTAATTATTGCCTTTAGCTTTTTTCGTCTCGTGTGTAAGAACTATAGACGTAACCTACAGCAAAGACAAGCTCTGTCTATTGTCGCTGAATCCGAGAACAGTGCAATTGCAGGCAAGAATATCTGCAAACAGCGATTTAATTACCGCGTGGCTGATCAGATACCTTGCATGTGGCGAAGCAAATATTATCAGTCTGTGTTGAAAATTAATCAACAAACGTTTGTTGTTTTCACTTTGATAGATGGCATTGCGCGCGCCGAGAGTGCTCATATCAACCTAGAACTTGCCTGATTCGACAACTCGAGTCGCTACTCATGGATCTGTCGCCTCTGTTGCCTAGTACATTAGATGAATATACAGCCGCCGACAACGTTGAAGAGCGGCTGAAATCCGACGATCTTTTACTAAGACGGAACATTACGGGGAAAAAGGAAATGTAGGCCTATCTGTTCTGTCTTTCTGTTGTGGCTTAGACAAGTTTACCGGAAAAATTCAGCGCCAGCCAGTGAACAGAAACATCGCTAGTCCTAATAACTATAGTGATTAATGTGACTTCTTTTTATTTAACTATCGTCTTTTTTGTTTAGGTATACACAGCTCGATTGAAATAAACTAAGTTTCGTCATAACAAAACTACCGAAAAACAAAGTAGAAGCGTTTTCCGCGACTAATATTTCTACTGATGTTGTGACACTGGCCACAGTCAAAAGGAGCTGTAAGCACGGTGCTTATTGACAAAATATCCTGCTTTTGTCATTATTAATAACTTACGTCATATACTGCTGCAATTTTTACACCACAACTCAATTGGTGTAGGTGACTGATTTTGCTGTTTCAGTATGTTCTTCGTTGTACCATGTTTTCTGCACAATTTTCTGCAGTGTGCAGATAGCCCTGATAGGCAGATAGGCATTTGTTGCATTTAACAAGGCAATGTAGCAATAGCAATAAAGGGAAGTTCGTTTTAATGTCAAAAAATTGTCAATTTATTGTTTGGGATTTGACTGAGTTATTACCAAAAGTCGAAATGGATGTTGTATCATGCTATTTAACATACGTTGATGTTAGATCATCAGACGGAAGTGGCACAAATATGCAGCAGCAAGAGAACACCGGATCTCTCCATGGGCGAATTTAATACTGCGACGAAGGACCATCGAAACTCCTATTGGCTGTTAGTCTAAAATGTCATTATCATCCGAAGCAAATCCAAATGGTTACTATTCAATATTTCCCTGCAGCACGACATCGGGTTTGCAATCCATCTGTGCTACTGACGCGTACATACGTCACAGTACAGCCTCTAAATATCCACAGCCAGTGAAATATAGGCTAGTTCTGGTATGAAAAACTATATACAGGGTGGTCCAAAAAACAGATACCCAGTTTTATTTTTGGGATAACTTCAGTGTGGTGGGTGGAAGAACTTCACTTTACGTGCCATAAATTTATGCTTGTAACAGTGAAAGAATGGTTAAAATCGGTGCTGAATTACCGAAGTTATCCCCAAAATAAAACTGGGTATCCGTTTTTTGACCACCATGTAAATGACAAACGATCGTAAAGAAGTCGACTAGCGATATGAATTCGACCCTGGAAGGCTGGGAGCAGTACCGGTGATGTCATTGCCTACAGTAGTTCAACGCTTTGTCGACTACAGACGTGTTAGTAAATTGCGTCAACGAGGACATTCTTTTTTGCTGCCTGATTACACTACAGATCTCCATAAAAATCATTTATTGTACGATCACTCTACCTGTTTGTCTAACTTTAATAACACTATATATCTTGTATAGTATTATTGCATTATCGTGGCCACGACTTTGCTTTATGTGTTATTGTTTATGTTTTTTGTGTTATGTGATAATGTGTTTATTTCTCTATTGATGTGCGTTTGTCGCAGCATAATAAAAGGTTACTTACTTACTTACTTACTTTCTGATAACGACGGTTGCGTCGATAGAGCAACAAAGCGACGATTGGCAGCGGCGTGTGGATTGCATTATAATACAGCAGTGCCTAGTTGTTACTGGCGACAAAACCGTCGAAGAGCTGAGATGCACATTATGCACTTTGTGCTGCTGTGCTCGCAGCGTTACGCGCTGAGCAAATGTCTTTGAGAAGCAACCGCCTCCGGCGACTGACGCAGGTGACACGCCGTACTTAGCGAAACCTGGGCGCCTGCAAAGAAACGAGGGTACAGTGAACCGTTTTTACCCGTCAGCTGCAACAGCGGCAGTTGTCGACGATAAGCGAATGAACTTGGCGCATTACGAAAACGTGGTGATTAAGAATGTAAGCGTTTTTCGTTTGGGAAAAATATTGAAGAAATGTTGCCGTTATTCGCTAAATTGCGGGAAATGTTAATTTGTGGAATAAAAGAGTGCAGAAAAATGGTTTAATGTTGCGATGCGTCGTCTGCATACAGGCGTTGTCATTCACTGTTGAGTGTTCACATATTAGTGGATGTCACAGTTCGTAATTGATATTAACGCCAGACACCATATAGCAACAGCAATAATAATTTATCATATGTGTACGTTATAATTGCAGCAAAAACACGTCATGTACACGGTTGCACATAACAACGAGTGTGGAAACACGTCAACAGTAGACGATAAGTATAGGCCTATACATCTTTATTCGCGACAAGAAGCCACAGCACATATTACAACAATAGAAACAGAAAAAAATTGTTATAACAAGAAATCTGTAAGCCGTACGTCAACAGTCTGTAACTGTTCTAATTGCATGTTTACAGTGTGAAATGTTTGTTTGTGTAATGCGAACAGAGACCCATATACCGGTACATATATAGTCTAGTAATAACAGAAACAATTGAATTAAAATAATAACAAGTGAAAGCGGCATAGATTTAGTGGCCCACACGATTTTGGGCCTCTTACCGCATCCATATCATGTACATTGTTTGCTGACTGACCAGTTCCGACTTTGATAAATTTCGATCGTCACTTATTCCACCGCACGACAACAATGGATGGTTGTTTCGTTCGCACTATGCCTATTTTTATTTCTTCCATTCACTGAATACGTTTTGCAATTCTGAAGCTTGTACATCTCCCCATTCCGAAATTATGGCAACATCGCGATCAGTAATTTATAAACCGGTTCAGCGTGGACGCAAAACCGGTAAATAAAAATTAAAATTTATTTGCATAAGCATTTTCTTTTATGCGGCCTTGTGGACGAGCTTGACCGGTTGACGCCGAAGCCTATCTGCACTGTACTATTGTGTAGCCTAATTCTGGGCTTAGCCTTTTTATTTTTGTATAATGGAGCAGACAACGATTGATAAATATGTGAGCTTTTTCTTCTTGCTCGTTTTATTGTATACACAATACACTGCTTGTTTTAATGCTCCTTTTATGAGCAAATAAATCGTTATGATGATGACGTCGATGATGATTGCGATACGTAGAACGAGACGTGGACCGTAACGGCCCGTATACGAGTACGCCAGTGCTTTCTGGAGATAAAAACGTAAAATTTGTTGCGCATTTCGAGCCACCTATTAGATATAAAAAGTCGATGCTGGTTGGTAACATGTGGCTGTGCGCGTCGTCGTACAGCGGCTGACTTCGATCGCGCACCTGTCGTTACGCGCTGCTGAGCGCCTATCATAAGCGGCTGTGTTTCTTCAGCTCCGCCGGGCCATTCGCGGCCACTCATTCTCACCAGTTGCTTAATTGACAAGCCGTATAAGCGATAGTCAGCTGTACTAGTTAGCTGCGCCGAGCCACGTGAATTGTCTTGTCATTTTATTTTGCAAGTAGGTCCTAGTAAGAAACAAACGGTTAGTATGACTACGGCGGAAAGAAACCACGGTACATGTAAGTGAACATCCGGTGGCACCGGCAATACAGACGAATGTACCGTAGTATATATATATAGTCTGGGACCAGGCACTTCGGTTGTACTAGCGGTTCCGGAACCGCTAGTACAACCGAAGTGCCTGAGTCCTCAGCTTTTAGAGGTTGACAGTCATCTGGAAGAAAAAAAACTAATAATTAAATTATACTTAAAATTACTATTTGATAATTCACTTGGTTTCGTTGGCGTTCTAGTACAGTTAGCCTAACAGCTATTCGATTATTGCAAAGTAGGCCTATCATAAATCTTGATTTTCCCGAAAGGTTTCGGGTTTGGCAGAGCTCCTGATTGATCTCACTGCCGCTGTTATGATATGCCAATCATCATATTCATAATATATTTGGTAAATGATCACAGACGCCTGGTAAGCTTACGATAATTCCTGATACCATTGAATACATGTGAATATACTTGTAGAGGCCTATAGGCCTATCTGTATAATTAGAATCCGTTAAAGTTATTTTTATGATGGTGCAATCTCTAGAGAAATATGCTTCAACTTTTATCTTGTTTCTCATAAAACATTTATACTATTAAAACGCAGAAGATAGATTCTTGCGTACTGACGTTGCGTTGGTCGATTGAGTAACGATGAAGACGGCGCGATATACGGGCAATAATTGCGCTTGGCTAAAAGTGCCGCGATCGACAGCGCCGATCGTAAATAGCCGGATCAGAACACCGCAATAAGATGTATCACTCAGTCGGCTGCGGCAGCAGTTGCGCCGTCTTTACAATTTCCATTAACACGGCTCGCCGATTAAGCCTACGAGAGCAAATTTACGTACAGTCGGCAGCAGTGACGTCGAGATACGACGTGAATATAAGACGGGAGAGGGGACTTCGTCCACGAAGGACTCGTACTTACACGACTGTGACCTGAACTTTTTTTGTCGGAAACCGCGAATGCGAATGATACTTCGTACTGGCGCTTCGCTGTCGTGGCAGAAAGGCGGGGCGGCGAAGCCCGGTGCATGCTTACAAAAGCCGCGGTCAGTCACGATGCTACAGATAGCTAAAAAGTTAAACAATACCATGCGATCGCAAGCGTGCGATAGCAGACGCTGGGATGCCGTTTGTTCGTTAAGCTGTTCCTTTGAAACAAACTGTGCTCAGTGCTTAACTTCACGTTTGTGTCTTTTGAGTCGGCTAATGAGTTATAAATTGCAGCCACTGAGCCATCTTAATGCGTATAATTATACGCATATGATCTTCCTCTCACTGCGCCATTACCACTATTAATCGCTCAGTTGAAGTGATGATCGCTGGTTTACTACAGTATGCACCATGAACCGTACACCGACTGTGAGAATTATGGCAACGTGTATAATTTCGAAGTTGTTATGCAGTAACAATTTTCATGTACAGATGGTCCAAAAAGCAAGCCACTGCCAGCTATAACTAAAATAAATCGAATTAAAACCCGTCAATGAGGCTAGTTTTTCATCAACTTAGAGTGTACTAGAAGCACTAGAATTATATTAGTCGGCATTCAATATTCTGATTTGCGAAGTCATTGAATTAATGTGCTAGAAGCTGCGATAATGGTAAAGTAGGCATATAAAATATAATCGTAATGGAAACCTGAAAAAAAGAAAATATGGAGTGCAAAGCAATTTTACATGAATTTCCATCTGATCTAAAACATAGGAGTGGAATTCATAGCTTGTTAAGGCGAATTGATGCAATTCAGAGCATAACATAATTAAGATTTTTTCACCCACATTGCAGGTTCGCGCCCGACTCACAATATAGGTCACAAATTAGGTCACTCATAGAATATTAGTACCAAGTTATAATGTTATTGTGCTTGTTTGACACTTTCATTTTACGAAAAAAATCTAATATTACTGACACGATTTAATATGTTTTTTTATTTGGCAGTGGATTATTTTTTGGGCCACCTAATAAAATTAAAACAAAACCATCGACTCTCCTGGTGGGGACTGACTGGGGAGGGGTGTATCCCCGCTCACAAGCAATGAACTGCCTTCTGCATACGATGTTGGAGTATAAAAGGTTCTTCGATAATTATTAAACAAAGTCCAATAGACATCGATGTTCAATGAACAATGAGCTAAGCAAGAAAAAACAAACCGGTTTACAGTGTTTACAGTGAACCTTTTCATGTGCTTTTTGTGCAGCATGTTTTTTTATAACACCAGAGTTATAAGTAACTATGTACAAAGTGTATTCTCACATGAGCCTATACCGTATTAGAATTCGACAAAATGAATGCGTGAGACGTATTGTGTACTGTACAGTACGGTTTGCGTAATTCTGTATATTGCGCTTCGGGCAATTCGATTTCATCGTCTTTTTGCGACGCGTGAGAACAGAAATCGTACACGTGTCGCGTGCACTTTTCGCTTTTCGTCAGTTCATTCTGAAGTGTGCACTAGATATTTGTTTGCCCGGAGACAACTAAAGCTATATTTGGATTTGGTTTGTGGTAACCTATAGACCGATGCTGTAACAGTGACAGTATGAGTATTTGAGACTATTGGTCAGCAATCAGTTACGGGATTAGTGGCTTTAGTGAACAAAGCAAACGTATGAAGTTCTTGTACCACAGCACTGTCTATTACATAGAAATTTTGGTCTTCCTAACGAAACCATGGCCTGTTCAGATCTTTTCTCTACATACGGTCGGTATGTCACATTGAGTTAGCGTGAGTTAGCGTGAGATTATGGAAAAAGCTGCAGTTCAAGTACCATCCCAGGTTTGAAGTACTATAAAATTCTATGTATAATAGCATTTAATTTATGACTTCGTGTGACATTATTGTCAACGGCCTTAAGGGACTTTTTGGAATGCAGTACATTATAATAGAAAAGTGTTCGTTGTAGACGGTATCCTTCGAACCTTGACATACGCCCAATAATGAGACAATATTTTGGGATGCTCAGTGGTGCATGTAGCAAACCCACAGCTGTAATGGGATAAGTTAACAATTAGTGCATAAAATCTAAGAACCATTCAACTTTTTAAATAATAAATATACCTGATAAAAGTTTCATTCATGTTGCATTTGTTTGTGTCAGATAACTGTACGCCACAAAAGAACAAATAGCGAAAGTCAAGAGTTGATACTTGATATACTCCTCCCGAAATCAGTCACACTTGAATATTAAGAACAGCGTAGCGGAATTTAAATCACATTAACTACCATTGTCAACTAATGGATAAGTTCGAGATGAAAGACGAAATGTCACTGTGACGCACTCAGCCTCCGACGTAGTACAGCCGGACTTGAAGTTTGCTGTTTGCTTACATGTGCTGGATGCTGCTACTGTGTTATACTTTGGAATAAACCGATTAACTCTGTGGCCGAGTTGTGTCATACTGCAGGTCGGCGCAGCATCAACTAAAAGCGCAGCAAGGACACCCTCTGCTGTACGGAAAAGCAATTTAGTTCCATGCAAGATCTGCGCAGCTATAATCAGCAATAGAGCAGTAGTATGTGAACTAAAATCGGCTGGACGCTCGGGCAGTGAACTCGCGGTGATTATACTAGTGGCTCGCGTGCACAGAAACGGAAGTTCGCTTAGACAATATTATACATAAATGCGCATATCAAGACGACGGCGATCGGTCTGCACAGCGAGACGCCGAGCTACTGGCTGAGCTTAATCCGCTGTCTGCCTACCTGCTGCTGCTGTTGCTGATGCGTCAGTTGCCATGAGACGTGTAGAATGAGGACGACGATTTTCGACTAGCCGAGTTTGAAAAAAAACTGACCATAAGGTTGCGATTACTCACGAACCTGCTGTACCAAAGTTTCCGGACTTCAGTGCCAGTCAAAGTCCGTCGGTTTTTCTTTTACCACGTAGTAAATATCGGCGATGAACTTGTGCGCTAGGTCCGATGGCGTTTACTCCTGAGAACCGTTTTTCCATCGAGCTCAGCCGGTTCGCTTATCGACACAGCGGTACCTGGACTGCCTGACGATGAAGGACGCGGTCGGACCTTACCTTTCGGCGGACAGCGCCTCCAACTGTTCCAGCGTGTCGAAGAACTCGACCATCAACGCCACAGCGGAACCGATCTACCCGGCCGAGTACTACGACCCGATCTACCGGGTGGTCGGGTCGCTTCTTGTCGGTCTCATCTTCGTGGTGGGTCTGGTCGGCAACGCTCTCGTGGTGGCGGTAGTAACGCGCACTCGCAGCATGCACACTCCGACCAACTGGTACCTCGTGTCGCTGGCGCTGGCTGACGTCATCCTGCTGGTGTCGGCCCCACTGCCGACGCTCGTCGAGTACCATCTGCTCATTGACGAGTGGGTGTTCGGTAGAGTTGGATGCTCTGCCATGGTGTTCATGCAGTACCTCGGTGTGAACCTCTCGTCACTGTCCATCACCGCATTCACCGTCGAACGGTACCTGTCGCTGATTCTTAACCGTGTCACAGTAAAACATGTCAAACACCGATTACGTGCATTTTTTGTCCTCCGTTATAATAATAATAATAATAATAATAATAATAATAATAATAATAATAATACGAAATGCATATAGCGCCATAGTGCCGTTAGGCGGCTACAGAAGTTGAAGTTACTTTGTTTGTGCTGTGATCAGACAGAAACACTTATTTACGTTCTTATTACTCAAAAGTCTACTATCATTACGGTTATTACAATAAACATCGCCATTATGGTCATTACCATCGGTGAAATGAGTCTTGACATACATTCAAAGGCATGACGACATATACTATTGTTGAATCGCTGTGTTCAATTCGCAAATAGTGCTTGTGTTGTTTTTCAAACTCTTATGATAATATTTTAATATATATTTTTAATGTTCATATAAAATGAAATGAGGTTTGTAACTGAGCACGCAACTTTTTAGAGCAGCAAACGCTGACGTGCTCAATACTCGTATATTATTGTTTGACAGTTGCATGAAAACAGGCTGAAAATCTGCGACCACATTGGACTGGCGAGACAGATTAGCTACATGGGGGTAGGCCTACATCACAGAGACGCGCTACATGCGAAATTTTGAAGGAGAGCGACAGCGAAAATTGCCGCCCTCCACATTTCAAGGTTGACCACATAAAGTAAGTAAGTAAATGCTTTATACAGTGCCAACTTCAGGGCGCAATGTCGGCGTTTTAAAACCAAATATTTGTCATTGTATGCGGTTAAAATTGTTTATATTGCAGTTAAAATTTAATGGCTTAAAACTAGGCTTGACGTGCACGAAAAACCGTTTGGCGCCGGCGTACACTTCATATCTGCATCGGTCGACGGCTTCCAGAACCGCTAGCAGAAATGTAAAAAGAGCCCCGAGACAGTAAAGCAGTTTAGGGAAGGAAGACACAGCAGAAAATGGAGAGGTCGGAAAAGAGGGGAAAAAAGATAGCTGGAAACTTGGTGAAGAAGGAAGAAAAACAAAAAGACGGATTTCTGATACTGATTACCTCCATGCAGTCAGTGAAGTGCACGTGTGAAAGATGTTTGCAACAACAATCTACACGATAGTTATCACTGAAGCAAAAGCCGAATTCAGTTTCTTTACTGTGACGCTTTAGGTACATCGCAATCTGTCATCCGATGCGCGCTCAGGCAACCAACACGGTGCGTCGAGCCCGCCGCATCATTCTCTGCCTCTGGACCGCCGGCATCGTGTACTGTTCCCCTTGGCTGCTGCTGTCCACGACGATGTCGAAGCGGCTGGACGACGGCCGCTCAATCTCCACCTGCACGTTCACTCTTCCTCGCCATCAGTATCTCATCTACTACATGGCAGACCTCATCATTTTCTACGCCGTGCCGCTGCTCACCGCCACCGTGCTCTACGGACTCATAGCACGCACGCTGTACGCCGCCATCAACGGTCCGACGCCCGTCGACGGCCGGTGCTCGACGCGCTCGACCGGCGATGGTATCGGCGCGGGCGAAGAAGCGTCGAGGAGTGGTGCGTCGAGGCTCTGTCGTAGCGGCGCGGGCGGAACCTGCAAACGACGCTCGACTTTCTTGCGTCAGCAGAGCAGCATCTCGATGTCCTCGGCCAACGCCAGTACCTCACGAATACAGGTTTGTTGTCAGCGTCAGACTTTTAGCGGGCTCGTTCGCGATATCGTCTCTGCAAACGAATATGTCGTGTCGGGGCGAAAAGAAATCCAACCGAAACGGTGTGTAGTGACGCGCTCTGACATAATTATCAGTGGTAGATCGTTCCACAAGTTCGCTCCTGAAACCAAGAAAACCCTCTTAACAGTTGCGATGATCAACAGGAATGTACTGCTACTAATTTTAACAAATGTGAGGTTGAAAATCTGATCTTTCTATTCAAGTCGTCGGCTGCTTTACTCCGTGAAGAGAGCTTACAACGGTGCCGCTAGCTCAGTATCGTGTTGTAAATAATGTGTTAAACTCCCCCAATCACTGCTGATTTTGTTAAGTTTTCTCACATGAACATAATACACTATGTGTATATTCAATATTTCATAGCTGTGAAGTTAAATACAAGGTGTGCCTAAAAGAGGACCTTTTAGTTGCTACTAACATATAGGCTACTTACATTTTCAGCTATTTTTCGTAATCAAAAATAATACTTTGATAGCAAAAAGTTGTTCAGTTACAAAGTTCGTTTTGTATGAAAATTTAAATACAAATATTGAAAATGTTATTGCGAAAGTTTGAAAAAACATAGGCCCTATTTGCGAATCTAACACAGCGATTCTACGTTGCAATACCTTTGACATCATTTGTTTTAGAATTGGATGCCTGCTACAGTTTCCGAAATATTTCATATAAAAATGTTGCGATGCTGAAAAGGTCTGGATTCTGAAATGTTACTCACGGTAGATAGCCTAAACTTACTACTGACCTTCATCGTTAATGCTGCACGTAATAGTGTCACGCGTTACGAACAATTAATTTATCGTTATAGATAAGCCTAGATAACCATATAGATAGCTAAGATGCTGATTGGTTATACATAACTTAAAGCTATGAAAATTAAGCAATATCTTTATGCATCTTTGACCTTAGATTAAATCGCATTATTTGGGCAAATGAACTAGGCCTACATACAATATAACCTGGAAAAACTAAACATTTTGTTATGAGAGCGTGCTTACTTGCATTAATTATTGTCGTTCTATTGTCGTGATTGTCTATTGTGTATTGTCTATTCTCGTGATATTAATTAATGTCATTCTTGTGATGTGTGATATTGATTATTGTCGTTTTTATTCGATTTATGTAGCCACCCTGTATGTTGATTGTGGTCCAGTTTACTGCATGCCGCCTGCGCACCTGCCTTGCGTATGCTTGC
>Ga0056115_1001051_pt1 | contig 12655 bp, 10 predicted proteins | sample WorMetOlspDAHAB1_FD_77007 | JGI IMG/M metagenome (GOLD analysis project Ga0056115, IMG submission 77007) | Marine gutless worms symbiont microbial communities from Max Planck institute for Marine Microbiology, Germany - Olavius sp. DAHAB.1 ... | reverse complement strand
TGAGACTGGATCGTGGGGTTGGGTAAATTTTCGATGCCATCGGTTATCCTCCTTTGGATTGTTGAACAACCGATCGTATCATTTTTTGTAATGCGGTTCATGCACGCTTGCCGGAAGGACACCTTTCACCATAACCAATACCTTCAGCAAAAAGCCCCAGTTCGGCACATGTAAATGGCAGCCAGGCGCAGGCATAGCCGACCACTTTTTGATTGTCGGCTTCCTCACCGAATTCAAGGCCCTTGCACAGGTATTCATAGGAAGCCTGTGATTTTCCTGCCAAATAATGGGCAATACCGAACCAGGCGAAGAACATTCCGGCTCTTGCCATGTCGTCAAGGGATTCTGCGATAACCTGATGAGATTTGAAAATATCGATGAATTCCTTAGCCTCGCCGAGATAATAATAGGAGTACCCCCAGCTGTTTAATAGATCGATCAGGACGATTTTTTCTGCATCAGAGAATTCTTTTTTTGATGCCAGGATATTATAGGCTTTTTTGAAGTACTGATGGGCTTCTTCCACCGCGTATCTTGCCAGACTCTTTTCCCCCGACCTTACCAGGTAATCAACCGCCTTGGTAACCGATTGTCCCCGGGCAAAATGATAGGCCAGGGTCTCGTTGAATTCCGCCAGCCTGTCCTGGAAGACACTTTCGATCACTCGCGCGATTTGTTCATGGATTTTCCGGCGCTGTTTTTTAAGCAGGCCGTCGTAAACAATCTCCTGGGTCAGGGCGTGCTTGAACATATACTCTATATCTGGTTGCAAAGAGCGGGTTCTGATCAGATCGAGTCGCTCCAGATGGCTGAGTTCCCCATCGATGCGTTCTTCAAGTTCTGATATCTTTTTTAGAATTTCGTAAAGAAAATCACGGCCGATCACCGACGCCTTTTGCAGAATGCGCTTGGTCTGCTTGTCCAGCCGGTCGAGCCGGCCGGTAATAAGGCCATGCAGCGAGGAGGGGATATCCGATTCAGCAATGGGACGTGTGAGTTTCCAGCTGCCGTTATCCCGGGCCAGCGTGTCGGATTCGATCAGGGAGTTGACCAACTCTTCCAGGTAAAAGGGATTGCCCTCGGCTTTGCTGTTTACCCAGCGCTTCAGATCGGTGGGAATGGTTTCGGTTTTGAGCAGTGATGCCAGCATATTCTGGGCCACTGAAAGTGATAGATTTTGCAGCTGTATATCATGGTAGTTCTTTCCAATACTGCTTAGCTGATGGCCCGTGAATAGACTGAAGGTCGGCCGGTAGGTACACAGCAAAATGGCAGGCTGCCGGATCTCTAAAGATGCCCGCCGCAACAGTTCCACAAAGGATGGATCGGACCAGTGCAAGTCTTCCAGAAAAAAAACGGTTGGTGCTTTTTCAGCAAGAGCGGAAAGAATCGCCAGGATGGCTGTTTGCAGGCGGAATTTCCAAAACTCGGGGCTGACATCTTCTGTCTCGGAGTAGTCCAGCGAGTAAAGGCCACTCACATAAGGGACAATATCTTTCTGCTCTCCGACCAGAGATTCAATCCCGAACTCGACTTTTTCCCTCACTTTTTCCAGAGGATCCTTTTCATCAATGTGCAACAATCTATTTAAAAGATCAATCAGTGGGAAATACGCTATGTTTTGAGAATAGGCATAGGCATGGCCCTCTATCCATTGGATTTGATCAAAGTCGAGTTTAGCCTTAAATTCCTCAACCAGTCTGCTTTTACCCGTACCGGCAGCTCCGCAGATCGAAAAAATACGACCTTTGCCCTGTTGCAGATTCTCGACCGCCTCGGACAGTTCGGCCATCTCAACATTTCGCCCGACCAGGTCCGCTCTCAGCCCAGAGAGCCGATGGATGGTAACCGGTTTATCCCTTGGGGATAATACTCTATAAACCTGAACGGGGTCGGCCTTTCCTTTGACGGTGGTAGTTTCCATGTATTCACATGTGAAATGTCCTTCGACCCGGTGATAGGTGTCCACATCGACAAGAATTTCACCAGAATGGGCCATATTGCTCAGGCGTGAGGCCAGATTGATGGTGTCCCCTGCAATACCATGGGTCCCTCTCTCCATGTCCACTTCACCGGTCACCACCAAGCCCGTATTTATGCCTGTGTGCATCGAAATGGGATGTCCGACTCTGTTTTCTACCTCCGGACTTATCACATCGACCAACTCGTGGATCTCTCGTGCAACTTTAACTCCTCTAATCGGATCGTCCTCATGCGCCTTTGGCACACCGAATATGGCCATCACCGCGTCGCCGGCATATTTTTCGATGAATCCATCGTAGTTGGCTACAATGTTGGAAATATCACCAAAGATCCGGCTGGTGATTTCTTTGATGTCTTCCGGGTCCAACTTTTCGGACATGGCCGTATATCCGGTAAGATCGGAGAAAAGGACAGTCACATGTTTACGCTCACCGTTAGAGGAAGGAGTATCTGTATTTATGGTCTCTTTAATGGGGGAAATAGGTGGGCTTTCAATCTCTGTGATTTGATCAGAAACCTCTTTAACCGGTTTAAGATCAGATCCGCATTCATTGCAAAATTTATTATCAGCCGGATTTTTGGCACCACACTCTTGACAGTGAAGATCAATAACTTGTCCGCATCCGCCGCAAAACTTTGATCCTTGAGGATTCTCAAACTGACACTTTGGGCATTGCATTTTCGTGCCCTCCATTATGCGTTTTAACAGTTTGAATCTGTGTAGAGGAAATTTAGATGATTACGTAAAAGATATTTCGGGATGGTTCGATGTCAATTAACGGAATTCACAATATGTTATGGTTGCATACCAGAAAAGATTTTTGCATGTAACTTGCCAGTAGCTGTATTTCGATGGTTATCGAAGTCTATTAAGATTTAATTTGAATATCACAAAGATTTAAAGGGTGTCAATGTCGCGAGACAAGGCTATATCCTTGGTCCTCGGAAACAACTAGTTATAAGCCCAATATGTCAGACTATGGGGAAAGGTTGGAAATAGGTTTGGAAATTGAAAAGTGAGCTATTGAAAATGGGTAAGGAGTACTTTTTAACCTATTGAAATAACTTGGTACGCCCGGCTGGATTCGAACCAGCGGCTTTCAGCTCCGGAGGCTGACGCTCTATCCACTGAGCTACGGGCGCAAATTCAAAAAATAGATGACGGATTCCAGATGACAGATTAAAAAGAATTTAGTCCAGATGCAGGGGCAAGTCAAGCTGAAAAGGGGAATATGGTTCAGGGTTCACCGTTCAAAGTTAAGAAAAAATCGAATCATGCTGAAGTCGCTATTTAAAGACATTCAATATTCCGAGGTCTGCTGTTTGAGTAAGTTAGGTCGTCGAAACGGTAATTTAGATCCGATGAGATTTATTAACGCATTAGATCTTATGCTATAGGTTGCGATTCTTTAAATGACCTTTGTCAAAAGCCTCTTTCGCTTCACCGACCACATATAGCGAACCGGCAATACATACGGCATCGTCGGGAGCACTGGTGGCGATGGCGTATTTCACCGCCTCAACGACATCGGGGATAATTCTATTTTCAATTCGATATTCTCCGGCGATTTCCTTTAGCCTTCGGGGATCCAGGGCGCGATCGATTTTAGCCCGGGTTAATACCACCCGGCTTACCAGCGGGAGCAGGCTGTTAAGCATTGCTTTATATGGCTTGTCATCCAGAATGCCAATAACCAGGGTTATTTTTGAACCGGAAAGATTTGATGATAAAAACCGGGCCAGATTGCTGGCTGCCGCCCGGTTGTGGGCGCCGTCCATCATGATCAGCGGATTTTCCGATACCGTTTCCAGTCGGCCGGGCCAATGATTGGTACGCAGTCCTTTTTTAATGTTGGAAAGTTCAAGCCGGGCCTTGCGCTCGCTTAAGAGTTCGCAGGCCGCCAGAACAAGTGCGGCATTATCCGCTTGATGGCTGCCTTTTAAGGCGGTCTGAAGGCCGTGCCAGGTGTTCCTAAGACCGTAATAAGAAAATGTGCCGGACTGCTTGCGCCGCACTCTGAATTCAGATCCCAGCCGATACAGGGCTGCGTTTTTTTGGGAGGCGATTTGTTCTACCACTTGCCTTGCAGCCTTTTGCCGGATGGCGGTGATCACCGGTTTGCGCCGTTTTATGATGCCGGCCTTTTCTGCTGCTATCCGGCTCAATGTGTTGCCCAGATAATCACGATGCTCGAGGGAGATATTGGTGATAATTGACAACGCAGGCTGAATGACATTGGTCGCATCCAACCGTCCGCCCATGCCGGTCTCCACTACTGCCCAATCAACCTGCTGTCTGCCGAATTCATACAGCGCCATGGCGGTCGCGAACTCGAAAAAGGTGGGTTCGCGCCGTCCGTGATGCACCAGCCTGACGGCGTTGTAGGCGGCAACGACATTTTTATTTGAAATGGGGCGGTTGTTGACCTGGATCCGTTCATTGAAACGGACCAGGTGAGGAGATGTATAAAGCCCCGTTTTATAGCCGGATCGATTAAGGATCGAGGCCAAAGACGATGCCACCGAACCTTTCCCGTTGGTCCCGGCAACATGGATGCAGCCATATCCCTGCTGGGGATTGTCTAGACCTTTTAATATTTTTTTGATGGTGGCAAGACCCAGCTTGATGCCGAATCGCCGGAAACCATACATGGTTTTCAAACAATTTGTATAGGATTTTTCGGGTGTCATCCGCATAAAAAAACCCGGCGAAAGTAATTAAACTTGCCGGGTTTGTCCTTCAAATAGAAGTGTTCTTATCTTCTGTGTCTGGCCTTGGCGGCAGCAATCCTCTCTCTTCTCAAAGCTTCGCGCTGTTTACGACGACGAAATTCGCTCGGTTTTTCATAGCTTTTTTTCAATTTCAAACGTTTAAAAAGGCCGTCGTTTTGAATTTTTTTCTTCAAAATGCGCATTGCTTTTTCAATATCATTGTCTATAACCCTGACTTCAATGTCCTTCAAATACCTCGCCCCCTTCTTGCCCCCCGGAAGATAATCCAATACAAAGTATTTCCGATGGTTAAACAATGCTTTTTTATTAAACGCTATCTTTTATCGAATTCTAAAACTATAAGCAAGCAAATTTTAATGTCAAATGTAATTTTTTTTGCTGAATTTCACAGATAAATCTCAGATCCAGTGTCCGCGGTCGGTGATGTTAAATCGATCTCAAACTCTGCTGAAGGCCTTTTGCGGGAGCAATTCAGGTGTAAGGATATTCAATTATTCGCTTGACACCCTCCATCCATTCGGCCATACTTCACCGTCAAAAATGAGTTGGGCGACGACCGCCCGCCAGGCGGATGGTCGTTGACATAATTATCAAAAAGGAGGTTTACTTATGCGTTTAATTCTGTTAGGCGGACCTGGAGCCGGTAAAGGAACCCAGGCCAATCTTATCAAGGAAAATTACCAGATTCCACAGATTTCCACTGGAGACATGTTGCGGGCCGCCGTCAAGGCCGGCACCGAACTGGGGCTTAAGGCCAAAGGGTTTATGGATTCCGGAGGCCTGGTGCCCGATGATGTCATTATCGGTTTGGTCAAGGAGCGGATTCAGGAGTCGGATTGTGAAAAAGGATTTTTATTTGACGGGTTTCCACGAACCATACCCCAGGCCGACGCCATGAAAGAGGCCGGGGTGCCCATCGATGCCGTGGTTGATATTAATGTTCCGGATGAAGAAATCATTAAGCGTATGAGCGGTCGGCGTGCCCATCTTGCCAGCGGCAGAACCTATCACATCGTTTTTAATCCGCCCAAAGAGGAGGGCAAAGATGATGTCACCGGGGAACCGCTGATTCAGCGTGATGATGATAAGGAAGAGACGGTAAAAAAACGGCTGGAAGTCTACCACGATCAAACCGAACCATTGATAGAATATTACAAAAACTGGCAAAGCTCAGGCCAAGCGGGAGCACCGCAATATGTTCGGGTTGAAGGAGTCGGTAAAGTCGAAGAAATCCGTGATCAAATTTTTTCAGCGCTGGATAAACTAGGCTAAATCGATCATCCATATTTATTCTTAGAATTAGGTCCTGCCTTTCAAATAGGCAGGACCTTTTTGCGTTAATTTGCCGCGGTCAGCAGTTTCTCCACCAAATCAAGCGCTTGTTGACGCGTCAAATTCTGACTGGCCAGATGTTCTTCTTCGATGGCATTGAGAATCTGTTTGAATTTCGGCGAGGGCTTCAAACCGAAATCTTTGATTAAATCGTTGCCGTTTAACGGGGGCGGTATTGAGGCTCGCGGCCGCAGGGTTGAATAATAGCAGTCGATGCCTTGGGTGACAAATTCAAAAAAACTTTCAGTAGAAGGATCTTTCCGAGCCTTGCGGTCCATAATCCCCGCCAGGGCATGCAGGAGAATATCGGGTGTTCGATCACCGCACTTCATAAAGAGGCGGATTAAGGCTCTGTCAGCGGGGATTTTTTTCTGCCGGGCATTGAAGCATAAAAACGGCTCCATGTGCCGGCGGACTAAAAATTCGATGGTGTCCGATTGACGCCTGGAAAATCTAAGTCTGCGGCAGATTTCCCGGGCCATGGTCGCGCTGCGGGCGGCATGCGCGTCGCCATGATGGGTATCTCCGGCAGCTTCTGTCTGGGCTGATGGTTGACCGATGGATTGTAACAAAACAGCCCATTTCAACAGAATTGCCCGTGCGGTACCAATGTTTTTCACAAGCCGGTTCGCGGGCTTCGGAAGTTTTTGATCCCGGGAATAAAGCAATTTTTCGAGATGGTCGTAAACAGCAAGGGTTTGCTCGAATAAGTCATGCTGCGACCCATTAGCCGGGTGGCAGTTTTTCAATTTAGCCAGTTCCGGAAATACGCTGAACAGAAGCCCGCTGTACGCCATAAGCTTAAGTTGAGCATGAGATGCGGCTGATTTAAGAATTTGGAATAATTCTTCTCTGATTCGTTCTCCAGCGGATTTTCGGATCAGATCAGCATCCTGGGAAATGGCTGTTTGGGTGTCCTTGTCAATGGTAAAGTCAAAAGTGGCTGCCATGCGATAAGCCCGGACCAGTCGCACCGGATCGTTCCGGAAAACGTCACGGTTAACCATGCGGATCTTTTTTGCGGCCTGGTCCTGCCGGCCGCCTGCCGGATCTAGCAGATTGCCGGATGATACATCCAGGGCCATGGCGTTGATGGTAAAATCCCGCCGGTGTAAATCATCTTCAATGGACACTCCGTTTAGGGGCATGATGTCGAAGTGACAATCTCCGGTAACCACCCGTCGAACCGTATGACCGTGTTGGCCGAATTCAACAACATGTCCCGAAATTCCGGCGGCCAGTAAGCGGGCGAACCTGTCAGGGGTATCCGTGAGGGCCAGGTCATAATCAATGGGTGTGCGGCCGCAAAGCAGATCCCGAATCGATCCGCCGACGATATACACGCCTGTTTTCCAGGGAAAGACATTTATATCGATAGGAAGTATCATCGTTTTAAACTGCTGTATCCTGTGAAAATTAGCAAAAAAACCTTCGAAACCACTTGACAGCCGCGAAATAATGGTATAATTTTAAACCTTACATGGTTCAAGGCATGTGGAACCCACCAGAGTGACGAGGATATCTTATTTCTTCTTAACCAACTTTTTCACTAGACACTCAAATTCCTCCTAAAAAACCGGCATGGATCCAGTCAGTCAGTCACCTTTGTAAGGAAATTTTATACATATTAGGAACCCATTTACAACGCCTTTTCGTTTATACCGATATCGTTCCGGTTTTACAAAAGATTAACACGTTTATTATTGGATGCAAAATTAAAAATTACAGCGTTCAAACGTGATATCGCTTTATGCTTGTACTATACGGGCAGGGGGCCCTGAAGCGTTTTTATAAACATTTCAATGGGTAATATAATAATTTATCACTGATTAAAAAAGTACGAGGAACATTTTGATGAACATTGCTGAACTCAAAGAAAAGAAAATCAGCGAACTCACCCAGATGGCTAAAAGACTTAAAATTGATGGCGCTGCCGGCATGCGCAAACAGGAATTGATGTTTGCCTTACTCCAGACTCAGATTGAAAAAAACGGCCTTATTTTCGGTGAGGGCACCCTTGAAATTTTGCCGGATGGATTTGGATTCCTGCGATCACCGGATTCCAATTATCTACCGGGACCCGATGACATTTACGTATCTCCATCCCAGATTCGACGTTTTAATTTGAGAACCGGGGATACCATATCGGGGCAAATTCGACAGCCGAAGGAATCGGAAAGGTATTTTGCACTTTTAAAAGTTGAAGCTGTCAATTATGAAGATCCGGAAGTGGCCAGGGATAAGATTCTTTTTGACAATTTAACCCCGCTTTATCCCGACTCTAAGATCAATCTTGAGACCGACAACGACAATTTTTCCACCCGCATCATGGATTTGATGATTCCAATCGGCTTTGGCCAGAGAGGTTTGATTGTGTCTCCGCCTCGTTCCGGTAAGACCATGCTGCTGCAAGCCATTGCCAATTCAATTATTGCCAGCCACAAGGATGTGGTTCCGTTTGTCCTGCTGATTGATGAGCGTCCCGAGGAAGTGACCGACATGGAACGAACCGTCAAGGCCGAGGTCATCAGTTCCACTTTCGATGAGCCGGCTGAAAGACACGTTCAGGTAGCCGAGATGGTCATTGAAAAAGCCAAACGTCTGGTGGAGCATAAAAAGGATGTTGTCATTCTTTTAGACAGTATTACCCGTCTGGCCCGGGCGTATAACTCGGTGGTGCCGCCCAGCGGCAAAATTCTGTCCGGTGGCGTCGATTCCAATGCCTTGCAGCGACCGAAGCGGTTTTTCGGTGCGGCACGCAATATAGAGGAGGGCGGCAGCCTGACCATTGTCGCCACGGCCCTGGTAGATACCGGCAGCCGGATGGACGAGGTTATCTTCGAGGAGTTTAAAGGAACCGGTAATGCAGAAATACAACTGGATCGCCGGCTGGCTGATAAACGCATCTATCCGGCATTCGATATCAAACGGTCCGGTACCCGCAAAGAAGAACTGCTGCTGGATGACGAAACACTGAACCGGGTCTGGATTTTGCGCAAGCTGTTGACGACGCTCAATTCTGTGGACAGTATGGAATTTTTGCTTGATAAAATGGGTGGAACCAAAGACAATAAAGGGTTTTTAAAGTCAATGAACGCTTAATTAGCCACCCTGAAAAATTCTAATACCGCAAAATATACAGAAATTGGTCCGTTTGAAACAATGAGATTTAGTTAATAATGCGGGACGGATTAATCGGACAGCGGGAACGAGCCGGAAAAAATGACGATAACGGCGGCAAATGCAATATCTCAATTGACATATGCCTTTTTCCGCTGTATATGACCGACGAACTTATTTTGCAATCAGCCGTCAACGCAACGCCGGCTAACTGATTTCGTTAGACAAGAACAAATTCAATTTATTAGAGGGGTTGATAGTATCATGAAAAAGGGAATTCATCCTGAATATGCCGATACCAATATACGATGTGCATGTGGAAATGAAATCGAGGTCGGCTCGACCAAATCCAACATCAGTGTTGAAATATGTTCCAAATGCCATCCATTTTTTACCGGTAAACAGAAACTAATTGACACAGCGGGCCGGATTGAACGATTTCGCAAAAAATATGAAAAGTTTCAGAACCAAGAAAAGTCCACGTAGTTTACCCCGCCTGCCAATTCTCTTTACTGATCAGTCATTCGGCCGGAATTCTGAGTCTGGTATAGCAGCGACTAACGTCCTGCATATGGACAATTCTCGGTAATCCGGCCGGTTTTCTTTCCCGCTAAAGAAAATCTGAACCGGAAACAGTATGTTTAATAATGTCGGCTATCTGTTCAAGATATTGACCAGTTTGCATATGAATGCCTCCGGTTTATTCGCCTCAGAAGGGCTCGTGCAAAATTCAGGAGATTTCAGGACCGATGTTTGATAAATTAATTGGGGTTGAAGAACGCTTTATCGATGTTGAAAAACATCTAAGCGATCCGCAGATCGTGCAGGATCGTGCTGCATACCAGAAGTATGTGCGCGAGCATGCCGAACTGAACAAGGTTGTCACGGTCTATCGTCAGTACAAAGAGATATTGCAGAACCTCGAGGAGAGCCAGGAATTGTTAAAGGACACCGATCCCGAGATAAAGGACCTGGCACGTGATGAGGTCGCGACGCTGACCCAGGAGAAAGAAAAGTTTGAAGAGGAACTCAAAGCACTTCTGCTGCCTAAGGATCCCAATGATGACAAAAATGTTATCGTCGAGATTCGGGCTGGAACCGGGGGCGAAGAGGCCGCGCTGTTTGCCGGCGACTTGTTCAGGATGTACAGCCGCTATGCTGAAAACCGAGCTTGGAAAGTGGAGGTGATGACCCATCACCCCACGGGTGTCGGGGGCCTGAAAGAAGTCATCGCCATGATTCAGGGTAAAGGGGCCTACAGCGTCTTCAAGTATGAGAGCGGCACTCATCGGGTTCAGCGGGTGCCGACAACTGAAACCCAGGGACGTATCCATACCTCCGCTGTCACTGTGGCTGTCCTGCCTGAGGCCGAAGAGGTGGATATAGCCATCGATCCGTCCGAACTTAAGATTGATGTTTATCGTTCCACCGGTCCGGGAGGGCAAAGTGTCAATACAACCGATTCGGCTGTGCGCATCACCCATCTACCGACTGGCCTTGTGGTAACCTGCCAGGACGAGAAATCTCAACTCAAGAACAAGATGAAAGCCATGAAAGTTCTGCGGGCTCGCTTGCTGGATCAATTGATAATGGAACAAAACGAAAAACGATCAGAGGATCGCAAAAGCCAGGTCGGTACGGGCGATAGGAGCGGTCGAATCAGAACTTACAATTATCCCCAGGGCCGGGTGACCGATCATCGAATCGGCCTGACACTTTACAAGCTGGAAAATATTCTGCAGGGTGACCTTGAGGAAATTATTGACAGCCTGGTAACCTATTACCAGACCCAAGAGCTTCAAAAAGCGGAACAACAGTAGACCAGAAATCACTATCGTCCATGAACGACAACATCGCAGGGACCACAGCCAAAAGTCAATGGACTATCATCAAGCTGATTCGGTGGGCAACATCGTATCTTAAATCGTATGATATCGACAGCCCCAGGGCAACCGGTGAGATTCTGCTGGCCCATGCGCTGCATCTCAACCGGATTGACCTGTACTTAAAGTATGATCAACCGCTGGTCGCTGATGAGCTGCAGGCGTTTAAAACATTGATCAAACGCAGAGTCAGGCGCGAACCGGTTGCGTATATTGTGGGCGTTAAAGAGTTCTGGTCCCTGGATCTGGAGGTAAATACAGCGGTCCTGATAGCCAGGCCGGAAACCGAATGTCTGGTGGAGGCCGCCCTAGATTTAATATCGGGGAAATCGTCACGGCCGCCGCAGCGCATCCTGGACCTTGGCACTGGTTCCGGGGCCATTGTGCTGGCGCTGGCCTCCCAGCAGCCTCGTCATATCTACTTTGCATCGGATCGGTTTCGGCCCGCAGTCGAGCTGGCCTGCCGGAATGCCGGGCGACATGATTTATGCCAAAAGATTCACTTTTTTGTCGGCGACTGGCTGTCATCCTTAAATAGCGCCAAACCGGGTTTTGATGTGATCGTATCGAATCCGCCCTATATTCCTAGCCGGATAATCGGCGGACTGCAGCCCGAGATCCACCAGTATGAACCGATTGCGTCGCTTAACGGTGATTCGGACGGTCTGGCCTGTTATCGGAATATTATCGGGGCCGCCCACCGGCACCTGGCTTGCGGCGGTATGCTGTTGCTGGAGATCGGCCATGATCAGCAAGAAGATATCCGCCAAATTGTTGCAGACAGCGATCAATATGAAACTTTTAATTGTTTCAAAGATTACAGCGGGTACGATCGTGTCGTTACAATGCGTAAAAAAATATAAAGAAAAAGTATTGCAGCCGATCATAATTTTTGGTAGATGTTCTAGATTTTTATAAAACCCACGCCGTCGGACCTGTTTCCCGGTGCTTTCTTTGAAAGTCGGTAGCAGGGAAGATGAGGGCGGTGGAATAACCGAAAGGAAAGGGAGAAAAACCATGGCTTATGTAACGATGAAAGAACTACTGGAGGCCGGCGTGCATTTCGGCCACCAGACGAAACGCTGGAATCCAAAGATGAAGCCTTATATTTTTGGCGCCAGAAACGGGATCTATATCATTGATCTGCAACGAACCGTCCGCATGTTTAAAACGGCTTATGACTTTATTGTCGACACCGTTGCCGGGGGCAAATCAGTACTGTTTGTCGGCACGAAAAAACAGGCGCGCGATTCCATTTATGAAGAAGCCAATCGGTGTGAAATGTATTATGTCCACAATCGCTGGCTTGGCGGAATGATGACAAATTTTCAAACGATTAAACAAAGTATCGATCGTTTGAATTATCTCAACAATATCCAAAATGATGGATCCATCGAACTTTTTCCTAAAAAAGAACGATTGAAATTGGGCAAAGAACGCCTCAAACTCGACAACAACCTCGGGGGTATACGCACCATGAACGGACTGCCCGGAGCGCTGTTTGTGGTTGATCCTAAAAATGAAGCCATTGCCGTACGTGAAGGGCGTCGGTTGAATATACCGATCGTTGCCATTGTTGATACCAACTGTGATCCGGATGATAT
>Ga0056115_1001050_pt1 | contig 12661 bp, 10 predicted proteins | sample WorMetOlspDAHAB1_FD_77007 | JGI IMG/M metagenome (GOLD analysis project Ga0056115, IMG submission 77007) | Marine gutless worms symbiont microbial communities from Max Planck institute for Marine Microbiology, Germany - Olavius sp. DAHAB.1 ... | reverse complement strand
TGGCCTTGGTGCGTTGTCTTGCGGCTCTTGGAAAAATGAGAATTAAAGCCGACCAGAAACTGGGTGTTAAAGTTATCATGCGCGCCATTGAAGAGCCGCTGCGCCAGATCGCCAACAATGCGGGCCTGGAAGGATCGGTTGTGATCGATAAAGTTAAGTCCGCAACAGGTGCCTCGGGCTACAACGCAGCCACTGACACCTACGAAGATCTGCTGAAAGCCGGTGTGATTGACCCCACCAAGGTGGTTCGACTGGCCCTGCAGAATGCGGCCAGCGTCGCTTCATTGATGCTGACCACCCAGGCAATGGTAACGGAAAAACCTGAAGAAAAAGCAGAGGCCATGCCGGCTGGTGCCCCAGGAATGGGCGGCGGTATGGGTGGTATGGGTGGTATGGGCGGCATGATGTAATCACTCCAATCCAACATCTCGTAACCTATATATTGGCCCCTATGGCATCAACGTGTGCCGTGGGGGCTTTTTTTATTGCCTAAATCGTGCAAGATATATAACGCCCGATGGCTTGCTAATACACTTCCCCGCGTTAAGCTGTAGGGAATAAACACGGCAGATTTCGCAATCTTTGCCTCAAATTTACTATCATCTGTGTAATCTGCAGAATCTGTGGATTTAATACCTTGCAAATAAATACCTCCGGCTCGTGCAATATCCAGATATTAGTCTATTGACTGTATCGAAAAATTTGACAATTGAGTGTTAATCATATAATCTTATTACATAAAAACAAGTTTTTCGCTTGAAAATAAATGAGAAAAGAATCGGAGTATTTGATGCATTGTAAAATGATTTCCTACCTTAGGACAGGCCTGATTACATTGATTGTTCTATCGGCAGTCCCGTTATCCCTAGCCGTGGCCGAAACGCAAGAAGAAGTCAAGTATGAAACCGGGTTTTACTATACCGTTCAAGAAGGCGATACCCTCTGGGATCTTTCCCGGAAATTTTCGGATACGCCCTGGCAATGGCCTGAGATGTGGAAGGAAAACGATCAAATTGCCAATCCTCACCGCATTTACCCCGGTGAACGCATTCGTCTGTATCGTCGTCGGGGCGCCGCGAACTACGGCGATGCGGGCGCCGGCGATGGGTCTTCAGGTGCGGATAAAGATCTTAAGGACCAACCGGAGCTGACCAATCTGTTGCACTATGAGTATGCCGCCATTGATCGGGTTGGTTTCATTCGCAAAGAAGCCGCCCTAGCGCATGGCAACATTTTCAAAGTCGAAGGCCGCAAGGAAATGATCAGCACTGGTGATGTCGTTTACATCCGGCCGCGAACAAATTTCTCCCTCTCTCCTGGCGATAAATTTACGCTCTATCGGACCCTGCAACCTATCAGGGATCGCAAAACCCATAAACTCATCGGTATTCAGCACTATTTCACCGGGGCCGTGGAAATTATGATCAAGAGGCCCGAATTTTTACTGGGAAGGGTTATTGGCGCGTACCGGCCGATTAAAATAGGTGATTTGCTAATGCCGTACAAAAGGCGGTTACAGCAGGTTGCGATGAATCCAAGCCCGCCGGGCCTGGAGGGCAGCATCATCGAGTCCGAAGATCATGATGGAATTTTTGGTGAAAATTCGGTCGCTTTCATTGACAAGGGTAAAAGCGATGGGGTTGAACCCGGTCAGTTATACTGGATATTTGTACAGGAGAACTATCGTATTAATCCGGACAACAAATTTGAAGTCACGCTCACGCCGGAAATATTGGGCGAGTTGCTGGTGCTTCATACCGAAAATACAACTTCCACTGTCATGATCACCGACTCACGCAAACCAATTCGGGCCGGCGCTAAAATTGTTACTCCCTTTAAGCTGGAGTAAGTCTTTTTTAAAAGCGAACATATTCAACACCGTTTTGCAAAATTCGGACACCCACAGGAAGGTTTTTTTGGCGGGAAGTACCGCGGCGCCGATCGGTTTCTTTGCGTCGGGTCCAATCCGGGTGATTGGTAGGGTGATTATAGCCTTCCGGATGGGGCATCAGTCCGAATATGCGTCCGCTGGCGTCACAGATACCGGCAATGTCATCGACCGAACCGTTTGGATTGAAGGGAAAGCGCCCATTTGCCGGTTCTCCGTTGGGCAGGGCATACTGAATGGCAATCTGATTGTTTTTCCGCAATTCTGCCAGGGTTTCTTCAACGGCAAAGAATTTGCCTTCCCCATGACGGACCGGAAGGTCCGCCAGATCAATTCCATGGGTGAATACACAGGGTGAGGCCGGGTTACCCCTGAGTGCAACCCATTGATTCCTGAAGTTCCCGCAATCATTAAACGTGAGTGCAACCGATCGCTGGCGGCCGGTTTGTGCCAAACCGGGCAGAAGGCCCAGATTTACCAGGGCTTGAAACCCGTTACAGATTCCCAAAATCAGATTGCCCTTGTCGACAAACTCCACCAGTTGGCGACCGATAGTGGTTTTCATGCGAACCGCCTGGATTACGCCGGCGCCATGGTCGTCGCCCCAGCCGAATCCCCCGATAAACACCAGGATCTGGTAGTTGTCCAGTTTGGCAGAGCCGTCAATGAGAGAATTGATATGGACCCGCACGGCCCTGGCACCGGCCAGTTCAAAGGCATAAGCGGTCTCATGGTCACAATTCAATCCATAGCCGGTCAAAACCAGCACGTTTACATCACGCATATTTGCTCTCCACATCTTGGAGTTTATTGAATATTCAGGATATTCACACTTCCGCGTTCCGCTTTCTCACTTCTGTCCTCTGATCTAAATCAAGTCGCCGAAAGTCATTTTCCAGGCCGCCTTTAAATCTTCCACCGGCACAGCGAGGATGGTATTCTGCTCAAATCCCCGAACGATCAGCTGGGGTTGGTCGGTAACCGCACCAACTTTGGCACAGTCGGTTCCCTTAAAATTATCCTCAAAGGCTTCGCGCTGAACCGGATTCACGGTAACGATAAACCGGCCGGCCGATTCGGAGAACAACAGCAGGTCATCACGCTCGACCTGGTCAGCCGGGACCTGAGTCAGATCGACTTGCAGACCCAAACCACCGCCCATGGCTACCAGGGCCAGGTGCGTCGCCAGCCCACCACGATAGATCCCGTGGACGGAAGCCACCAGCTCATCCTTAACGGCACGCGTCATCTTCTGATAGAGCGGGATAAAATCTTCTGGGCGAACCTGGGGCACATTACATCCGATGTATCCCAAATGTTCATAATATTCCGATCCGCCGAGTTCATTACGGGTTGTTCCCACAACATAGAGCAGGTCACCGGGTATTTTAGCATCCATGGTGACGCAGAGGTTGATATCTTCGATTACCGAAATAGCGGAAAACTGCAAAGTTTCAAGGGCTGATACCTTGTGCGTCTCACCAAAGCGACCGGCAAGGTTCCCATCCACATACATACTGTCTTTGCCTGAAAGCAGTGGAATTTCATATGACAGGCAGACATCACGCAACGCCCGACAGGCACGCACCAACTGAGCCGCCTTGAATTTTCCGTCCGGATTTTGGATCGGATCATATTGAATACTCGGCCAACAAAAGTTGTCCACACCGCCGATATGATCCAAATCAGCTCCGACTGCAATCAGCCGGCGGACCGCCTCATCGATGCTGCAGGCAGTCATATGAAAGGCATCGATGGCCGAATAGGTCGGCAGCAGGGCCTGGGCAAAAGCCAGGCCTTTATCTGAGTCAAGCACCGGCCGAATGACGGCCGCATCGCTGTCCACATCCCGATCGATCCCGACCAGTGGTTTAATGACACTGGTCCCCTGGACTTCGTGATCATATTGCCGGGTGATCCATTCGGTCGAACAAATATTGGGCCGGGCCAAAAGAACCTTTAACAGAGCGGCATAGTCTCGGGGCGCGTTGAGCACCGGTTCATACAGCCCACGCTGATCAGGAGAAATCCATTCGGCTTCGAATTCCCACTGCGGAAACCCGGACTCCAGCAGATCGAGATCAACATGAGCACAGGGCTTGCCACGATAGCTGATATGAAGCTTACCGGAGTCGGTATAGTGCCCGATGACGGTACTTTCAACGGCATGTTTACGGGACAGCTCGAAAAAACGATCACGATCATCCGGATGGATGGAGACCGTCATTCGTTCCTGGGATTCGGAAATCCATATTTCCCATTGATCGAGTCCTTCATATTTCAAAGACACTTTCTCGAGTTCGATATGACAGCCGTTGGAAAAAATGGCCGATTCCCCGACGGAAGACGATAGTCCGCCGCCGCCGTTGTCCGTAATAAATTTGATCAGTCCTTCGTCCCGGGCTTCCAGCAGAAAATCATGCATTTTTTTCTGGGTGTAGGGATCCCCGATCTGAACATGACCGGCCGGTGTGTGTTCGGAAAACACTTCGGAGGAAGCCGTAACGCCGTGGATACCGTCTTTGCCGACCCGCCCACCGCACATGATCACCAGTTCTCCGGCTGATGTCCGTTTTTCTTCGGCCGGTTGGCCCTTAATCTGGGCCGGCATGATGCCGACGGCGGTCACAAACACCAGGCATTTACCTAAATATCCCGGGTGAAACAAGACCTGACCGAATGTGGTGGGAATACCGCTTTTATTGCCGCCGTCGCGAACACCTTCGATCACCCCGTCCAGCAACCGTCGGGGGTGCAGGTGCGGTTTGAGCTCACCCGCATAATCTCGCGGCGCAACGCAGTAACCATAACTGCCCATCACCAGTTTAGAGCCCAGGCCGGTTCCGAGAGGATCCCGATAAACACCGACGATTCCGGTAATCGCCCCACCGTAAGCTTCCATATTGGAGGGTGAATTATGCGTCTCCCCGGTAATGACATAATGATGATCCCGATCAAAGCGTCCGGCGCCTGCATTGTCCCATAAGACGGAAACCACCCAGGGCTTTTTAGCCTTTAAAGCCAGGGTGGGTGCTTGAATACAGGTTTTAAACAAATTGTCGACAATTTCTGTTTTACCGGTCGCCCGATCGTGATAGCGATACAAACCGCGAAAGGTGTTATGATTGCAGTGATCACTTCTAGCCTGGGAAATATATTCAAGTTCGACATCGGTTGGATCGCCCAGTCCCACCTGCGCCCGTGCCGCCCGGGTATCGGCATCCTGGAAATAAGCCCGAATGGTGGGGATATCGTTGGGGTTTAATGCCAGGCTGCGCTGATCACTGATTTTTTTCAAGGAAAGATCACTATCCACTGAAATGGTCGTCACGGTCGGAACATGATCAAGGATCACTTTGGGAAGGATATATCCAATGCCCTCGTCCGGATCCCACTGCCGGTGGGAAAAGATTTTCCACTGTTGAATGATATTGTTGGCCAGAAGTTCACCGGCTATTTTATCCAGCTCGACCGCCTTTAATTCTTCGCCTTTGATGCAATAGCGCTTGGAAGTGTAGACCGCCTGGTCCGATCCGAATTTAATCTCGAGTAAATCTTCGATAGCTTCTACTGCGGTGCTGCCGGGGTTATCTCGTACCCCCGGCCGAAACCCGACCCAGATGCACCAGTCAAATTCAATATCCAGCGGGGTATAAGACGAAAATTGGGTTACCGGGTTGGTGAAAATTTCCGTCTGAACTGCTTGCAGCTGTTCATGCGACAGTCCGGCATCGATGGTGACCACGTCAATTGTGCGGACACTTGTCAGCTGTAAACCGAAATAATTTATTGCCTTTTGACAAATCCCCTCCCCTTGCGCGTCTAAAAGGCTTTCCTTCAATGCTATTTCAAGTCGGTTTGGCATGACGGTTCACTTTCGGGTAATCGGGTCGTTAAGTGAAGATAAAGCGTCTGATGTCGTTATAAAAAACAAGAACCATCAACAGGATGAGTATGAACAATCCCACCTGCTGGGCCACTTCCCGTGTCTTGACACTAACCGGTCGGCCCTTGATGGCTTCAATTGTGAAGAACAGCAGATGCCCTCCGTCCAGCACCGGTATGGGCACCAGGTTAATGATAGCCAGATTGATACTGATAAAGGCGATAAATTGTACCAGTTTGTCAAATCCCTGCTTGGCCTGATCTCCGGCCAGCTTGGCTATCATGATCGGTCCGCCCAGATTTTCTTTGGGTATACTTCCATCGATCATCTTGACAACACTGCGAACCATCAGGGCACCGATGGAATAAGTGCGGTTGAGGCTTTCCACCGCGGCCTTGATCGGACTGAGTCGTTTGATCACCAGGTCCGCTTCAGGTATATCCAGCGACTGGGCGGATATTCCGATGAGATAGCGTTTTTCAACTTGTCCCAGATGATTTTTATTTTCCATCAGTTGAGGTGTCAGACTGGCCGTGAATACGTCTTCATCCCGTTTTATAGAGATGGCAAGCTCAGCTCCACCCGATGAGGAAATTATGGACTGCATTTGCTGCCAGTTTTTGATCGGAATGCTGTTGATGGCGACAATTTGATCGCCCGTTTTCAAACCGGCTTTTTCGGCCGGTAAACCGGGGGAAAGATTACCAACTATCGCCTTGAGCTCCGGTAAGGCTGAAATTCCAAGGTTGTAAAAGGATATACTGTCTCCCAATAAGTCGGTACCCTGCTTGAGTTCCGGTTTCACATCGATTTTTATGACTGTGCCGTTCCGAACAACTTCCAGGGTCAGGGTCTTCCCCTCACTTTTCGAGACGGCTTCATCAATGTCATACCAAGCGTCGACCTGGCTGTCGCCAATCGACACGATCCGGTCGTTAACCTGCAGTCCTGCTTTCTGGCCGACACTGTCTGCCTGCACCTGCCGGATAACCGGTTTAATATCATCGATGCCGGTTATCGAAAGGAATACAAAAAATATGAAAATGGCCAGCAGAATATTAAATACCGGTCCGGCGGCGACAATCAGCATGCGTTTGACAACGTGCTTATGCGTAAAGGAAAGCGTATGGTCTGCAGGGTCTATCTCGGCATCCGGTTCTTCCCCCACCATTTTGACATAACCGCCCAGTGGAATCGCTGAAATCCGATAATCGGTAATACCGATTTTTTTGCCGAATAAGCGTGGGCCGAACCCCAGGGAAAACTTCTCAACCCCAACCCCGAACAGCCTGGCAATTAAAAAATGACCAAACTCATGAAAAAAGATCAGAACCCCTAAAACAATAATGAATGCAAATATATTAGTGCCCATAGGTGTATCGATAAATGTTATTTGTTATAGGTTATTAGTTATTGTTTATTCGTTATTTGCTATTTGCTATTCGGTTTTGGTGATCGGTTGTTCACTTCAGCCGCAGCCGACCCGGATCACCCACTGCTTAATAGTCTGGTAATTTTCTCAGCGCATGCACGGGCCCACTGGTCGGCGTCAAGGATATCAGACAATTCAGGATCCGAGATAACCACGTGTTGGTCCATGGTCTGCTCAACCAGCCGCGGAATTTCGACAAAGGCGATCGCTTGATTTAAAAAGGCGTTGACGGCAATTTCATTGGCGGCATTTAGAACAGCCGGCAGGGTGCCCCCGACCTCACAGGCCTTAAAGGCCAGCGCCAGACAAGGAAACTTTGTCAGATCCGGTTGGTCGAACGTCAGAGCCAGACCTGCTTTAAATTGCGGCAACGGCTGCCGCAGGGTCAGACGTTGTGGGTACGACAGAGCGTAGGCAATTGCAACCTTCATATCCGGAATGCCTAACTGGGCCATTACGGAACCGTCCTGGAATGCAACCATGGAATGAATCACACTTTGCGGATGAACAATGACTTCGATCATCCGGTGCGAGACACCAAAAAGGCATTTGGCTTCTAATACTTCCAGTCCCTTGTTCATCATCGTGGCGGAATCGATCGTGATCTTTTGACCCATCTGCCAGTTGGGATGTTTTAACGCCTCGGCCAGGGTAATCTCGTTGAATTCTTCCAGCGGCCGGCTAAAAAAAGGTCCGCCGGATGCCGTCAACAGTATTTTATCCACATCTTCACGGTGTTCTCCCTGCAAACATTGGAAGATAGCGCTGTGTTCACTGTCGATGGGCAAAATATCAACTCCATGTTGAGCCGCTCGCTGCGTAACCAGATCGCCGGCCATCACCAGGGTTTCCTTATTGGCCAGGGCAATGTTTTTGCCGGCTTCAATTGCGGCCAGAGTGGGTATCAGGCCGGCTGCACCGACCATGGCCGTCACGGTCATATCCACGGAATCAACAACGGCAGCGGCCTGATAGCCGGTATCACCGTGCAGGATTTCGACATCGACTCGTGAGCCGATAAGATCTTTCAGCTCCCGGGCCCGTTTTTCGTCATATACCACCGCCAGTGCCGGACGAAACTGTTCTATTTGACGGGCCAGCAGTGCAACATTGTCTTTGGCTGCCAGGACGTCAACCGTAAAGTCCTGCGGAAACTTCTCAACAATGTTGAGAACGTTACCGCCGATTGATCCGGTTGAACCCAGGATAGATAGACGCCTCATAATATATACATCTTAAATAAATATGCCACCGGTGACGCGAACAAAAGTGCATCGATACGGTCTAAAAAACCGCCATGCCCGGGCAACAGGCCCCCGGAGTCTTTAATGTCCGATGATCGTTTCATTTCAGATTCAAACAGATCGCCCACTTGCCCCGCAACACCGGCTGCAAGGAAGAACAAAATTCCGGCTCCCCAGGAAATGGACGGCATAAAAAATGCGACGCCGATGCTGCCCGCCAGCAGGTTGCCGCTGAGCCCGCCCAAGGCGCCTTCGAAAGTTTTTCCGGGACTGATGGCCGGACTGAGTTTGTGGCGTCCCAGATAAGTCCCGACGTAAAATGCACTGATATCGCCGGCAAAAATGATCGCGAGCAGCAAAAAAATGAATACCATGCCGTCAGATTCATTGCGGATGACGGCCAGCAGAGCTAGGGATAAGGGAATGTAAATAAGTCCCAAGACTTGCTTCTGGATAATAATGCCGATACCGGGATTGGTCTTATAAAGAAAGACGGACATCATCCCCACGCTAACCAGGTTTAATGCGAGCAGCACCGCCACCAAGCCGGTGCCGGATAGATGGGCCGCCACCAGGATCAAAAGGCTGGTGAGATAACCCCACCAGACGACAATACTGGACATAAAATCAGAATCGGCATTGGATACAATGCGGTTATATTCCCACTGAGCGCAAATACAGGCAAATCCGATCAGCAACAGGAAAGGAAATCCACCCGTGTAAATCAGGAATATAAGAGCAGGTAAGGCGCTCAGCCCGGTTATCCATCGCTTAAGATGCACGTGGTCATTTGCTCCGTAATGGAAAGTCAGTAATCCGAGCCAAGATGGCCCGTCATTGGTTTGCCCCCAAAGGGGGTCCTGGATTTAAGCCAAAGGAGTACGGGAGTATTGGAGTATTGGAAATAGCATATCAGGGCAAAATAGAGTCGTCAAAATTATTTTCACATACTACGCTGAATATGCATTTGCCCGATTGTTTTTACCGAGTAAATAATCAGATGGCAATATTCCCTAAAAAACGGGATAGACTCCACTAGCCGATTCCCCCCATCAATCCAAAACTCCAGTACTCCATCAATCCTTCGTTATATCTTACCATATCTGCGTTCACGCCCCTGGAAGTCTTTCAGGATCTGCAAAAATTCTTCTTTGCTGAAATCCGGCCACAGCGTCGGCGTTATAAATATTTCCGCATAGGCGATTTGCCAGAGCAAAAAATTACTGATACGCATCTCTCCGCTGGTTCTGATCAATATATCCGGATCGGGGATTTCACGGGTGTAAAGATGATCGGCAATCATTGCGTCATTAATGGCCTGTGGATCGATCTGCCCCTGCCTCACCTTATCAGCCACCGCCTGTACCATATCTACAATCTCGGTCCGGCCGCCGTAACTCAAGGCCAGGATAAGATCCATCGTGCAATTATCCTGCGTGGCAGCCATGGTTTCCTCCAGAAGCCTTCGGACACCGGCGGGCAGGCGTTTGACCTGACCGATGACTCTGAGCCGGATGTCATTTTCCAACATTTCGGATTTTTCGGATTTCAGAAACCGCTTCAGGAGGGTCATCAGGGCTTCGATTTCAGTTTTCGGCCGTTGCCAATTTTCAGTGGAAAACGCATACAGGGTGAGATAGCGAATGCCGAGTTCCCGGCAGGTACGCACAACCGTCCGAACCGTGTCAGATCCTCTTTCGTGTCCCATGACACGGTTTAACATGCGTTTTTTAGCCCATCGGCCGTTGCCGTCCATGATGATGGCCACATGGGCAGGCAGTTGGGCGGCATCCAGTTCAGAGGGGTCGACGGAAGAAAGGCTAGAATTCAAGGATTTCTTTCTCTTTTTCTTGATAACATTCGTCGATCAGTTTGATCTGCTCATCGGTTATTTTTTGTATCTGGTCCTGTGCTTTGAAGGCGTCATCTTCCGAAATTTCACCATCTTTTTTCATGCCCTTAAGAAGATCATTGGCGTCACGCCGAATATTTCTAACGGAAACCTTACGGTCTTCACACATCTTGTGCACAACTTTAACAAGTTCCTTACGCCGATCCTCGGTAAGCGGCGGTATCGCAAGCCGTATGATTTTTCCATCATTGGAAGGCGTCAGCCCTAGATCTGATTTTAAAATGGCCTTCTCGATATCTTTAAGGACGGATACATCCCAGGGTTGAATCGTAATCAGGCGGCTTTCCGGAACTGCCAGCGTCGCCATCTGATTTAAAGGAGTCAGGGTACCGTAGTAGTCGACTTTGACTCCGTCGAAAATCGAAAGGGAAGCACGCCCGGTACGCAATCGATTTAGATCTTTTTTCAATGAAACAATAGATTTACCCATACTATCTCTGGTTTCATCATAAATAGAATCAATCATGGCAACCACCTTTTGATTACATTTGAAAAGTTAGCAAAGACTGATAGGGCGATTGTTTAAAGCGTCTAGTTATTGATAAACGTCCCGACATTCTCGCCGCAGACGACGCGCACGATGTTGCCCTTGTCTTTCAGTTTGAAAACGGCCAGAGGTAATTGATTGTCCATGGCAAGCGAGATCGCCGTCATGTCCATAACCTTCAGCTGCTTTTCCAGGACTTTCATATAGCTGATGTGTTTCAATATTTTGGCGGATGTATTTTTTACGGGATCCGAATCATAAACACCGTCTACCTTGGTGGCCTTTAATAAAATTTCGGCATGTATTTCCTGGCCCCGCAGCACGGCGGCTGTATCCGTTGTAAAATAGGGGCTCCCGGTTCCAGCGCCGAAAATGACAACCCGGCCGCGCTCTAAATGGCGGTTGGCGCGACGCATTATATAAGGTTCAGCCACCTCATGCATCGATATGGCTGTCTGCACCCGGGTTTCAACATCCTGCTTTTCCAGCGCATCCTGCAGGGCCAGACTGTTGATGACCGTCGCCAGCATGCCCATATGGTCGGCCGAGGTGCGGTCCATACCGTAGGAGCTTGCCGCAATGCCCCGGAAAATGTTACCGCCGCCCACAATGATACCGACCTGAACGCCCAACTCAACAATCGAACGGATTTCGCCGGCCACAAATTTAATCATGTCCGGACTGATACCGAAGCCCTGATCTCCCATCAGGGCTTCACCACTCAGTTTTATCGCCACACGCTTGTATCGAGGGTTGTTCACATTGACACCTGTTGGAGTGTTTATTGCTGATTGAAACGCATTATTTCAACCCGCCTCTGAGAATTCGACACATCAGCGCTGTTCTTCGCCGGTTTGAAAACGAACAAAACGTCTGATAGAGATGTTTTCTCCGATTTTGGCTATTAGCTCATTTAACAGGTCTGCGACGGACAGCTCCGGATCCCGCACATAGGGTTGATTGAGCAGGCAATTGTCTTTAAAGAATTTGTTCATTTTGCCTTCGACAATCTTTGGGACGACATTCTCCGGTTTTCCCATTTCAAGGGCCTGGGCCTGGTATATTTCTTTTTCACGGTTGACTATCTCTTCGGCGACATCCTCGGCCCGGATACCCAGGGGATTGGTGGCAGCAATATGCATCGCGATATTCTTGGCAAAAGCTAGAAAATCTTCATTCTTTGCCACGAAATCGGTTTCGCAATTTACTTCGACCATTACACCCAGCTTGCCGCCCATATGAATATAGGACTGCACTGTCCCTTCGGTCATCGCACGTCCGGCTCTTTTCTGGGCAGTCGCCAGCCCTTTTTTCCGCAGAAAATCAACAGCACTATCAATATCAGCATCGCACTCCACAAGGGCTTGCTTACAATCCATCATTCCAGCACCGGTTTTTTCCCGCAGCTGTTTAACCAGTGTCGCACTAATTGTTGTCATCTTACTCTCCTGTCTTTTCAACTTCACTTGTATCTGCTACCTTCTCTTCCTTAACTTCTGCCATATCATCCGAGGCTTCGTCCGGCAGGCCGCCTTCCGGGGTTTCATCAGCCGATCGCTTGATAATTTCAACCACTGGCCCCTGGGTGCCGTCTGAAATAATTTTGCGCTCGCCCGGCTGGAGTTCAGCGCTGACGGCAGTAACTTCGGATTCCTCTTCCACGTCTTTATCAGCCTCGGCCTGCTGGCGTTCGGCTAGACGCTCCCGACCTTGGATGCAGGCATCCGCCATTCTTGAGGTAATCAACCGGATGGCCCGGATGGCATCATCATTGCCTGGAATAATATAATCGATATCATCCGGATCACAGTT
>Ga0056115_1001048_pt1 | contig 12669 bp, 7 predicted proteins | sample WorMetOlspDAHAB1_FD_77007 | JGI IMG/M metagenome (GOLD analysis project Ga0056115, IMG submission 77007) | Marine gutless worms symbiont microbial communities from Max Planck institute for Marine Microbiology, Germany - Olavius sp. DAHAB.1 ... | reverse complement strand
TGGAAAGAAAGTAAGTAAGTTTTTGATATTTTTTGCTATATTTAATATCGGATAAACTTTTAGTAACTTTAGTTTTATCTAAGAAATTAGAATACTTAAAAATTACCGCTGCTGAAGAGCTATTTGAAAATATTGGGGTACGCCCTCATCTGGGAAAGTATTGCGAAAATATTGACAGTCTGGATTTGAAACGATTTTACGGGGAACACTTTGAGCGGTTTCTGCAACTGGTTTAGCAGCATGACCCGGAGGTCGGCTTGACAATCCTTTCTTTTTTTGCCATATTCGATGGTTATGGACTGGTTGATTAAATTCGGTTGATATGTATTTATTAGTTTCCTGAAGTTTCATAGATGCTAACACCTTGAATATTTTGGGAGATTGGCCATGTCTTCTCATCCTTACATCCTCGGTGTTGATATCGGTTCGGTGGCCATTGCGGTGGTTGCCATAAATTCCAGGCAAGAAATCATCCAAAGCGCCTATGAATTTCACCACGGGAATACGGCCCAAAAACTCAAAGAAATCCTGAATCGGTTCGAACTCAATGCGATCGGCGGCATTGCCGCGACGGCCGGGACGCCACCCATCCTGAATGCAACGCAGAGCTATGACAGCCGGGTTGCCGTAATGACGGCTTCCAATTTTCACCATGATAGAATCGGATCTATTCTGGTAGTGGGAGGCGAAAAATTCGGTTTGATCCGTCTGGATGAAAACGGCAACTATCTCGGCTTTAAATCTAATACAGGGTGTGCAGCGGGAACCGGCAGTTTTCTGGATCAGCAGGCCCGCAGATTGAATTTAAGCGGGACGGCCGAACTGAGCCGTCTGGCCTGCAGCAATAGCGGGCCCGTTCCAAAAATTGCATCACGCTGCGCCGTATTCGCTAAAACCGACCTGGTCCACGCCCAACAGGAAGGCTGCAGCCTGGCTCAAATATGTGACGGACTCTGTCTAGGTCTGGCGCGCAACATCTATGATACGCTTTTTACGGCAGATGAGTTTCTTGGACCCATTATCATTACGGGGGGTGTCTCCCGCAACCGGGCCGTGGTCCATCACCTGCAATCCCTGACCGGCAATGAAATCATTACCGACGGGACTCTGTTGCATGGTGCTTTCGGGGCCGCCTTGAATTTGGCCGACGAGTGCCCCGAGCCGAAATCGCTGGGGTTTGAGTCAGCCGATGATGTTCTCATTTCCTCTAAGGACGGCCTGTCCTATTTCCATAAACCACTGGAATTAACGCTTTCCGATTATCCCGATTTCGAAGGCCTCGAATCCTATCATTACCGGGCCGGCGGTTCCAAGACTGCGGTTGACGTGGAAGTCGACATCTATCAGGGCCTGAAACAGTCCCGGCGCCTGACCGTCTGCCTGGGTATCGACGTGGGATCGACCAGCACCAAAGCGGTCCTGATCGAACCGAACAAGGCGGTTGTGGCCGGATTCTACACCCGAACGGCCGGCAAACCAGTGACGGCCGTGCAAGGGCTGTTGGCTGCCATTCACGACATGACACTGAAAAAGGGAATTGAATTGAACATCAGCGGGGCCGGGACCACCGGTGCCGGACGCAAATTTATCGGAAAAATTATCGGAGCGGATATCGCAATCGATGAAATTACGACCCACGCACGGGCGGCGGTTGAAATTGACCCGCGGGTGGATACCATCATCGAGATCGGCGGACAGGATGCCAAATTCACAACCTTGAAAAACGGCCGTGTCACCTCCGTGGTCATGAATAATGTTTGTGCAGCCGGCACCGGTAGTTTTATCGAAGAACAGGCCCAGAAGCTCAACTGCTCCCTGTCCCAATATTCCGTGCGGGCCGCGCATCGTAAATCGCCGCTGGCCAGCGACCGCTGTACGGTGTTTATGGAACGGGATCTGAACCATTATCTTACCGCGGGATATCCGGTAGATGACATGCTGGCCGCCGTGCTACATTCCGTGCGGGAGAATTATTTGACCAAAGTCGCCGATGAAAACAGCATCGGCAATGTCATCTCTTTTCAGGGTGCAACGGCCAGGAACAAAGCCCTGGTGGCTGCATTTGAAAAAAGCCTCGGCAAACCGATCCGGGTTTCCCGCTATTGTCATCTGACCGGTGCCCTGGGCGCGGCTTTGATGTTATCGGACCGGGCTGTCCCGGCCACCCGTTTCAGAGGCCTGAATCTGTACAAAAAAAATATTACGCTGTGCAATGAAATTTGTGACCTGTGCACCAATCATTGCAAGCTGACAGTGGCCGAAATCGACGGCGCCCGGGAGGCCTACGGGTTTTTGTGCGGCCGGGATTACAACACCAAGCGCTATGTCTACAACAACCGGGCCGGTTTTGACCTGCTCAAGGAACGCGCCCGGGTTTATGCGGTTAAAGGCGCCATGGAATACAAAGAAGCCTTCACCATCGGTATTGCGGCCGCCCTGCATCTGCAGGATGATCTGCCGTTCTGGAAATACTTTTTTGATGAGCTGGGCATAAAAACAGTAACCGGCGAGGGCTGGGGCGACAGCCTCAAAGACGGCAAACGCCTTGCAGGAGCTGAATTTTGCGCTCCCATGACGGCCCTGTACGGTAGTGTCAACAATCTGGTGAATCGATCGGATTATTTATTTTTGCCGTTTTACCTAGATAAAAAAGGCCGCAACAAAGGGCCGCGGCGCCAGTACTGCTATTATACCCAGTTTGCCCCCGGTTTAACCGCCTATGCCGCCGGGCAACAAAATCATAAAAAATTCCTCATGCCGGTGGTGCACTACCTTTACAGCCCTTTTCATACGAAAGCGCAGTTGTATTGGATGCTCAGAGACATCTGCCGCCATCGCATCAGTTATTTTGATGTTTCAGCAGCCTATGACCAGGCCGCTGAGTTTATGAAGATCTGTCAAACTCAGTGGCAGGCTGTTTATCAACAGCACTCCGGCGGCGGCAGCGACCTGCACGTGGTAATGCTGGGCCGGCCTTACAACGTGCTGGACGCCGCCATGCACAAGGGCATACCGAACATTCTTGCTGCATTGGGCATCAAAGCTTTTTTTTATGATATGCTGTCCTATACCCCGGAGGATGTAAAAACGATTCAACCGCTGCTCGATGAACTGCACTGGCATTTTGCGGCCAAAATTCTGGAAGCGGCTGAAGTCATCGCAAAATCTCCGGGTGCCTATCCGATTTTAATGACGGCCTTCATGTGTTCACCGGATTCATTTGTGATCGATTATTTTAAAAAAATAATGGATTCGCATGATAAGCCGTATTTGATCCTGCAACTTGATGACCACGATTCAACGGGCGGCTACGAGACCCGGATCGAAGCCGCGATCCGTTCATTTCACAATCACCATAGGCTGACGGAAAAACGACCGGTCACCACTCAGATGCCGCCGGTGGTGGCTACCAAATCAAAACACCTGTTGAACCGTACCCTGATTCTTCCCAACTGGGACCCCATCACCTGCAACCTGATCGCCGCCAATCTCAATCGGGCGGGAATCGATGCCCGCTGCCTGGAGGAGACACCTGACAGCGTCCGGCAGGGTCTGCGGTTGAACAGCGGACAGTGCATTCCGCTCAATATCATCGCGCAGGAGTTTATTGACTATGTGCAAGCCCACGGGCTCGACCCGGCTCAAACCGCATTGTGGTTGCCCGTGGGGGAGATTGCCTGCAACCTGAAGCTATATCCTCACTATATTAAACACATCCTGACATCCTACGGCAACGGTATGGAGCAGGCGGATGTATATCCTGGCAAACTGTCGATGCTGGACATATCCGTAACCCTACCGATCAACAATTATTTCGCATATATGTTTGGCGGAATGGTCCGCAAGATCGGGTGCAAAATAAGGCCCGTTGAACGTCACAAAGGGCAAACCGACCAGGTGATCGCGGCATCGTTCGAGGTCTTGCGGGATGCTTTTTTGGGGCATCGTTCCAAGGCGGCGGCGGTTGAGGAGATCGTTTCCAGATTTGAGGCGATCGATACGTTTGACGCCACCCGGCTGCCGCCGCGGCCGAAAGTGGCGATTTTTGGAGATTTATTTACACGGGATAATTATGTGATCAACCAGGATCTGATCCACTTTATCGAGGCCAACGGCGGCGAGGTGATCACAACCCCCTACAGTGAATATCTTAAAATGATTTCACGACCCTATTTCAGAAAGTGGCTGATAGAAGGACATTATTTAAGCGTTATTTCTTCCCAGGCTCTGATCGCGACCTTAAAGCGCAAGGAGAAAATCTACTACACTTATTTTGACCGTCTATTAAAGGAGCCCAAGCCTGAATACGATGAACCGGCCAAAGATATCCTGGCGCGCTACAATGTCCGCCTTGAAAATACCGGTGAATCCATGGACAACATTATAAAAATTCACTACATCAAAAAACACTACCCGGATGTTGCTCTGTTCGTTCAGGCCAGTCCGGCCTTCTGCTGCCCGTCTCTGGTTACAGAGGCCATGGCCCATGAGATTGAACGCCAAACCAACACTCCGGTTGTCTCTATTACCTATGACGGGACCGGCGGTTTTAAAAACGATGTTATCGTTCCCTACCTCAAGTATCCGCGCTGGGAGAGGCGCATAGATGAAGATAATATAGATAGGCATCGTCATCGAATAGGGTCCTGAAGCCTCGACACAACTGCCGTTCGACAGGCCCACGGTCCTGATGAAAGTCGAATCACTCACCAACTTTAGCCAACCGGCCTTCATTTGGTATTACTTGAGTTTTTTAGACATCCGCGTTTGGGAATTTCTAAACGCGCGGAGGAAAATAATATGCAAAAGGATAGCTTGAATCGAGAGGATATGACGGGGAGAAATGAATACTGGGTTGAGATGGATCGACAATATCGTACTCAGGTCAGGAAAACCCGGGCGATTGTGCTGGAAAAAGGAAAAGGCGTTGAAGTCTGGGACGTCGAGGGGAAAAAGTATTTGGACTTCGAATCAGGGCAAATGGCGATGGTCGCCGGGCACAGTCATCCCACGGTTCTTAAGCGAATAAGGGAACAAATAGAGATGCTTATGCAAAACAGTATAAGAGTCCTGAATATTCCACGAGTGCTGTTGGCAAAAAAACTTTCTGAAATTGTGCCTGATCCACTGTCAAAATCGTTTTTTCTATCCACGGGCTCCGAGTCTGTCGAGGCGGCACTTCGGCTTGCCAAAAAATATACCGGTCGTTTCGAGGTGGTTGCCATTTTGCGAGGCTACCACGGCAGAACAGCGGGCAGCCAGTCCTATACCAGCATTAGCAGGGGGGCTCGCGCCGGCTATGGACCGCTTCTGCCCGGATCAGCTTTCATCCCTGCCCCTTATTGCTACCGCTGTGCTTTTAATGAGACGCTTCCGTGCAACCTCTCATGTCTTTCCTACGCCGAAGAGGTTATCGATAGGACGACTTCAGGTCAGCCTGCAGCAATGCTCATCGAAATTATGCAAGGTGTTGGAGGCACTATTGTCCCGCCTGCAGAATGGGTTGGGCGCTTACGCCGGATTTGCAATGAAAGAGAAATGTTGTTTATCATTGATGAGTCTCTCACAGGAATGGGTCGAACGGGAAAATGGTTTGGCTTTCAACACTATGATATAATGCCGGATATATTGACCACGTCTAAAGCGCTCGGACAGGGTGTTCCGGTAGCCGCTGTGATTACAACCGATGATATCGCCAATAGAGCGGTAGCCAATGGTTTTGACCAGGGGGCTACTCATATGGGGGATGCCTTTCAATGTGCAGTGGCCTTAGCTAATATAGAAGTGATTGAACGCGAAAAGCTTTTAGAGAAAAGCTCTAAGATGGGAGCGCTTTTGAAAAAGGGACTCGAGGGACTTCAGACAAAATTCGAAATCATTGGTGACATCAGGGGCAAGGGCCTTTTCCTTGGATGGAAATAATTGAATCGAGGGCAAGCAGGCGACCAGATTCGGATCTTACGATAAAATTAGTAACAGAATGTGAAAATCGAGGTTTACTTTTAGGCGGCGGTATCCCTACAGGTGGATTGGGTACCAATACCGTTCGCCTTTGTCCTCCACTGGTCATAACAGAAAAGCAAGTAGACGCCGCGATAGACATTATAGGGGATGTATTATCAAAAATATAAAATCTTAAAAAGCAATTATTCGAAATAAAATCCATAGTATTTAAAGTGACAATGCAAGCAGGATCGTCGACATAATTAATCATGGGTTTGACTTGGCAAAAAAGGCCGCTTTCAAAAACTCACGATTAAACCTTGCAATATGAGTAATGGAAACTTCCTTGGGGCATGCAGTTTCACACATCCGATGGTTGGTACAGTTCCCAAAGCCGCACTTGTCCATTTCCTTTAACATGGCCAATACGCGTTGCCTGGCCTCAAGCCGCCCCTGGGGCAGCAATGCAAACTGAGACACCTTGGCGCTGACAAACAGCATGGCCGAGGCATTGGGACAGGTTGCCACGCAGGCCCCGCAGCCGATGCAGGCTGCCGCGTCCATGGCCTCTTCAACCGTCTCCTGAGCGATGGGAATAGCGTTTGCATCCGGAGTGCCGCCGGTATTTACCGATACGAATCCGCCGGCCTGTATGATTTTATCAAGAGTGCTTCGGTCGACTATCAGGTCTTTGATCACTTTGAAAGCCCGGGATCGAAAAGGTTCTACGACAATAGTATCCCCATTATTAAACTCCCGCATGTGCAGCTGGCAGATAGTCATGCCTTTGCCATGGCCATGCGGGATTCCATTGACCATAGCCCCGCAAGTGCCGCATATACCCTCGCGACAATCGTTATCGAATTCGATCGGTTCTTTGTCCTCCAGAATCAGCTTTTCATTCAGGGCATCCAGCATCTCCAGGAAAGACATATTGGGATCAACATCTTCGGCTGCAATGGTTTCAAGCCGGCCTCGTTCCCGGGGCCCGCTCTGACGCCAGATTTTCAGAGTGAGATTTATGGTTTCAGGTTCACTCATTATCTATAGCTCCTTTGAGTTAATTCTACATTTTCAAATGCAAGCGGTTCTTGGTGGAGTTCGGGATGCAAGCCTTCACCTTTGTACTCCCAGGCCGATACATGGCAAAAATTTTCGTCATCCCTTATAGCTTCACCTTCATCGCTTTGGTACTCCTCACGCAAATGCCCCCCGCAGGATTCCTTGCGATCCAGGGCATCAATCGCCATCAGTTCTCCGAGTTCCAAAAAATCAGCCAGGCGACAAACCTTTTGAAAATTGAGGCAGTAACTGCGATCATCCCCGGGAACCTTCAGATTTTTCCAGAATTCCGCCCTTAGTTCCCGGATCTTTTCTATGGCCGCTTTAAGTCCGGTCTCGTTGCGCGTTACCCCTACATAATCTTCCATGATTCGTCCCAACTCCTTGTGAAGGCTGTCGACAGTGCGCTTACCATTAATGGATAAAAGCTTCTTGATACGCATATCAACTGCCTTAAGAGACAATCTAAACGCATCATGATCCAAGCTTACATTTGATAGATCGGCCTCAGCCAGGTAACCGGCAATGGTGTATGGTGCGATGAAGTAACCGTCCGCCAGTGCCTGCATGAGAGAATTGGCACCCAGACGATTGGCTCCATGGTCCGAAAAGTTGGCCTCACCGAGCACGAAAAGGCCCGGGACAGTGCTCATCAGATTGTAATCCACCCACAGGCCACCCATGGTAAAATGGGCGGATGGATAGATCATCATCGGTGTTTCATAAGGATTCTGGTCGATAATGTTTTTGTACATATCAAACAGATTGCCGTACTTTCGAGAGATTACATCCCGGCCGTCACGTTTGATAGCCTCCGAAAAATCCATATACACTGCTCGTCCGGTAGGTCCGACACCTTTGCCTGCGTCACACTGCTGCTTGGCATTGCGAGAAGCCACATCCCGGGGCACCAGATTACCAAAGCTCGGGTATTTTTCCTCCAGATAGTAATCACGCTCATCTTCGGGTATGTCGTTTGCCGGTCTTTTATCGCCCGGTTTTTTAGGGACCCATACCCGCGCGTCGTTGCGCAGGCTTTCGCTCATCAGTGTTAACTTGGTCTGGTGATCGCTGTAATGCGGGATACCGGTGGGATGAATTTGAACAAAAGACGGATTTGCCAAAAAAGCACCCTTTTTATATGCATGGAAAATTGCGCTGGCGTTGGATGAGATAGCATTCGTGGAAAGGTAAAACACATTGCAGTATCCGCCTGTTGCGAGAATAACCGCGTCGGCGGCGTACGGCTCCAAATCCCCGGTGACGAGATTGCGGACGACGATTCCCCGGGCCCGGTCGTCAACGACGATCAGATCCATCATTTCATATCGTGGGAACATTTTGACCTGACCGGCGGCCACCTGACGGGAAAGCGCTCCATAGGCTCCCAGCAATAGCTGCTGTCCGGATTGCCCTCTGGCATAAAAGGTTCTGGAAATTTGAACACCGCCAAAGGACCGGTTGGCCAGAAGCCCGCCGTACTCCCGTGCAAAGGGAACGCCCTGCGCCACGCACTGGTCGATAACCTCGTTGCTGACCTGGGCCAAACGGTAAACATTGGCTTCACGAGCCCGAAAATCACCACCTTTGATGGTATCGTAAAAAAAGCGCCGGATACTGTCACCGTCGTTGGCGTAATTCTTGGCGGCATTGATACCGCCCTGGGCCGCGATGCTGTGGGCGCGTCGCGGACTGTCCTGGATACAGAACGTCTTGACGTTATAACCCATTTCGGCCAGGCTCGCGGAAGCGGATGCGCCGCCCAGACCGGTGCCGACAACAATGATATTGAATCGGCGGCGGTTTGCCGGATTGACTAACTTCATTTCCGTCCGATAACGTTCCCATTTCTCAGCCAGCGGACCTCCAGGGATTTTTCCATCAAGCTGCATTGGTGTACCCTCCTTTTGGAATCGACTATTTTCTATCGTCTTTTGACTATCGAAGGAAGTATAGCTGTTTTTGAAATTCGAATAACGAGGCAACTCGAAGCCAAGATTAGTCAATAATCAATAGACAATCGCCAATTTTGTTTTCAGGCGATGATCAACAGATAAACCGGCAGAATACCGAAACCGATACCAAACAGCAAAGTAACGAACAGGCCCAGCTTCATGATCAGGGCCATGTGGCTGGAATGATTAAGTCCAAGAGTCTGAAACATGCTCCAAAAGCCGTGGCTGATGTGTACTGCAACAAGGACCACTGCAACAACATAGACGACAACCCAGATCGGATTGGCAAACGTTGCCGCCATCTGTTGGTAGATAGGCACGGTAGATTTATCCACAAAAGTAAATTTGAATAAATGTAAAATTACAAAAATAAGAATCAAAGCACCGGTATATGGCATAGTATTGGAACCAACCGTCCGCCCACCGGGATTTTTGTACACATGATATCCTGTGGGTCGCGCTTTTAAATTATCAATGAAAAGCAGCGCCCCGATCACAATGTGAACGATTCCCAGCGCTGCTAGTCCAATATTGAATACACTGAGATAGGGTTGCAGCGAATGCAGTTTGGCTGCATATCCATTGAATGCAGCCGAACCGGCAAAGGCCATGAAATTACCGAGCAGGTGCACCGCCAGGAATCCGATCAGGCCCAAGCCGGTCACCGCCATCAGTATTTTTTTACCGACGGATGAACCGAGTATGAAAAGATACCAGTTCATAGGTTGTCTCCTAATTGCCAAACGTGAGTGGGTGCATAGATTATTTGTTTTATGGCACTACCTTTCGTGCAGGTGCCACATTTCATGGTTCGGGTTACCTTATACGTGTTCCGTGTTTTCTATAAAAATTGAAGAAAACATCACCCCAAATTTTCCTGATTTATGCAGATTCTTTTTCGATACATCAAACCCGCAATAGAATCAATCGGAATTTAATTTCTGGACCCGAAGGTATCATTGATCGACATTAATAGGGCCGAGTATCTGTACTGGATGTTGACTCAGGTAAGGCAATCAATTTTGGCTTGCCTAAAAGTGGGGATAGCTGAAGTTAATATTTGAAGGTTCCGGAAATTTTTTAGATGTGCTGATGTAATATGAAATTTTTGAGTTTTGAAGACTGGAATTAAACCGGCTGAATTCTAACGAATCAAAATTTGAGTAATCATTGCGAAACCCAATACCACATTATTAAATGTAGATTGAGAATTTCCTGAATCTTGCATGAAAATTAATGAGAAGTTAGGATAATAATATATTACAGAATGTTGTGAACTATTTTGAAGTAACTCTAAATACCCTGATAGTAAAAAGGATGACGGTCGATTTTATCTCATTAATTTTCCCCCTGCGGGCGAGCCGGAAGCTTTCATCTGCCGCGTTTTTAAGGGTTCGGCATAGGCCACTATAGCCTTACCCTTAAGTGTCTTGCATATGAAAGCCTCCGATTCGTGAAAAATCCAGGAATTTTTTCAATGAAATCATCATCGGTAGACCGGAGTCTGCATATCGGTATGCTACTTTACCCTGCGGGTTTCATAATGCGACCTGAAGTCCGCGGTATTGGTATAGACAAGCTGCGGAATAAGTTTGCCGTAAGTTTCTTCAGGATCTTTGGCCCCAAAGGATATGTTGCCGCTGGTATTTGCACTCAAACGCGCCACCGAATCTTTGCCCTGGGTGGAATTCGTCCATCGCATGACCCCGCTGTCGGTCTCCCACAGTTTGGTAATGAGGGAAGCCTTCACGTCAGCGCCCGCTTTCATCGACTGCCACGCCGATGACAGACTTATTTTGGGTTTGACTTCAGATAGGTTTAAATTGCCGTATAATATGGCGTCGATATTATAAAGTCGTCCGATTGACTTGATGGCTTCATAGTCGAGCTGCTTGCTTTTGACTTTCGACAGCACCTGGTCCTGGCTGCCCAGCTCCAGGAAGCGCACTTGCGGCTGGGCGTTCTGGACGTTCTGAAGATAGTTCTGGGTCACAAATTGCTTTAGTTCTGGTTCACGATTAGAGGAAAATTCAATAACGCCTATGACGCGATAGGGCTTAAGATCCATCTGAGGCGGAATCAGAACCTGCTCGGTATGCGAGCAGCCGGTTAGCGTGGAAAAACCAATTGCCAGAAAGGCTGCCAAAATTTTTAAATTTGATTGGACGGATCGATGGAAATGTAATTTTGGGGAAATTGTCATTTTTTTTCTCCTTGAAGCGGTATATTTTTATTGTCTTATAATATTCAGTATAATTTTATATCGGACTATTCAGGAATTGACTTGAGCAGAAAATAGAACCAAAGCACGAACGTGCTTTTGCTTTATCCCGCCGGCGACGGAATTTTTCAGAGTATCCCGTGCTATGCACGGGATGGTAGTCGTTTTTCTTTCCATTTATCAAATTCGGGAGGCAGCAGGGTCAAAATTTCCTGCCCGCTCAGGCTGTACAGGTCGTAGGTAAGATCCAACTGCTGGATGACATCGATAAAGCGCAGCAGAGTGCCCGGTGAGTTTTTTTCCATCAGGGCGCCCCTTTTGGGTTTATTTTTCGATGTATCAAAGTACATTATATCGGCAGCCTCCAGGATACCCTTATTGGTGATCAGGGTCTGTCTGGCAGCCAGCTGATTATGAAATTTGCTTTCCAGATGCAGCGGGGTCCACAACAGCAGGCGGCTTAGATCCTCTCTCTGGCCATATATAGAGTAAACCAGAAATGTGCCGGCCAGCAGGTGATTGTGGCCGTTGGGATATCCCGGCTCCAGGATATGGCGATAATCGCGACCGGGTTTTCGCAAACCATTTTCCTCAACCGGGCAGACCTGGTCAAAAAAATACAGGGACAACCAGCTCCACAGGTGAATATTGTCTTGCAGGTTGTCGGTAGATATTCCATCCAGGGTCTGATCCAGATATTGTGCCAGGTCCAGCCGGTTTTTGAAGGTTCGCAGTTCGATTTCAGCTTTCCCTTTAAATGGTGCTGAAAATTTCGAATTCTCCAACAGGATGGCAGGAGGTGGGGATTTCGAACCCTGCCTGAGGTCAGCCAGATAATCGCGAAATCGTTCGATCCCTTTATCGGTTAATTTTCGAATTTTCATTGCTGAAATGCCTGGTCGAATTTGTTCAGTAGATTAAAATTGGCGCAAAAGGCCTCCACGGCATTTTCAATCCAGGCCTGGCGGCCCGCTCTGGAAACCTGATAAGGGATGGACATGCCGGGCAGCGTGACGGCCAGTTTTAGCCAGAGACTGGGCCAATCGTCATCGCAGTCCGGATCTGTGTGTTCATCTACGATTAAAATTCGCGTCAATATCTGACGCAGCACTTCCGGGTACACCAGGGATAAGAACCGGTTATCCGAACTTGCGATCAGGCTGATTTCATCGACGGTGCGATTTAACCGGAGAACCGGCCAGTCGCCCTCAAGATCCAGTTGCCAGATCGTGTTGCCGAGATCATCGTATTCGACGAAAAGAAGTGACCGGCTGTCAGCCGGCCGACTGTCATCGCCCGAGGGCCTGATTTTATCGACCGATGCCAATATGCGGCCTTGGGTGCCGGTTTGGTCGACAACTTTCACCCGGAAAAGCGGTGTCACCGAGGCCGATATACTGCCCAGCGTTCGATCAGCCGGAATTCGCGGTTTGCCCATGGTCCCGTAGTCATAGCGCTGATAGCCGGAGCGATGGTAGGCTTCGACAT
>Ga0056115_1001047_pt1 | contig 12670 bp, 12 predicted proteins | sample WorMetOlspDAHAB1_FD_77007 | JGI IMG/M metagenome (GOLD analysis project Ga0056115, IMG submission 77007) | Marine gutless worms symbiont microbial communities from Max Planck institute for Marine Microbiology, Germany - Olavius sp. DAHAB.1 ... | reverse complement strand
TATACTTTTATGGATGAAGGTTAGTGGACAACTTGTCACACATTTGATGTGTATGCAAGCTGGAGTTTGATGGAATTCTGTGAATCCTTTAGGATGTCGGTGTCGATTTCGGTGATGTTAATGGTGCTGCCATAGAAGAGACACCTGCACCAGTGTCGCCTGCTTCTTCTGATCAAAAGAAAGCAAAAGCCGAACAGAAACGTCTCGAGAAAGAGGACAGGGAACGTGAGAAGAAACGGAAGCAGGATGAAAAGCGGCAGTTGAAAGAGCAGGAGAAGAAATCGAAGGACGATGCTCGCAAAAATAAGGTGACTGCTCCCACACGCAAACAAGAGCGCGACGAGAGAAAGCAGAAGGGTGGTATTGCCGGCTTTATGTCGCCTGCCCGTCAAGGAGTTCGACCGAAGAATTCCGTTCGTGTGAGAGTCATGCTTTTGGACGGATCGGAAATTGAAGTTGAAATTTTGGTTCGTATTTTAAAGTATTTGCCTGTAATTTCTGAAATGTTAGTTGTGAGTCATTAGAACAAAGTTTCCAAAAAATGTTAGTAAAATTTAAGTTAGCCTACATCATGCGTCTGACACAGACATTCTATCACCTCATTATGCTTGGGAGCTATACATGACGGTAAGGAAACTTGCAAGTAGAAAAATGTTTTTGGAACAGACTGTCATTATCTTTGATTAATAATCAAAGATATTTTTGTTTATTTCATGAATCTTGTTTATTTTCATTTTGCATCGCTAATGGTAGGCCTATGTACTTGTACTTGTACTTGCAACTAAATACTTGTACTTGTATACTAGGTACTTGTGCCATCTCTGTTGATTATACCAGCCAAACACAGGCATACAATTAGCAATCAAAACTGGATAGTGCGGGATACAGTAGTGCTGTTTTCTGTTCTCGTGTGTATGACAGCGAGAAGCAAAGGGAAAACTGCTGGTGGACAAAGTGTGTGAATACGTGAATGTCATGGAGCGTGACTACTTCAGTTGTACATACAACACAGAGGAAGGCAAAGTCAGTGTCTGCAATTTGCTGCTCTGTGTGATATAAATTATTAAAGTATAGAAAACATTTCCAAGATTTCTAACTCATAATGGCACTAAATATCTTATTGTGTGCTGTGTGTCGTTAAGTGACCTTACTCACTCACTAACTCACTTGAAGCTGAACGAATGGTTTTCTGATGTCTTGGTAAAGTAACTTTATGTCTACATTTTGAACTGAACAAACTGCATGGCATGTGACACGTGTTTTTCATGTCACAAATAACTCGTTTTGATTTTTGCAGTTTTTTGTGAGTTTCATTGTTAATGAAAATTTACCAACTCATGTATCTCAATGCTTTGATGCTGTTGGTTGGGTGACAGAGAGGACGTCTATGTTGTACATGGGAATCTGCATGTTCATTTGAGTTGAGTTGGAAAACTAGCTTACATCATTGCCTGCACCACCATAATCTGTTATTGAACATTTTCTTGTGTACCGGCTGCCCAGTATACCAGCTTGTCTGTTTGTACATGAAATATTCTCCAGTAACATTGCTCACTGCACATTTTAATTTTTTGGAACACAAACACTTGCTAGTTTTTACAATTCTACATTCTAATAAAAGTTAACGATCACTGCTTTGTTGTGGTTTCAGTTTTGGTTGAGGCACGATCGAAAAATAAATCGACAGCTTGGAAGTAAGTCATCCAGCCTTGATTATTATGCTAACCAGTTGCAAGTAGGCAGCACTTGTAAACACTACAGCAAACTTGGGCAGATACAGGAATATCTTCTCTCATTTGCTTTCCATATTCTCCTCTATTTCTTCCCTCTTTTCCCCATATTTTCCATTTTTCAGTTCATCAAGTTGCTGGAAACTGTTGCCAGTGAGTCCGAACTGAGTTGAGTTTTTTTCTGTGCATTTCAAATGTTTAATTCTTTGAACATTCTGTGCAGTTCAATTGACCATGATGTTTGCTGTGCTGCTAGGCATAGCAATAGACATTGAGTTGCTTGTGTGTGAAGTTACGTTGGGTCCCCTGGAAACTTATAAGGGAACATTGCCAGATTGCCCTTTTTTAATCTGCCATTTTGAGAAAGAGATCGAGTGATGTACAAGATTAAATGTTCAACGACTTTTGATTGGTGGTTACTTCAGCATGGAGAGACTGTTAAGCTGCCAACTCCTTTAACAATCCTGAATGCTGTAATTAACAGCTCCGAGAAATACCTTCACTAAAATTATAAGGTTATAAGGTATAAGTGTCTTCATTTTGTTGTACGTTTGTGGTCAGAAAAAGGCAATAATGATGTTTGCTACGCATGAATGCTTGATATTGTGCAGATGGCAAGTGGATATTTGAGTTTTCTGTCAAGTTCTATCCACCAGAGCCATCGGTCTTACAGGAAGAAATTACCCGGTCAGTTGACATTGTGCAGATAACTATTTTGTAGAAGATTTTTAATACAGCTGACTTCAGTGAGTGTTGAAAAAAATCATTTGCCTGTTTTCAAAACTGTTCCATACACTGAGGTGTATTTCACTAATTTGTATGAGGCAATCGATAAGTGTCATCATTCTTCCCTGGAATCTATACGTTTGCATGCGTGTGTGTTATGTCACGTTGCCTGAATTAAATATGATTTGATTTGATTTGATATTACAGTAAAGGCAGTTAATATGCAATGGTACTTGTCATATCTTTGTTTACTTGTAGAATTACAGTTAGTTATCTGCTAAGAAATTTGTTTGTGTTACTTTCATTTGTACTGTTTTGGGTATTGTGAATTCCATTGACTATGTCAGATCTTGAATGGCAGATCAGATTGATGTATGGTCAAATGTCACAGTTAATGGCTGTCTTGTTTGTGATCATTACTGAAAATACATCTATCTCATTTTCTAGGTTAGACATCCATGATAAGGCTGTATTTGTTGGCAATAGATGTTTCATCTTAGTATGTAATGTGTTATATATGAAGACAATTTTATTCCACAATTTTTATTAAGTTTACTTTGGCTTTTTTGGTAACTGTGACTCGTGTATGCAGATACCAACTAGTTCTTCAGCTGCGAGATGACATCCTCTCTGGCAGGTACGAACATTCATATGATTTTCTCGATGCGTTGTCCAAATGCGTTTTCACAGTTTTGTATATTTCTGTGTTGTTAGCCTGAGCAGTCAGAGTCAACTGATAGTGTGACATTTTGTTGTACCATCATTGGTACATGCTATGTTATTAATTGTAATTGGTGTGTAATATGATTTGGAAATGGAGACTATTTAAAACGGCAGAGCTAAGGCTGTGTGCAGTTGTATGGCTGCAGGCTAAAGTCCATACGCGGGCTTGAGCTGGGGCCTAGACTGTATGCCGGCCCTGTCTGTGATGACAGCGCCACTGAGGTGGCAGTTATGGTCTACGAAATGAACCTTGCCTGTATGTGGCATTGTTGTTAGGGCATTGAACTTGCAGTTTGAGGTTGTGGGTCCTGTTCCCTGGGCACGTTCTCTGCCTCTGTCTCCAAGCAGTATAACTTGGTACCAGTGCAAGCTGTAGAGGTAAACAGACACACCATGCAACAAACTGCAGCCCCATTACCATGGTCCTGGTGTATGACTGGGATCGAGGATTTGGAGATTAGCTCCCCGCTGTAAATCTTCAGCTGTAGAAAGACTTGATCTTTACCTACTGTACCTTTATGTACTATTTCTTACCAGGTTTTTGATGCATGGCATATTCGTAAAGTAAAGCCCTATCCCCAAAGTATGGGTACCACACCAGCCTTCTTGATGCGAATGGTGTTGCTTGATAGGGTTCCTTGCTCAAAGGTCGCCAGCGCTCTTCTCGGGTCATGTACCGTTCAGAGTGAGTTTGGTGACTACGACGTCGCTGACCATGGCACCGGAATTGACTACATCCGAGACATCCAGTTCACTCCAGACCAGACCGACGAGCTGCTGATGAAGATTGCAGAAATGCACCAGACACAGCTGATGTATGTCATTCATTGCACTGCTGCAGCGACTGTTTTTTAATTTAGTCATTTAACACTTGGTCAACACCAATAAGACGTACATCTTTATCAGGTGATACAAAATGCACAGACTGTCAAGTGCGGGCTGGCGTGCTTTCCGCATTGCAACCCCATTGGTCTGTAATTCTTTGGCAAATTATCTGCATGATCCAGCCCTTGATATCAACAGTTTTAAGGCGTCAGTTGAAGACATTCTTGTGTGCACACTATTAGGCACATCTTACTGAGCACATTAGAGATAATATGACTATGTGGTATATATTGAGTATATACCATATTGAGTATTATAGCATTTTGCAAGAATTAGTTCAAAGATTTTTGATTCAGAAATCATGTCAGAAAACACGTGTGGGCATCTCTTTAATGGTTTACATAATATATTTATAATGAAATACCCAATTTTTCCTGTTTTCTGTTTTGGTTTTTAGCATTATGTAAGAGAGATATAAGCTGCTTATATCACAAACTTTTTTTCATTTACAGTTATAACACGTAATATATACACTGTAGTGATAAAATTTGTCTGTTATTGTGTTTGTTCAGAGGGCGAACGCCTGCAGAAGCTGAGCTGATGTATTTGGAGAATGCTAAGAAGCTTGAGAAATATGGACTTCATCTACAGCAAGCAAAGGTTGCATTGTCATTGTCGCTGCTGGTGTTACAAAACCAACTTTGAAATAATTCTCGAGGCCTCGGTCAAATTTAGACATTTATCTTAGCGGCATACATAATCTGTGACACAGCAGACAATTTACTTGATGTCATATGATGTATTACTGGGATATTTCAAAAGTCTCCACTGTTGTTCTTCTTATAAATGAAGCTGTAATTGGTGGAAAAACTGAAGAATTGAAATAGGATTACAAAACCTGATTAATTTGGCAAAAAATCTGCAGAAATTCTTGTCCCGTAATATGAACAACTTTTGTGTCTTTTTGTGCAAAGTGTAAATGCAGAGCTGGTTAATTTTTTGGCAGAAATTGTTCGGATGAAGTTCATCGTAAACAAACTGTGCCATGATTCACTGTCAGCAATCTGAAGATGGCGTCTTAACACAAGAATATGTTGCAGGACGCCGAACTGATCGATATTCTGGTGGGCGTTTGTGCCGACGGGCTGCACGTTTATCACGACACGCTGCACGTGAATCGATTTCCTTGGCCGAAAATCACCAAACTGAGCTACAAGAACAACGTATTCTTTGTCAAGATCAGACCCGGCGCTGTAAGTAATATCGCTAGTTGCTGTACCACAGATACTTTTTTGTAACATATTAAATGTCTTTGAAAGTTTTCTTCCTTTTTGAAGATAACGAATTAGTTTTTGCTTAGTCTGTGATATGACTTGACTTAATGCTCTGGCAATGAAGAAAAGTCACCATGCGCCAACAGCACCTACTCTGAATGTTGACCAGATCAGTGTTCTCCACGAATGTTTGTTTCTGGCAAGTTTTTCTGTGATAGACTCAGCTTAGCATAGTCATACCCGACATTGTCGAGTCTTTGACCTTCAGTGCTTTGACGCTGTTGGTTGGGCTATGTCGCCTGTAAAAATCGTCCTCAAAATGACCTACTATGTGTCGGGTGTGATGTTACAACTTAACTCAGTCGATATGAAGTGACACATTTATGCTGTATGATGAGCTGATGACTTCTGTGCAGTTTGAGCGTTTCCAGAATATAGTTGGGTTCAAGATGTCAAGCAAAGCGCTGGCCAAACGCTTTTGGCGTCTTGCACTGGAGCACCACACATTCTTCCGGTAACCAATTTATCAAATTAATGTAATGTGAGAAATTTAACTTTACAGTTCTTTTATAATCACCCGAATGAAAAATTACATCGAAACCTGATTGATGGTTGGTTGTGTATTTTGGCCAATTGTCAAATGTGTACTTTGCAGCGTAAGTTAATTGTACCACCAGTGCACCTAGTACTGCTTATTGCAAATGATAGCATATTCATTAATGTAGAACCTTTTATGTGTACAGAGTCTGTGTAACTTGTGGCCTTGTTGTTCTCCTGTATTGTTAAGAATAATCAATTCAGTCAACTACATACTGTGGCTATTTCTGAAGATGAACCAGTAACAAACGGTTGAGATGATTTTATGCTGTTTTACATGAGAAAAGATGAGGCAAATGAGGATCTTGGTTCCTATGGAATAAATTGGGTGTAAAGGTTATTGTCCTTTAAGTGTATCATTCCGACTGAAGCTGGAGCCACAAACCCTTGTCATACACACTGATGGCATGCGTAGAAAATTCATAGCCACCCACAAAAGGGTTACGGAAATGTTTGCATGCGTTGCAGTTGGAAGGAGGCGGTTGTGTTCGACCAAAGCATTCTGTCTCGCTTTGGATCCGCAACTGGATCACAGTTTGCCGGTCGAACTTTCTACCAGTCACGAATCTGGTCGTCGACACACGAACGTGCTGCGCCAACGTTCGAGCGAACTCTAAGCTCTCGATCGCTGAACTCGAGTCGAATGAATAGTACGTGCATGTCAGCAGCCGTGTCTTGCATTCGTGGGCATTGCATCGTTTGATTTTATTTCTGTCCTTTTATCAGTTTTTCTCGATTATCACTTTATGTGCGACTCGGTGGCATCATTGTTCAGGCTTTGGACTTAACGTTTGGAGATCGCACGTTTAGTTATCAGCCACTCCACATTTGTTCACACGCATTTGCCTCTGTTGCCAAGCAGTATAATTAGCTGTTAGTGTAAGCTGGGAAATAAAAAGGCTCACCATGCGACGTGTTTATGGTTCTGTAGCTTCGGCTGGTGCCTAGCTGAGAGCTTAAGAATCAGATTGCCCCCCCCCCTCTCCCATATGGGACATATAGCTGTGGAAGGACTTTGCCTACCTATTGCTTTATCCACTATACTGTGTTCATTAAAAATTTGCGTTGTGTAATGAACACAATAAAGTGCAAAACATGTGGATCTGATATCCAAACTGGTCTGTGTAAGACTGTAAGTTCTTGGCATTGCGAAAGCACTCGTTGAAGATAACATCAATACTCCAATCCACACACCACCCTTTTTTATGTGTGGATTATCTAAGCTCTCAAATGTGACAGTAACTACGTTCTATAAACTCCCTTTTGTCAGTCTATGGTTTGTTGCATGTGTAGCATGTTGTAATTGCGTGTTAAAGGTTCGTACATTGATCGCGATGACAAGAAAAAATCTGCATCAATGGATATGAAAGCCGGGCAGCGCGACTATGCCAACGACTTTATTGAAGACAACACCGAGGTATGTTTGACTAATTTGTATCATGCATACGATAAGTGTCATTATCCGTACCTGGAATTTATGCGTATTACAGTAAATACGGTTAATATGCATCTGAAAAATAGATATTTAGTTTGTGCTGTACTTTGTTGTTCAAAATAGTAGCAGGATCTTCCCTACACATCAGGAACTTTCAAGTATAAAAATCTCACTACAATTGTTGAGGAATTGCATTTTGTCCAGTGAGGTATTTTTGACCTGCCCTGCGTATTTGACGAATCGTCTTTTACTTTGTTGTTCTTGTGTAGTAGTGCACCGGAGATGTGATAGTTTTTTTGCTACATGTTGTTTCAGTTTGTTAGCCCTCGAAACAATTAACTGATATTGTTATGGAAACTCGTTGCTGACTGTGCAGGACAAGCAAGTGTCCGTTGTTGCCGGAACGGCGGCAGATGCAAACCGCGTTGCATACGTAAAAACGGTTCGCCCGACGTCGATGGATGCTGACGATGAACCACCAACTTCCGAACCTCAGATGGGCCACACTCAGCCTCGCTACACGAATGAGGTACCACATGCCACAGTTAGTTTGTATTCAGTGCTTGAATTATGGAACAGTAACTTAGGCTTCCAAATGTACTGAGGCATAGGAGGCACTCAAGTGGTAAGGGAATATGTGGCTGTGTGGAGCGTCCCTTTTACCATACGGCAATTCAAACAGACTGAGACTTGTGCTGTTTGTGTGAAAATGCACAGAAGTGACAATATTTTACTACAGATGGAATAGAAAATACAACAAACCACGCCCCCTTTAATCCCATTTAGTCAGAAGCTAAGGGAGCCTATTGAAGGGAGCCCAGCCCCTGTAATTTGAGCGCTGTTTGTGTTATTGTGCACTAGCTGCGAAATAGTGTTCCAAAACTTGATGAGTTGTTTGCAACGTATACACATGTATATATGTTAACTGCAGACAAATGTGCTGCTGTGGTATTACTTCGTTAGTTTACATTACCAATTCCATGAAGTACCAGGAGTGTAAGCCATGAAGGATTAGTACCTCTCCAAATCCCGAGTTAGCTCGAGTTAACAGCCATGGTGCAAGTCGACTGGCAGTACATCAGTGTATAGTAAAAAAGTATCCCCTAAAAATTTTTTTCGCAGTTCCCGCCTCCGAAATGACCTATATTGTGTCGAGTGGGGCGTTAAACTCTACTCACTCACTCACTCACCCCAGTCATTGGTTTACAGGTGACCACTCTGTCGGTAAACTGTTCGCTGTAGGTTAACCAACTAGGCCAACTCAGCCGTCCATCCCTCCAGGATTGGTAAATGAGTATTTATACGAATTACAGTAGTGGAGACCATTTATACGACAGACTGGGGTTGCTTGTAGCTGCTTGTCCACAGTGTCCAGTTTGCGGGCTTGAGCTGCGGCCTAGGCTGAATGCTGGCTGTTGTCCGTGACTCGCAGCACCACTGAGGCGGCTTGCAGCGCTATGTTAGTGCTGAACTTTAACCTTTTCTACCAGTATGTGTCTGTATGTGATGTGGTAGACATTCCAGCCTGCAGTAGACGAAGCATCTCCGACTTCACATGATGTGAATCGCAGCAGCAGTGCAGCGGCGGACGAGGTCGCAAAACGAAAGAAGAAGAAGAAAAAGAGACCTGAGACCAGTTCGCAGAGAACATCGGCGAATGAAGATGCCACCGCAGAGGTTAGCTGTGCACCTGCACCTGCGCCACCGCCTCTGAGCTCCGAGGCCTCATAGTGTCACAGCAATAATCTTGGTACATACGAAATATACCAAAATGAAGACAGTTCAGTTCACACACACATTGAGATTTTTATTTTTAAAATATTAATTTCTGCAGTTCTAGTAATACTCGTTCACGTATGTAACTCTTGTAGTATTTTAATGCGAACAACTGAATGTCGCTTTTGTAGGAATTTTGAAGAAGGGCCTCATTTTTCTGAGTATGCGCAGTGACCTCCAAAGGCTTAATCCGGCACTGGCTGCAGGCGGCAACTTGTTATGTTTAGTCTTCACTTACGACCACCTGTCCCAAAGCAAAAACCACACCACATTGTGGGGTGATACAGTTCTCAATGTATAATGCTGCCATACCACTCGGGCCCAAAGTCTAATTTTTTTTAGGTTATAAATGCGTTAAATCTATTTTCAGCAAAGGCTCCGCCCCTGACCCTGCTGAGGGAGCTCACGATGAAACGCGTTCAGCATTCAGCAGTTTTGAGCCATACAACTTTATGATTATCAGTACAGCTTTATTTGGTGCATTTTTTACTTCAGTGCATATGAGTAATTGCTAAAAAATCGAGTTGTGTCATGCCCTCTTATAACATGAAGACTTTAAAGATTTATTTTCACTTTGTTGTCAATCCCTCTCTTCTATGCATTAAAGATTGAGAAAGATCAGTATTGATGAGCATAACGTGTGCAACTTCTGCCATTTTCCAACTTGTATCCTTTTATATTCATTTTAATGTGAAAAACGCTTGTAGTGATACTGTTCAGTATAACTTGCAGACAGTGATTTGTAATTGTTAATTCTTCATTAGCTTAGCAGCAGATATCAGCTGGAGTCAGTGGAGTATTTATACTTTTTTATTTATTCAACTCGGACAACTTGGCCTATACGACCACACAGTGGCAACATGGAACCAAAAGAGAGAGAAAAACCATCTAAATAATTACTAATAAAAATCTAAACCTAAAAATATGAGTAGCTAAAACGATAAAACGGATTCAATGCACAGAAAATGATCACTTCAGCTACACTCCATTATGTATGATGGCATTTAATCGCGATTGAAATCGCTTCAATTTGCATGTTTGTAGTACAAGTCCGAAAAGAATGGTGAGGTGGAAACGAGAGTTGAAAAAAGACCCGTTATTCATCATGAATCAATAGACCACGATTTGGTGAGTACGATTTTTTTGCTTAGCAGTTTGGTTGTATTGTGTAAGAACATAGCCTGTCCAGCCATGGCAAGATACTTTCAATCTGTCATCACTAGCATGGTTGATTTGAGTATTTGTTTTAATGTTTGACTTAGACGTTCACTGCAGATACCTCCATTTGACTGTATATCATACACTCAAGTCATAACCATTCTAACTTGGAGCTTGCTTGTGTTGGAAAGCTGCTGAAGCTCGTTATTTGCACATGTTTATGTTAGTGATTGGTTTTGCTGTTACAGACAGAATTTACCTAACAGTGTATATCACAAGTTCTTTGTATGTCGCTGTATATGAGCACCTTACGACCAAAAATGTAAGCAAATTCGTTCTGCCACGTTTGAGACTTTCATACTATCTAAATGAAAAATCAGACTGTTGCAACCGGCGACTTTAGAAGATCGTTAAAATGACAACCATTTTACAGTACAGATTTACAGTCATAATCCAAAGCTTGATGCTGACGATGATGATAATCGTACATTTGTAGCTTTTGCCGTCAGTGAGATGCTGAGAGAGGTGTTCGATGTTTTTCGGTGCAGGAGTTGACAAAAGCAATCACAAATGTGACAGACATGGATGCCGACATGTCGGTGGAGATGATCGAGATTAATCCCTCAAATGTTGCCAAGTCCATGACTGGTGCCGCAAAGGAAGGGACCATCGAAATTGCAACGACAAAGCCGAAAAAGACTAAAAAGAAATCAAGGGGAGAACCACAGCCTGCATAGAATCTGGGTTTGTATACTGCGTAATACTGAATAATGACGATTTGAAGTTCCATACTGTCTGTGTAATATTTTACTGCTTTGCAGTGTCTTAATGACACTGTATTGCATATTTGTTCTTGCTTGATATATGTTTCAATTTGTTTCGAAAAAGCATAGGTATTTTAGCACGTTTAAGTTGGCAGACATTTACCATCTCCATCATTGGTTGATTTTGTGCGACTTCATATGTTGTTTAAATGTATTTTGCTGTGTATCAAGGTTGACTGTTGGTGTGCAGTGCACTCCATCAGAAGTTGGAAGAGGGACTAATTGGACGACTAGTAGTGTGTGGTAACGTGGTTCAGCCTGTTGAACTTGGTGCCTTCACCTTCTGCAACATTTGTACAGCTACTTCCTGAAATCGAAATGTGGACTCCTTGTGAATTCGGACCATTCAGAAATGCAAGAATTATGTTGCCACTATAGTAGAAGAAACTAATGTAACAGACTTATTTCCTGTGTACACTGTGCATACTGTACTGTTATAGTAGGTGGTGTACAGAACAGTAAGATGCTGCTGTACAGTTGCAGCTCAATCGTGTATTTATTTTTTTCGCTATAACGTGCTTGCACTGACTGATTGCAACGATGGTGAACGTGAATGTAGTTTTATAAGTCGATTTCTGTCATAGTGCAACCGTAATTACAATATTCCTTGTTTGTTTGCCAGGGGCGCGGGAACAATTTTTTTCATCGGCAGGGCAGGCTCATCCCCTACCTTGCTTCTTCCTCCATTCCCCTTTCTCTCTCCTTTCCTTCCCTCATTTCTCCTTTTCCATACCTGTCCCTTACTCCCCCTTCCCTTTCATTCCCTCCTCTTCCCTCGCATATATCCCTCCCTTTCCTTTAGAATTAGGCCCCTGAAATCCAGCTAGGGATCTGGGGGAGCGCCGTAAGCTCCCCAACGGGGTCTGGGGCGGAGGCTCAGAGTCCCAGCCCAAACGGAATTTGGTGCATTTTAGCTTCAAAATATGCCATCTGGTGCAGCTACGCTGTCGGTTTACAATATGCAGTTAAGAAATAGGGCCTATTGATATGGCAAAATGTATAGTTTGATCTACCAATCCCACAGTTAGTAGGGCAACTGCCCATTACGTTGCCGCGCCCCTGCTTGCTGTAAATACTGTAGTAATAATGCATGTGCTGTTCTTTTTGGGACATACTGTCTGATACGAGCAACTTATTTTTAAGCTTTGACGTCATTAGTATATTATTTTAACCATATGCGTGTTGTTTCATGCAGTTCTCGTATTTTTTTATCGACTGCTAACAGTCGCGCGCATTAAACTGTACCTCTGGTCGATATTGCTATCAGGATATAACTCGCCATAGTAGCCAACATTTCATTCACATAATATTATTCCTGTAAAGAGGAACTGCTTCTTAATCCAGTTGTTTTAAAATCAGAAATTCTTGACTCAAAAGTTACATTTTGGCACATGTATCATGCATGCTCGTGTTCGAATTTTTAGGGATCAGAATAAGCCTATAATAGCAGAATAATTTTGTTGGGAAAACTTCAGTAGTTGAGTAAGACCGAAGATAACACATTTTTCGACATTTGTTAGAAAAATCACGTTAATTATCGACATTTCTAGCATTCCGTTCTTATGAATCACCACCCGCATTCCATCCGACCACCCCCCACCC
>Ga0056115_1001046_pt1 | contig 12675 bp, 10 predicted proteins | sample WorMetOlspDAHAB1_FD_77007 | JGI IMG/M metagenome (GOLD analysis project Ga0056115, IMG submission 77007) | Marine gutless worms symbiont microbial communities from Max Planck institute for Marine Microbiology, Germany - Olavius sp. DAHAB.1 ... | reverse complement strand
CACGGTGGTCAGATACCCTTATCATCCGGTAACGTGAATGCAGCAGACTTACACGACAAATGCAAGTCGGCAACTGAATGCCAAGCGAATTATATGCATTTGCATCAGTAACATAATGGTAACACTTGTACGTTAGTCGGCACAGTAAAAAAATGATGTGCAAATGTAACAATGTCACATATGTAAGCTGTGAGAATTTTACATCAATATACAAATTTTTGTACAGTATCATTGTATTTCACCACACTCTTGACACAGAGCTGTGGTTGGTGGCATGGCTCAGTGTTAAAACATCGGTCTCTGGCTGGCAGACTTTCTCTGATCTATGCCTGATCTATGACTGACATGTCGGCAGTGGGTAGTGTCCACTATGGGTCAGCCAACCAGGCCTACTCAGCCTTCCATCACTTTGGGGTTGCTAGATTAGTAATATATGTAATTACATGGATTATAGGGGTGGAGAGCATAAAACGGCAGATCATGGCTGCATACGGCTGTTTGGTCACAGGTCAAAGTCCGTGGGCATGCTGTCTGTAACACAAAAGTGACGCTGCAGCTGCAGTATGCGGCTTGTGGCGCTATATAAGTGTTGTATGCCTTTGCCTCTGCATCAGTGCACACTTCAGTCACTTGGAGGAAATAACAAACAACTAGTCAAGAAGAATCTGCTTTGCCAATGAAAAAGATAACACAGCAGCATGCATACCTTGAGAATGGGAAGGAGAATTAACCCCATTAAGTTCATCCAGCAGAGCACCCATTGCAAATGTATCAGGAGCCAAAGGCTGTTCGGCCAGAAATTCTCTTACCAGCTGCAGAACCAATCATTAAGACTCGCACTATCACATATCACTTGACACAACCAGTGGTGCCAACTCCACAGAGCACGGCCGGGCACATGCCCCACACTTTTACAAATGACTGGACATGGGGGGCACCAGGAGCAAAAGAAAAGCAAACAAGAAACTGACCAAACTGTACTGACCATCATGAAAGCGCTCACCAAAACGACCAACTGTACTCGTAGAGTCCCAAAAGCGGAGGGGCATGAGAAAAAAACTTTTTCCGGCACGCTGCACAGGGCATGTGCCCCCCACTTTTAAATTCATTCCGGCAGGGATAGGATGAATGTCATGAATTCCACTACATAAGTAAAACTTAACAAAAGTTATTAAATTCAAGTCACTTCACGGGCACTACAGAAGGTCAGGAAAAAAATGGCTGAAAAATGAGTCTTAAGGTGACTGCAGAAAACTACCATACACAATTGATGATCAGTGACGATGACGATGAGCGAAGACAACCTTGAGTCTCAGACCAAAGAAACTCGTTAGCAAGGTATGATGGTGCCGTCCTGTGCTAAACAATGGAAACTCAGGAGTTACTGCTGTAACATTTATTACAGGCCGAATGTCGTTTCTGAACCACAGTATTCAAAGCATATATGGTATAATTACGTTCTGTGTTCGATTGACGTAAATGCAATAATAAAAATATTTTAGCATCACTTGCATGACCAATGTGTAGCAGACATCGCTAAACAACAGATAAAATATATGCTTATAAAAATTGAGACAAAAAAAAACATCGGCAAACCTGGTCATCTGAAGCCCTCGACAACGAAGTGTCCTAAACATGAACAAAGCAAACTGCGTAAAATGTGAACCATGAAGAACTCAGATCATAAGAATTAAAACTTAAACTTAAAATTAAAAAGAAAACAAAACTTATATTACTTCCACACTTCTGTAACTACTGTTACGAAATCGTAATAAACAAACCATCACTCAAAGCATATACACTTTCTGGCCACAAATACACTCACTATTAAAAGTTGACAAATTATGATTTATATGTCAAACAGGCCAACAATTCGTACTGAGTGGATGCAATAACTATCAAACAATATAAAAATACTTAAAACAATATACTACAGTCAAATATTACCAATGTTTACTCAAAACTCTACTCTTCTCCTATGCTACTGCATGAAATATGCCACCTAACTGAAAAGAATTTCTTTAAGATTTACTTACTGCTTTTTAGCCATTTTACGGCACTTTCAGAATAATATGGCTGTATCGTGCCTGAAAAATTATAGGTTAGTTAAACGGTAGATATCAGTGAAATAGTAAAAAATATTACAATTGAGAATGCAATAACAGAGTTAAGGTAGTATTATTTCCTGTTATGTTCATACTTGGTGCAAGTATACAATATGTGTTTGACTGTTAAAAACACATTTACAATGTTTACATGTAACAATTTCACTAAGCAAACTAGTACAACCGAGAGACACAGTTACTCACATTATGAGCTGGTCTTGTTACTCGAAAGCCATCCTAAAGCAACATAAATTAAACCCGTTAACTAAACACAGACACATACTGTAACACTAAGTTCTATGTACTAAATATTTATCTACCAAACCATCATGTTTTGCTAATATTGTGACTATAATAATATATAGCTAACTTCAGCCAAACTAATGGACAAATAACACTTGTGTGAACAGTAATTTTCAAATGACCTGTTAATTGCAATTTGTATAAGAACAACTGCTGCAAGAATATGAAATAATTATCATATTACAATGAGAAATACCGCTGCAAGAATATGAAATAATTATCATATTACAATGAGTAATACCTAACCTCATCCTGTTAAAATACTAAACAAATCAAAACCAAACCACAGACTATCACTTTAGTACTTCAGCAGTTCTCATATCAGTTATACAACAAATGGACCTCCTGGTGAGCTTTGTCGCGAGTGAAATGAGACGTAAATTTCATCAGGGAGTTTGGACCACCACAGGTGCCGTCAATTAAATCTCGTGCCACCGCCATTTTTTTTATCTGGAAAAACACACGGACATCATCTCGTTTGCAGAAAATTGATGAAGAAATGACGTGCAAGTTCTGGCTACTCGCACACACTGTACAACCAGCACAGTATTCACTGCAAAAGCCACAGGTTGCTGATAACAGTGCTATCTTCAAGTTCAGTAGAAAATCCGTAGGCCCCTATATGAAATCAATCAACATAGGCCTTGAATACAATACAATACAATATGCTTTATTGGAGTATGGCAGCCAAACGCTGGATTAAATATAGTACAATATATTAAAGGTCGGTGCTACAGTGAGATCGGCGATCTCAGAATAAGCACAGTCAAAATTGCTATAATAAGATCACGTTTCGTGATTGGTCAACTCGGCTGTTCCAACAATCCCCTCTGTATGATCTCACGTTAACAGGGAGTTCTCTCACTACTGGCAGAAGTTCAAAGCTGAGATGGCTGAACTTACCATCACCGATCTCATTTTAGAATTAACGTATATTAAATCAAGAGAAAACAGCTGTCGAGCCTCAAATCCCACCCATCCAGTTCAGGTCATGGTTGGTAAGGTTAGCTTTAGCTTTTTGCTGTCAGGTAACTGGCTGGGCTGGATATGAGGCCAGATAATGAGCAGGTACATGAATGATGGTGGTTTAAAGGCACTTGCAGCACAAAACGGCTATATCGTGCCTTCCTAAAACAGACAAGTTACAAAACAGCTGGTGCCATAGATTCACAGACAAGACTGTCCTCATATTCAGCACACAACGTCCTGCCAAAGGCATTTCTGCTACACTCATAAGGCGAGCATGAACTCAGTCTACAGTGATGACAGTATAGGCTGCTAGTTCTTTGTAATTACCTCAATTTGAAGACAGGTGTTCACGGACTAAGCCTGCGTTCCCTGTCTACAGATAGCCTAGCGACAACTGAGCACACAGCATATAATTCTCGTACTGTCTATAAATTCGTTGACTTGCTGTCGCCTAAGTGCCAGTAATACAAAACTAAAAAGAAACTACAACAAACTACAACTTTTATATTGTTTACAAAACAACGTCAACTACTTCCGGTCTATCTAAACCTTAGGCCAGGAGCGCAAGGCTAAACGAAAAAAAAAACGAAAACACACGACCGAGAGGGGGTTTCTTTTGCTGTATTTTTGATGACAGTCAAAAGATCCGCACTTTGCTAATGCCATTGCTTTACTAATTTTATTACTCTGTTAATCAACAGTTGTTCCATATTTTTGACGCCATCGAGTGGACATCGGAATTTTTATGCTTGAAGTTCAATCCATGACGGAGCTCTCTACTTCAGCCTATCGCCTATATCTTGACCACAGTATGAGCTTCGAGCCTACACCACCAGAGTTACCAATATATACTTTCAGCGAGAGTAGGAGACGTCTGTAATAGTGAACTGCATGGTTTGTGCAACACTAAAGATATGACGTCACTGGATTGAAGCATCGTCGACACATAAGTTTAATATCTAGGCTATACTGTTTAGACCACAGTACATCACATAGACCTTGTTGGCTGATTAACACAAAAATACGTGAAGTCGGAAAAATGTCTACAACATTATGGGACCGGTGAGTTATAATCTCACTCGATGCCACAGGCACGCTGGAATGTAGATTCTAACACAAAAACTATAGCCTATATGGGCATTTGGAAAAGTTATGCGCTTTAATTGCTATAGACCAAATTCCACTTAACTCGTCACGTCTCGACTCTCGACTCGACACGATTCGACAAGTTCGACGCGTCGAGCCCATGTATTTTGGCTGTGTCGAGCTTGTCGAACAGCACAGCTCGACTGGCTCGACGCGCTCGACACGTCGAGCTCGACTGGCTCGACGCGCTCGACACGACGAGAGCGACTCGCAACTTAGTTTGCTGTGTATAATTTCTGTAAAGTTATGATCACCGTAATTCATGTTTTGTTTAATGCAAGTTATTCACTAATTTATTGGAGTATAGGCCTACATTAATTTAATTTAATTTATTTGACGGAACAAATAGGATTTGTGTATGCAAGAGCATAAAACGACTGAACTTGTACAAGCGAGCACTATATCTTGTTCGTCGTCCGCCATGTTGGAACAGCACGTCTCGACTCGCTCGACACGCTCGTCTCGACTCGCTCGACTCGCTTGACAAAGTCGAACGTGTCGAGTCGTATCGAGACGAGCCAAGTGGAATTTGGGCCTATTTGCGTGTAGCCTATACGTGAGGGACTGGGGATTGGGTGTATGTAATGTATAGGGTGTGTTTCGTATCCAAAAGAGGATAAATTTACACGAAACATTTTTTTCGGTTGTTCAACCTTTTATACTCGATCTGATCGAGCAAGAAATCTTTCCCTGCAGAAATCAGCCCTGCAACTCAAATTTTGCGTATGCGCTTTATTTAAATCTTACCACGCATGGTGAGGTACGATTTTGCGTAAATCCACGTATCGGTCGAAAATCGCAGATATTTGCTTTTTTAAAATCGCCTCTCACCTGAATCATTTTATAACATTTTATTCATCGATGAGCCCTATAGCAGGCTATAGCCTGTGGTACAGGTGTATTATAACTTACTTACTTGCTTGCTTGCTTATTTACTTAACTAAAGTCGAACCAATCTGGACATGACATTCATCAAGACAAACACCACTTTCCCGCCTGCAATAGACTCCTTTACGGCTGGGCGAATTAAGTTGCTAGCTGTAGCGCGGATAGGCCTAGAGCTATAGGGGTTTTGCTGGAACTTGCTTCTGCATCGTCCCATGGGTCCTTGCACAACACCGGGACAATTCCACCACTGACTTAGGCTCGCTATTAATAGTTGTTATAAATATGGAGGCATAACAGTGATGGCAGCTGAAAATGCGTAATTATCCAGTTTCGTCGCTGAACCCAAGGATCGATAGAGAGCGCCAAATTTGACCGGATTTTCTCAGACGGATCGCATGCGTGACTGTTTGGTAAAGATAATAATAATAATAATAATTTATAAGTGACTATCTACAAATATATTGAGAACCCATGCAAGAAGCACTTTTGACGACACAGGCCTATAGGTCTAGTCTACATATAGTGAGTCACGTGGGTATGATGCAGATTACCAGATAGAAGTACATGTAGAAGAATAGGCCTATCGTGTATACGTGCTTTCGTGTATGGGGCCTGAATTAAATTGATATGATTGATTTGATTTGAATTGAATCGAATACTTACGCATGTATAACCGTGAGGTCCCTCGCGAGGGAGCTCATTTTTGATATTTGAGCATTGGGACAGCGAGGGTAGGCCTACAATAAGCCAGTGCCAGCAGTTATGATTAGGGACGACTGTTACGCAGAACTTACCGTTTCTTCCCCAACGGTGGCCGAAACGATCACCATATACAAACAGGGTGGCCCAAAAAAGTAAGCCACTATCACTAATCGTCATTAAATAGTATTAAACACGCAATTATGGCTAGAATTTTCATCAATTTTGACTACAAAATGAGCAGAAGAATATAATAAGTCTGCATTAAACATTCTATGTGTGACCTAATTTGTGACGTCATCACTTGCTGTGTTTGAAGCTGCGATACGGGTAAAATCAACGCATCTGATAAAATCACGTTTGGAAACCAGAGGAAAAGAGAAAATATGGAAATAAATTTTTTTTAGATGAATCTCAATCTTAAAGATCATTTAGATATAGAATTCACAGCTTGCTAAGGTGAGCTGATGCCAGATGAAGCGCTGACATCATTTACCGCATGTGACGCATATCACCAGTTTGTGAGTCACGCATAGTTATTGAGGTCAGAAAGTAGGTCACGCATAGAATATCTAATACCAACGAATAATATTATAATGTTTGAATCATAATTTAATTTACAGGTTTTACACGATTTAATACAATTTTTTGTTCATTTGGTAGTGACTTACTTTTTTGGGCCACCCTGTACATAAAAAGGATTTATGGCGCTCATAAAAGCAACTGTCTGTAAGCGCCTTGGTCTCAAATCGCATTAAACAAGTAGGATTTAAGATGGAATTGTTTAAACACAGCTAAACTTAAGCCAGGCTGTCTGAGTGCAGACGGCAAACTGTTCCATATTTTGGGACCGGAGGTTAAGAAACTTATTGCACCGATAATGCACAAAGGGTTAGATAGCTGACTGGCATGGGAAATAGGGAAATGGTAGACCCGCCAAGTGTCCAATAAACCAACCGGACTCGTCGTATAGCTTCACTATTGATGTGACCGACGCCGTTACCAGATTACCGACTGGATAGCGCAACCGGAAGCCGATGGTGTTGTCGACGGTCTTCGAAGGATGGTTGTCGGCTAGCCAGCAGCCGCCGGCGAAACGCCATCATCGGCGCCGCTGCAGCAGCTGGGTACCATCCAAGCCCCGGCGGCTTCAGGACATGCACCCGTCGTGGTGGGCCGACCCAGACCACCCAGCAAGCCCGCTGCCGCCGCAGCAGCACGATGTCGACGACCATCGGCGGGAACCGACGTCGAGGTACCCAGGCCCGGGCGCCGGCGACTTCGGCGGAGACGGCGCTCCTCAGCCGGCGAGGACACGCTTCACGCGCAGCTCGTCGTCGCTGGAACAGGTGCCCGAAGAAATGTCGATGGGTGCCGGCTGTGTCCAGGACTCGACGCTCGTTCCGTCCGGTACTTGCCACATCAGACGCGCTAGGTATATTGCACATCGTTTGTATGGTATACACGTAGGCTTATAAACGTGTATTTTGAAATCGGGGCAGTTGGGAAATCCCATCCCTCGCTGGTTTTGGTCAGGCACGCGGAAACCATTTTTTTCAAAAAGGGGGATCAAGGTCAAAAATCAAGTTTTATCACGTAACATGATCGTTGATTTTCACGCTGATTGTTAAGCCCCATGGGCAATTTCTGACCTCAGCTCCAAATTTGGGGAGTCAGCTGACCCCCCTGACCCAGCCGAGCCCCTTGTTTTGGCCATCCCACTTGTTTGCTGTGATCGGGAAAGCCATTACTCCCACATCTTTTCTGTAATTCAAGGTGAATGCCTCCCTCCGGCCGGTGTATTTTCTCCATCGACAACTAAATTTCATCAGAATAGAAACTATACAATAGCGGATTCGGCTAGATAAAATGTCACACAATCGCATAGCATATAATAACGCACTCAACTCAGTAACTGATGCTTTTAACATGAAATGCTGTCCGTACAATCTTTCCCCTCATGGCGTCACTTCAATACAATCACCCCGAATTCTTATATGTCATCGTTTTTAATGTTTATAGTTTATTCATTGTATGATATGTAAGCTACTGCTGTTTTGAACTTTCGAATTGTATCTGACTGACGGTACGCTTGTCATCACGTTTTTAAGGTTAAAGTCTAGGCCTACTTGACTTCTGAGCTGGATTAGCAACTAATAATAAATTTTTACTAATTGTGTCCACCTCTGACGTTGACTTGTGTGCTGAAGGCGACTGACCGAGTGTCGACATAATCACAACAATCACCAGCAACAGTATTACCAGCCGCCACCCCAGGAGCTTCCGCCGGGAGCGTCAGTGATGACCTCGATCAGCGGCTCGTCTCTCGGACCGCCGATCGTCTTCAATCCGCCAGACATCGACTGGCAGCGCGCCCAGGCGGCCGCACTGCGCCTCGCAGTCGAGTTTCCGCACCCGCCGCCGGCGAGCCCCGGCAACATCGGCTCGTTCGCGCCGAACGTCCCGCCGCGCCGCTGCCGCCCGGTCGCCGGCGACGGAAACTGCCTGTTTCGGGCACTCGTCTGGTGGGTCACCGGCTCAGAGGAACAACACCTGGAGGTCTGAGTTGTTGTCGCCAGTGGCCACGTGCTGACTCGTGAACATCATCGTCATCATTATAGTGAAGAGCAGTAGTGGTTTCGTAAAACAGGAACAATGGGAACGATGTCAATACAAGCGGAAATTGGTGTCTGGGTCCAAACACCGGGGGCGCTTCTGCGAGAGTTCGGGGTATTACCCCCCCCCCAAAATTTCGAGATTGCATGTGCAAAATCCTGCAATCAGGTGCATTTTTTGTCAGGAAACTGATTCGAAATGCTGTCCATAATGCGTTCTTAAAAACTTTCACAATGTGAACGGCGTTCCCATGCGTTCCGGCAGCTTTTCAACGATGGGAACGACCCCGGTAAAGAAGCCGTTCTGAAGTGTTGTCTTCAGTGAACAACAACCCGTGGTTCCCTTATACACTGTAGTGACTTCCGCCGTCTCGCGTTACGGCGCCTTATAAATTGTCGTGCTGTTAGGCCTATTATTCTTATTATTAGTAGTAGTAAATAAGTAAGTAAGTAAGTAAGTAAACTATCGATTATCGTGTCCGACATGACGAGTCACTGCGCGGGCATTACAGGGGAATGGGGGAAGGAGCGATTGTAGAGATTGGTCTTCAGGCGTTTCGTAAAAACAGTCAGTGACGGCTCTGGCGTGACGTTCTGCGGCAGAGTGTTCCACAGTCGCCCGGGAATTAGCGGTGACCGGAAAAGCGCTATCTCCTTCCATATGGTATGGTACTGTATATTGAGAGGCCAACGGTGTAAGGAAAACGTCGGCTCAGATCTACTGGCGATGTACGAATATTACCAGTCTTTTTCTGACATTGTCAATGCGTGTTGAATAAATTCTTTCAAAAAAACTAATCCTGACAAATTTTGGCCTGGTCACTGCACGATTCATGAGCAACTTTGAATATATGATGTCCGCATATTACCTACAGCACATACCAATGTACTGAAATGGCAGTGGAGACGTGGAAAACAGGCTATTAATTAACTTCGTCCAGATTTCAGCTTGTGACAATATTTTACCGTACTTATTTGGCAGTTAAGTTGAGGAAAAAATCCAATTTAGTTGACAGGCTTTAATACGATTTAAATACTATATATTTACTAATTACTAACACGGCAGACTATAGGGCCACGAATGGCTGTATGGCTGCAGGCCAAAGTGCGTATGTGCGGGCTTAGGCTGCGGCCTTGGCTGAGCGCCGGGCCTGTCCGATGAGGCGGAATACGCGGCTGCGAGTGCCTTGCCTTAACCTTTTATTAATTATTCGCTGGCGGCGTTTACATTTTCGCGGCCATCCTGTACATTCAGATGCGGCAGCTGATTGTCGACGAGCTTCGCCGTGAAGAAGGACGCCAGTACGACTCCATCGCGCAGTCGGACTACGTCGAAGAGAGCCGGATTGACTGCGAGGGGGTGTGGGGCTCCGACGTCGAGATATTCGTCGCCGCGACGATGATGCGCACCCCGATCGCTGTCTATTCGGCGTTCGGCGACCGTCAGTATCTGTGGCAGGTCTTCCGGCCGCTGGAACGCGCCGACGCCGCCGCCGCCGCCGCCGCGCCGGCCGCGCACGACCACCTCATCTACCTGCTGAATTCCAACAGCCACTTCGAACCCGTGGTCGACGTCTAACGCATCCAGACGAACTCGTGCGTGTCCCGTGGTTCCGCCCGACATTCGCGGGCGCGGTGCCTGTGAACGGACGACCGATCATATTCACGGCGGCGCGAAAATCACTACGATGGAAATCGTGATTACAAAACGAAAAAACCGTCAGATGGTAATGATTTATGGAGAAAAAAAAACGAAAACGAATCGGCCTGAAAAGTAGTGTTGGTAAACTGTGAAATGATAGCCTTGGGCTTGAGCCGTTAACTTGGAGTGAAAGAATGCCTAGCTATAATGGCCGAATAGTCATAACAATGATAGCAACATGATTACGGGAAATCGGTCTCAGGAAGTTGGTTGCATTACTGTACTTTTTTGAACAACCAGGATTTTTTCCTTGTTAAATAATAACAATAACTCATTGAGTGACACGCCGTCGCAGCTGATGACACCTTATCTTCAATTTCTGATGCCGGCGGCTTTGTGCTGTTGGGCCAAAAAATAACAATACTAATAACAACAACAATTATAATAACAATAACGATAACAATTCTCAGTCACGAATCCCGGGATTGTATGCGTCCAAAACCCTTGTACAGAGCATATAGGACATGACAGATGTAAGAAAAAACACGTGAACTGGAGTAGAGACAGGAAAAGTAGAAACACAGATCGTGCATAACTGTACACTAATCAAAATAGCACGATATTTGGTAACGATGAAAGCAATAATTATAATAATAATAGTGCCCGCAGTTCGATAACGACGGCCTCGATAACGGGGCTTCGTGGTGCTAATGGCGATAAACTCCAGGACGAAAATGTCAACCAAGTCGATAGCATCTGTCGCTACGTCAATTGTGTTACAGTCAGCGAATTGTGCGGTGTAGACACGTCACCAGTAAGAACACGTGTCATATGCGTGGGGTCGAAAATCTTTCCCCTGGACTTTTCCCCCATGCCTGAGACGTCCCCTTTCCCCGTTTACGGCGAATGTGGGGAATTTTGCCAACCATACGTTTGCTGTGATTTTGGTAATAAACGCGTTTATTAACGTTTATTATATTTTTATGTCTTTCATAATATTTAACACATCTATGTTATTCAAATCGCAGCCCATTTTCCAGGTAATTAATAACTGTTGATGGCAATTCTAATTACAGCAATTTGATGCAAGATTTATGCCGTTGCAATTGTAACTATAGTTCCAGCCCGTTAATGAGTTAAGCGTGATTTCGAACATAAACGCCCCATAAAAAATTAATAACGGTAGATAGCTTTGTAATTATTGAGACAAAAAACTTGATAACTATTCCTTTTGCAATGGATTCCAAAATACGCAATTGCTCACTATTCGTTGGGTAAAAATATGTATACATTTTTTCTGCCGGTGGTAAATCATTCTAGTAACACATACAGAAACTGCCAGTTAAGCGCCATTTGATTGCCGACACGCGTATGTGCACGTCCAAAAATTTCCAGGAATACACATTTTACAGTGATCGTTGTAGAACGAAAACTACGCCCAATTGTGGAAACACTGTTGTGAGAGATTTTTCCCGAACAGTCAAAAGAGGAGTGCGTTTATTACGCCTAAAGGCAGCACTTTAAACAGCCTATGCATATGTATGAGAAACACAAACACATGGAAGTGTCAAAGACAAGATAAAAAAATGGTAAAAACGTATACACACGAGCAAAAACTGTCTTTATGGGGTAAATGGTTGGAAGCTTTCCTACGTTCGCCGTATACGGAGGGAAAGGTGTGGGAGACGAACGAGGGGGGGTATGTCCTACACAGCATATATTTGACAGACTCGCACGTGTTTCGTCGCAACACGTCACTTCTCGCTTCATACTTCTCATTCAACGGCTGTATCAGCTGATTTTCGGGTAACTTATTTATTTTTTATTTGTTATTAACATCGGACACGAGGTACAGTACACGAGTGCCTAAAAGCTAATATTTAAAAATGATAAAATCAGCGAAAAGGCAAAAAGTAAACAGCATAAACAATAGGCATCCAAATGTTGAACTCTCTGAAAAATTAAAAAAAGTACTAAATTTAAAAAAACAGAAAGTAGAAAAAAGTAAGGCAATGTTAACACGAATGCAAAATGCGGATACAAATAAAACTCTAAACAACACTAAAACAGCATTAAGCAATGTTTATTGAACTCTTAACAACTGCAGTATATATAACACAGTCGCCTTTGCCATTTGTTCCGTATTTCGTAACGAACATAGGCCTGTACGCCTATACATGTAATTTAATTACAACACGCTCGGGAGCGAATTATGTGAACATAATTGACGACTGTAGGCCTACATCATGTTTTGTAACTAACTTATCACAAATGCGATATATATATATATATATATATATATATATAT
>Ga0056115_1001045_pt1 | contig 12677 bp, 5 predicted proteins | sample WorMetOlspDAHAB1_FD_77007 | JGI IMG/M metagenome (GOLD analysis project Ga0056115, IMG submission 77007) | Marine gutless worms symbiont microbial communities from Max Planck institute for Marine Microbiology, Germany - Olavius sp. DAHAB.1 ... | reverse complement strand
TGGTGCCCGTCGTGGCCCTTCCAGTTCTGAATCGGCTTCGCTGGCACTTGACGGGGGAGCATAGTTCTTTGGTGCCCGTCGTGGCCCTTCCAGTTCTGAATCGGCTTCGCTGGCACTTGACGGGGGAGCATAGTTCTTTGGTGCCCGTCGTGGCCCTTCCAGTTCTGAATCGGCTTCGCTCGAAAGCGGAAAGTTCCTCGAAGCGCGTCCTGTGTCTTCTGTCTCCGAAGGTTCTTGGTCGTTTGGCTGCAACGTATAGTTTATATTTGGCAGTGTATCGCCTGCCGGCAGTCACGTGATTCGTAATGTGTTGCCCGCGGGCAATCGCCGGCGGGTAGTGAGCTATGATTGGCTGGCATGTGGCACGTGACTGAGGAATGCACACACAGTTATGTCAGTTAATTACGATTGGTGATCGGTTTTCCTCTTTTTCGGAACTGGAAGCTTAGTTTAGGGTTAAAGGCGGGGGGTCCCTGGGGAACGGCTGCCGGTTGCCGACAGGCGATACAAGACGTTATTCTTTATAATACTTTCAGGGTGTTTTACATAGGCGCACCAGTTTATTCGTCGAGTATTGCAAGGAATACAGAATACAACTTTCAGAAAGTTAAAAACTGTACAGCTTCACAATGTGCAATCAGTCACTACAACACACCTACCAGGAGAATGTAGCAGCAGACCTTAAAGCTACATACCGTTTAAAACTACAACTGCTATCTTCTGGATTAAAATCGGCAAAGCGTACACGCTTGGCATATCCTACTCACTGCCTAAAAATTTTCATATTTTCATAGTTGTAACGATAAAAAGTACTGTGGCATTAATAATTGACAGTTTTCATACTGCCTCACGGACTTTCAGTGTTGAAGAGTTTTATTCCTTGCGGACGGTTGCGAAGCTTAACAGTCTTGTCAGTCTAGCCTGCCGTATTGTTTTAAAATGGTTCATATGTGTAACAATGACGTATTTTCAAGCAAACGAACTGACGAAAATAAACAAATAAATGACCGTATTTATTTACTTGCTTACTTATTTACGTACTAACGTATTTTGTTTGTCATCTTCTGGTTCTTACGTTTGAGTAGGGCTGCCGCTAACGAGTAGTATTCTACTCGAATACTCGTCCGAGTACCTTAACGAGTACTCGAGTACTCGCGGCAGCTCTAGTTTTGATTCTCGTGCTTGTGTTTCTGTCGCTACAATTTCTATTAAGAATAACGATATTCACACACACACAAAAGCAGTAAAGCAGTAGCGTGTAGTAAGATGCGGATGCGTACGTCGCCGTAATTCGGGTTGTACACAGGCTTGCGCTTTCCCGGCGCGTTGACGTCGTCTCCGTCGTCTGGACTGCCAGAAGACCGCGGTGACGACTCAACTTGATTCGACGAACGTCGAGGAAGTTCCGGTTGACTCGAATAGAGAGGATTCTCTTTCATCCGCCGATAGTTGACGTCGAACATGTTGTCATTTTCCTGAGCTGAAGAATCGCTCTTATCTGGAGCATCGCTGACACCGTTTGTCATCTACACGACATGTTTAGTAAATACAGTTATCAATAAATTGTACTAATCCTAAATAAAATTAATTTTTTTCGTCACATTATAACGTCAAGAAAATGCTATAATAATATAAAATGATAAATATTCTATGCGTGACGTAGTGTGACGTCGTGAACTGTTTTGCTGGAAGCTGCGATGTTTGCAAAAATAGAGAGAAATAAACAGTGAAAAGTTACATGCTGACGTCATTTTGCGATAACCCAAATCAGGGATTCTATCTACCCGAGGTTGCACTTAATAGTACAATAATCAGCGTAAAAAGTCGTCGAGTAGGCCTACCCTTTATAGAAAAAAACACGTCAAACGAACCAATTGTCACAATTTAAGAAGTTAAAAAAGAGACACGCAAACGCAATAAAACTAGATAAATGAAAATACAGTACAACAAAAATATGGAGGTGTCGCATAAAAAGTGCGGCGTGGGCAGGTGAGATGGCAAGACTGTTTAAAGGTTATTTAGAATATGCATACCTTCGGAGGTTTGGAAGTATCGATGGCGTTCTTGATCAGAAAGTTGCGACGCTGGATTTCCGGGACACTTTGGTTTTGCGGCTGCTGATGGCGTGGTGCTCGGTGTGGTCTGGTCATCTCGTCGTCATCATCCTGCGGTCGTCGCGGTCGGCCAATGTGTGACGCAGGCGCCGCCTCGTTTTGGTGACGTTGACGGTAGTCCATCGGACCGTCGTCGTCCGCTGGAGGACTGTAGGTGAACTCCACTGTCGAGCTGATCTGCGGCCCTAGCTGGTACTCGGTCACGTTCGTCTGACGCTGACTGGTCGATTTCTGGAGGGTGTGGTCGTCGTCTGACATGGATCGCAGCTCCACGTTAAAGCCGATCTGGCCGTCGGATGGTCGAGTGGAGGACCGAGAGCGCGATCGTCGGCGAGATGCTGGAATAGTGGTCGAAGTTCCACGGCCTGGACGCGTCGTCAGTGTCACGGGGCGTCTCGGCGACAGAGTTTCGTACGGCTGTGATGTCGTCGGGACCGGATCGTCGTTGAAGACGGCCAAGGAGCTGACGGCACGGGGCGTCTGGGACGGGAAGGTGGGATACTGGTTTTCCACCGCCGCCGACGTCATCGTTCGCTGCGCCGAAGTTGTCATCTGTGAACGGGATACGGTGCCGCCTGGACGCGGGCTCACCGCCGTGATGGTGGGCTTCAGCGTCAGCGTGATGTGGTAGTTGGTACCCTGCTTGCTGGCGCCACGAAGTGCCGGATCCACGGCCGAGATCGTGGCTTCGGGGCTTCCGAGTTCGGGCGACATCTGCTGACTGATGTGGGTGTCGACGTGCGTCAGCTCGAAGGCTCCCTGCGGCACGGGTACATGAGGCGGCATGGGTGACGGCCGGTTGGCGGGTGTTAGGATAGCCGACGGTCGGTGCGGCGCCACTGACTGAGACAGGACGGAAGTACGAGAGCGTCCGCGCTGGGGAGGTTCACTGAACACCGACATTGTGTCGTCCTGCGACTCCCATGCCACGTCGTCGTCGTCCCCGCCGACGTAGACACGGGCCACATGGCCACCGGATGTTTTCCGCCATCCAGCATAGTCGTCGTAGTCCTCCACGTCGGTCAGCGGCATGTCGGTGGTCCGCCCCGAGCGGTGACCGCGACCGCCACGATTCTCCACCGTCGCTCCGCTGACGACGCCCCGCATGCGACCGACGCCGTCGCCTCGTCGATCCGCAACAGACGACGATAGTACACTCGTCTCCGCCTGTTCCGGCTGCAGAATCGTATCCCTGATTGTTGCCGTCACTCGGCCACCGCTGCGACCACGTGGATTGGACGAGCGGCTTGGCTGATATCCGCTTTGGTCTACGCCGTCCAACTCATTGTATCCGGACTGGTTCCGTGACGCTTTCTTTGGCGCTATCTCATCGGTGTACTGATCGTCATCCATCAGGTCAGGCATGCTGCGGTACGCACGATTCAGATTCGACGAGTGTCCATCCTTTCCAACGACGTCGACAGTTAGCAGGCCAGACCGCTGTCGCCGAAGCCAGTCACTGGTCGACGTTGGTGATTTCACACCGTCGGCGGTGACTCCTGGCGTTGTGCTGTCGTCAACGATGCTGATGTCGACATTGCTGCCGTGGTGGATCCCTTTGGTTCTGCCAGTCGGCGCTCGCCGTGTGTACCTCACCCTTGGATCGACGTGGGGCTGATACAACTGATACAACGTACCGTCTGTTGACGTCGGACTCCGTGCTCTTCGAGCGCTCTCTGGTGAGCTGCTGATAATTCTTCCGTCGTCGACGTCGGGACGACGCTGAATCTTCTTCGTGCGACCGGTCGGAACCTGTCTCTGTGGATGATGACGAACCGCCACAGCCGGATCGTCATCATATTCCTCGTCGTCGACTGGAGCTCCTCTGCCAGCGCACGCCTTTCCGGTACGGACCGGTACCTCATCCGGTGACCTACTGCGAAACCGATTGTCAACACTGTGGCTCAGACGCGGTCGACCTGACGCTGCTGATTTTAGTTTTCGAGCTCGCTGACGAACATCACCCACGTTGCTGTCATCCACATAAATGTAGGCAGATCGGGGTTCCGAGTTCATCGCCACTTCGTCGTCGTATGCCGGAGTCTCCGTCGTTCGCTTGATCTTCTGGCGGCCACTAACAGGCACCGAAGTCCGTCCAGCGTAAATCCTCTGCGTCGCCTGGTGGGATTCCATTACCGGCGCTATGTGGTAATCGCGCTCCCGTCCGATGTTGTCGTCTGAGATGTCGTCGGACATGGGCAAGCTGGCGCTGCGTCGTATCGGCTCGCGGCTGGTGGGTGCCGGTCTTCGACTGCGGTGCGGCTGAGCGTTGTCGGCCTCGGTCGGTGTAGCGTCACTGCTGCTGTGCGAGCCGCGTCTTCGTGGCTCCCTGCCTCGGGCGGCGGCGCTCGACTGCGAACTCATCGACGACGAGATATCGGACGACGCGTTGGAATGCGATCTTGCCGGGGCGTGGTGCTGACGTGGCCGAATATGCGTCCGCAGCTCCGGTGAATCCTGCCCCCTCGGGTTTCCCCATTCCAGCTTAATCGGCCCGTTTATCTCTCCTTCTATGTCAAATTGGTGATGTTCAACGCGTCCGCCGAACGATCTGCGCTGCTTCTCGTCAGTTCGGTCTTTTCTTGCGTCCTCCTGCATCTGGTCCAACGAAGCCTTGGACGGCACTCTCTCCACGTTAATGCCGTGCGTGCTTATCGTAGCCGCGTAGGTAGACTTGGCCGGCATCCTAGCGTTGTGGTCTCCAGTTGCGGTGTCGGCGGTGGTGAATGGCCTGCGCTTGGCCTGCTCCAGAAGCTCAGCCTGCGTCATCGCTTTGAGATGATGCTGGCGTTGCTCCACCTCGCTAACTGACTCGGTATCGTCACTCTGATCCGAAAATCTTTGACCTGCATCGTTCGATCCCGAGTCGAAGCCATGCGCTCCGGGGCTTGCCGATCTCTTACGGCCGAAGATCTTGGTGGATCTCGGTTTGTCTTGGTCGCGAGGTTCTATCGGGGTCGGCGTCGAATCTCGATCTTCTTCCGGTTCTACTCTCGTCCTCTGTGCACGCCGTTCATTTTCGACGTCGCCAGGACGTGCCTCTGGTCTAGCGGACGCTTCTCTGTGCACGGCCTTGGCATGTTTCTTGACAACACTATCTTGTTGACGGGCATCGTTATCTTTGAGGCCTTTGTCAGTCACTGCTCTCGCCTCCAGTACTCGCTGTCGTCTTTCGTCTTTAGTGTCATAGTCTGAACGATCCGTTTTGCCGGATGTATTAGGACGATCTCTTGCCGATGTAGCATTTTTCTCTGTACTGCGCGAGTTCTCGGGTGCAGCACTCTGTGCAGTCTTCGCCTTTACAGCGACGTCTTGCTGTTCTTTGATAGCGTTTGTTGTCGCCGATGTTGTTGTCCTGCACTGCTCGGTTCGATTACTGTGATGTTGTGACTTCTCGACCTCTGAGCCAGTTCTTGTCTTTCCATTCGACACTGGACCTCCGGATGCCTGTGCCGAACCGACTTTCGCCGTGGCGTCCTTATTTTCCTGGACGATGACGGTCGTTGGCGCGGATCGGTGTTCCTCTTCGGATCCGGGATATTTGCGATGTCCTTGCTGAGCCGCAGTTTTGGTGGAAGGCGGCGTCAGCAGTTCGTTCTGGCCGTAATAAGTCGTCGCTTCGATGACGAAATCCTCCTGCAGACTCAGGTGATCGGTATCGTCATTAAAGCTGTACTCGCGATCTTCGATTGACGACGCCCGAGAGCCGTCGGCCGGTGGTGGCTCGGAGGACATCTGATGAATGACATTCGGCACTCGTCCGGGCGTCAGCACCGACTGCATTTCCGCCATGCGATCCATCGCCGCCGTCGACGAGACCAACTCGTCATTCTGCTCTTGCTGTCTCCTCTGCCTTGTCAGCGTACTCGCCGCAGACCCCGGCTCCGATGTTTCGACAGCCAGCGAACTGGAATCCGCAACGCGTCCTGCGTGTGTTCTCTTCTGCTGATTGACTGAACCCGGGCCGCTCAACGGCGAGTTGAACCCACTGCTGCCGCTGTCTGCGGGGCCCAGCATTGACTCGAACTTTGCTCGCACGGTTTTGTCGTGGACCGGAGATGCGGTGAGGTCGACGTCTGCTGGATTGTATTTTGGAAGCGAGTGAACAACGAGCTCTTTTTTCTTGTCGTCATGCACTCTCTTTTTCGACTCCGCCTTTCCGGCGGCAGACTTCTCCGCTTTTGCGTCGCTACTCTTCGACGAAGACGCTGTCGGTTCCGCCGCCGCGATCTTCACCGAAGCGGAATTGTTGTTGCTGTCACTGAGCGCAGCCGAAGCTCCGCTGACCTCAAACCTCGGTGGAGCAGCGCCGATCCCGTTCTGCGAGGCTGCAGTCAAAGAAGACGATTTCGCCTCCAGCGTATCGACGCTTTTTCTCGCCGTCTTCGTCGTCACCTGTTCACCGCGTGGCTGGAATGAAGCGGCGGCGCCAGCACTGTCGGCGTTCAATCGACCTATATCCATTTCCGTTTCCGCTCGGTGGTTCATTGAGTTCTCCATGTCCGTCCTGGCGCCTTCCTTGCCGCCGCTGTGTGCCGACGACGTCGAAAACGACGAAACGTTGGTCTTCGTCTCCGACTTTTTTTTCTTCAAGAACTTCAAGAAGCTTGTTTTCGTCGGCGACGAACTCTCCGCCTTCTTGGTTTCCTTCGCCTCGGACGTTTCGCGGTGGCGGCGCTTACTTCGGCCGGGAGAAGACGGGGAACCCTCTTCCGACATGTCCATGTACATGTTCATCGTCACCTCCTCGCTGCGCGCCATCGTCTTCGGCGTGTCCGGGTTGACAAAGATCGACAGCGACTTGGTGGACCGCACCGAGTCCTTGCCACTGCCAGAAATCTTCACCTGCGGGTTCGGGTCAATGTTTGTGCTGAGTATTGCTACTGTCCCTCCGTCAGCCATGACGCTGGCGTTTCGTTAAACCAGCGCGGGCAGCTGAATCTATATATGGCAGGCGATTTCTTCCAATGAGAGTCAAGCACTCTTCATGTAAACAAAACACACAATGTAAATAAATAAGTAAACAGTGTCCATAAACTTCGATGAACATACATTGCATGCTATTTTGGCGCACATTTCCTTTTATCTTCTTTATTTGTTTTTCTTCTATATTTTTCATAGATAATTTGAATTGTTTTTTTTTTGTAATTTTGGTTGTTTGCGACATGTTGCAGGTCCTGTGGTCCTTTGTGTCCACTTTAGTGTTTTGCACTTCGTGTTCAATCGTGCAGCTTGTATACACCAAAAAATAAAATATAAGCATATACAAGTGCTTTATGTAGCGCCAAAGTCTAGTGAGAATCAGGACGCAAGATCACCATATAAATATCATGTACTTTACACGTACTTTCTCCGTGTTCCACCAGAGCTTTGGCAAACAGGACCTCACGCGCTGTTAACAGTACATCCAATTATTATACAGTAACTGCCAACTTTTTCAAGAAAAATACTCCTCAGAATACTTACGCTGATGATAAATGTCACCAATTAAGAGACAGCAATCTTGAGCAGTTAATTGGGACCAAGTGAAGTTCTCAACGAAGACGATCTGTGGGTCAGTTCAGCAATGACGACAAGAACGCCGGACAAAAATTCCGGCGCGAGACAGAAATAGCATCTGAAAAACAGCAGGAAATCGCGTTGCTTTTCTCGTAAAAATTACCCGAGTCGCACTAGCACGCACACAGGTATGCTAACGATACGCAGACGACGAAGGCTCTGAGCATTGGCTTACAATATCGTTCAGAATGGGCATCAAAGGCAGCCAACGGCCATTGCAGGCTAACAGCGTCACGCTTACTGCCGAATATTAGGCTACAGTCGAACGCCCACCTGCTTGCGGTAGGCTTACACCACACCCATACGATTGTTCGACGAAGAATAGGACGGAGAGCATAAAATGAAACGTTCTAAAATTCACGCAGCAGGAAAATCAGAAATAAGGAAAGTAACACACAAAACACGCAAGTTTCTGCGTGTCAACCACAGCTGAGCCAAACCTTACTTTAGGCCTAACAACATTCGAAACTTTTTTCACCCTTACCCGGTAGCACACAATACAAAAAAATAGAAACACAACTAAAACTTAAGCAGCTAGTATACATAACTGAGTAGAAGATTATAAATGAATAAAATAAACCAACTAAAAAGCATAATTAAATTGTCCGCCACTTATACCTTTTGCCCTATCTAGTGTGTCGTCATATGACCTTTTTACAATATGGCTAATTCCTGTAAGTTATCACCAAATTTACTATCGCAGATAACATGTTTAAAAAAATCCTGCTATCATAAATGTATCTAAGCGTTCTTTGGATTACAGCATTCTTACAACAATATAACACGTGAGTTGTAAATGCCTAATACTGTAAATGGTGAGTTACAGTGTCGTACAGCAGTTGATGGTAAGATAGTTAAACATCTCATGTTAATAGGTTTGTAATTTGTGTCATGTAAGCTGAAGAGGCCTTTTGTTGCTTTTTAATTTTGTTTCTGTGTTTCAACGTCATCAGATAATTATTTAAATCGCCTATTAGCATAAAAACATAACTGCAACATTAAATCAACTCTTAAAAGTAGAACAAAATTAGGAAAGGAAATCGTAAACGTGATCACTGCAGAGTAAAAGCAATTGACTATGTGTCTGTTGAGAAGTTTCTTGAACTTGTTGCACTCCACTTCCGAGTGTGTCTCTGCGGGGAGACGATTGCAGGCCGTCGTATACAGGGTGGCCCAAAAAAGTAAGCCACCGCCAATTTTTCAAAAAATCGTATTAAATTTCCAACGAGATTAGATTTCGTCGTAAAGTTGAAGTATGAACAAATATGGTACTATATTTAATATATCTACTATATTTGGTATGAATCAAGCACTATAATAAAATCCGTTGGTAATAAATATTCTGTGCGTGACCTACTTTTGTAACGTCATTAACAATGCCCGACCCGCAAAGTAGCGATATGCGTCACATGCAGTAAATGGTGTCAGCGCTCCCTCTGACATCAGCTCGCGTTAGCAACCTGTAAATTCCATTCCAAAATCTTCTTTTAGATGAAGATTTGTGTATAAATTTTTTAGATTTCCATATTTTCTTTTTTTTCTTGTTTTTCATCACAATTTTATTATATACATTGATTTTACCCATATCGCAGCTTCAAACACAGCAACTGATGACGTATAGAATAGATGAATAGAGTATTTAATACGAACATATAATATTTTGTGCTCATTTTGTAATCAAAATTGGTGAAATATCTAATCTGGTTGACGATTTTTGATACAATTTAATGATGATTCTCGATAGTGGCTTACTTTTTTGGGCCACCCTGTAGGCCTTTAGCCCAGGCTGGTATAGCCTATTCGATTTCCGCAAGGTCTAAGGAATCGGACCGCACCATGTTTTAAACACTATTGGAGGAGGCCACCAAGTTTTTCCAGTTAGGTGAACAAGTTAGAGTAACGTTTAATTTTTATAGTCGTACGTCTGATAGTATCAGCATTAACCCGGGATTTCGCAGCATTTAAATACACAAAATTCTTCGGCAGCCGGTGATTCAGACCCAATAGCTGATTTTAGGGGAGGCAAAGGAAATGGAAAAAAAGGAAAGGAAACAAAAGGCGGAAGGGGAGGACCCAACTAATTTGGAAACAGATCAATGTCTTCATATATTTATTCTGCAACTGTAGAGTCATTGTAACAGTGGGTATCGAATTTGGGGGAGGCGAGTGCCAAACACACTATCGTGATGTTATGAAACATTTTAAAATTTCGTTCTGCACTCGTTGCATAATAAACAGTAAATAAACGCGTTCGCCGAGTTTTGTTATTTTGGTTTATTATGTATGTATTACACTACTTTTAAACTTTTTAGTATGACTTAAATTAAATGAGTATAGGTGGAGTATAATTTTGTCACTTAGGCCTAATCGATACGTTTTGCTGCTGAAGATGCTTGCACACTTTTGAATGAGATCTATGTGAGCTCAATGTGCATATACTGCGCCCGGCAAGATGAAGACCTTGCGATCCCTCTGCTAGCCCGCCATATAGTTGTAATACATTTTTCTGTTACTGTTTTTGTGGCAAAATAAAATGTCTCTGTGTTACATTACATTAAATTTTGTATTATTTTGTTGTATTGTAATCGGCCACTGCTGTAAGCCTCAGCCGTCTGTCATTATTGTTATAACTATTAAAGTTAAAGTGAAAAATGCCTAAACACTAAACAATTTAGAAACTATGGAAACGACACCAAGAATAAATGAGATTTTAGTCTGGTTTTAAAGGTTTGCAGGGAATTTGATGACGTCACTTCGGCTGGCAAACTGTTCCATGTTCGTGCCGCGGCGACGGGAAACGCTCGGTCGCCGACAGTGGACAGTCGCGTCGTCCAATGCCGACGTCGACGATGAGCCTACTGTTATCTGTTCTATATTGTTGTTCTGCAAGTCAAAATGCCTATAATATGAAAGTAATTAAGTAAGTAATTAATTACTCACGAAACAAACATATCAGTCATTCAGCAGTAGAAATTGGCAGTAGAGCTTGACGACAAAATACCAAGAGTCTAACGAAATGTCTGTGCATAACGAATGAATGTCAATCGGCGTCGAAACGCGAAACAGATGTGATATGGTCATGAGGAACGTTGTCGTCGCGTGATCGACGAAGCGTGACGTCAGTATTTACGTCATGCTTCGCTGCGCACAGCAGCCGCTAGATGGCCGAAGCACCCGTCAGTCAACTCAAAAGGCGCCGTGCCAACGTTTTGATGTACTAACGTATTTACTATAATTATCACACACCCGATGTTGCAGAAATGTTGTTTTGGACGATATAATCAACGTCCTTCAATGTTGTATCGAGGTTAAAGGTAATCGCTCATGCTCACGTGGCCTCGATCAATTCAATCAGCAAGCATGGTGGTAGGCCTAAATATTGTCACGCCGGCCGCAACAAAATTCCGTCTTAATCATCGACGCTAACGACAGTGGACACCATTGATGAGTTAAACTTCAAAAGAATAATAACAAAGGTTAAAAACGCCGTTAATAATTTAATGTTTACATTTTTGTCAAACGTTTTGTGAACTGTGTATTGAATATTTTTTTTCAGTTTATGCAAATTCGAAATTGCAGTTCGTTCGTACAGTCGTCTGCAAAATTCATTCCCGCACAGTTGTTGAAAAAATTAGCCTTCGACGAGTTAACAGTTTTGTGAATTTCTACGCCTGATTCAGTCAGTCTCACAACGTTCAGACGACAACTTTTTCGACATATTCACGCCAGGTTTATTAAAATAATTACCGTTGACAAAAAACAAACGCGTTTATTATTTTTATACATAGTAAACATTTATTACAGATATAGAACACAGTCAACACACGCAACGATATATAATACAACATACAGCCTATAACTTGTCTATCTTATGTCTCTTGTTTGTCTCATGATGTGCATTTTATTGGCTACAATTAAAGTCTTGTGTATATACTTTGTCATCAAGCTCGATCGCAAACTTAACTGCTTAACGAAATTAATGATCTATGAGCAATAGGCTACATTACTTACTTACTTACTTACTTAGGTTGCTAATTCGACTTGACTACAATAGGCCCTATACTGCCTGCCGACTACCGACCGTCGTATGGCGACGACTGCCTGTGCACTCGCCGCTCCGAAATTCTATACCCACAGTCACATTCCAAGCACTGTAGCGCAGCAACAACACAGTCCTAATCGCCTTGACTTCACACAATCGCTTCACGACGCTCGAGTGCAGAGTCGCTGCTCTAACATTGCGTCCATTTCTGTAGGCCTATACAGTAGCACAACAGTACTGTGTCCCACTGCGTATTAGAGAGCTGCACGGGGATGAGGATGACGGGATTCCCGCGGATTCCGCGGGATTCCCGCGGAATCCGCGGGAATCCCGCGGGGATGGAAGCTAAATGTGCGGGGTTCCCGCGGGTATGGAAAAAAATCTTACGGGATTCCCGCGGGATTTAAAGTGAATTTTACTGCGATGATTCTACATGGTAAAAAAACCTCTCAAACAGTTATTTTCAGATGGCATTGCTATAAACGAAGAATCAAGCACAAGGTCTATAATATAAGATTTATTTCACGTTTTCGTGCGTTGCTGCAGATTTTAGATTCTCTGCCTCCATGGGGAAGAAATGGGGATGGAAATGCCCCTCTGCGGGGACGGGTGGGGATGGAGATGAATTTGATGGGGATGGGTAAAATTTCTGTCCCCGTGCAGCTCTCTACTGCGTATAAGGAATTCAGCCGTGTGAGCGAAAGTCATGCCGTCAGCGGGGCGCAACCTGATCCCCTATAACGCCTACAACACTTGTAAGGAAGTTAAGGGAGACAAAATTTACCTTTTTGTTTCAAGGGAAAATAAGCGCATGAAACCGATTAAACAGTCAAATGAATGTGTTCATGTTCATGTCTAAAATGTTTTAAAACTCACCTACACGAGGCTTTTTTGCATAATTTTCCCGAGGATGATACCCCAGGACTTCCGTTAAAAGGGGAAGGGAGGGGAGGGGAAATGAG
>Ga0056115_1001043_pt1 | contig 12687 bp, 9 predicted proteins | sample WorMetOlspDAHAB1_FD_77007 | JGI IMG/M metagenome (GOLD analysis project Ga0056115, IMG submission 77007) | Marine gutless worms symbiont microbial communities from Max Planck institute for Marine Microbiology, Germany - Olavius sp. DAHAB.1 ... | reverse complement strand
GTATGGGGAAGATTGGAGGCAAAAAGTTACGTGTCAAATTTTTTATACTTAGTGGCAAAAGAAGGCTATGTCTGACTATTGTTCTGGCCGTTACATCTATAGCTGCATTTGTTGCGGTATTAATGTGTGTTTAATGGATTTCATGGAAGTGAGTCGTATAACTTGTTTCAGCAGAAGAAGGAGATTCTGCATAGACAGTAAAGTCTGGTGCAAGGGAGCTCATCCCCTAAAGCACCTTCGAGCTGGCGAGGGTTAGATCTGATTATGCTAGCATGTCGGCTGGATGGCTGGCTCCAATTAATAGCCATTCAGCCTTCATGCCAGCAGCCGTAATCATAGAGTGCTGTTGCTACTCGCCATTTTTTCTCCAGCAGTGGCCAAAACCGTGGCCGATACTTATTGAACCTACCAACGGAGGTATGGCCAGGTATGGTAGGCCTGAAAAGAAAGTAACTAGTTCAGGCCATAGTATTACTAAGCCTACTGCACCATAACTGACGTATGCATGTCACCTACATCACACATTACACACATCTACTGCTGTCGTACAAGACCGTTTGTATGAGAAGGAAATTTCAGGCAGTAGCAAGGCTGCAGCATTTGCCGAGTCGCAGTTGTTAATATGGAACCTTGTTCAGCCATGTGTGTTTTATAACAGTGATACTCTCTTGCATGTCAGTTAACAGCAGTGACATATTGTGTGTGACCAGTTATCTTTTGCTGGTTTCGACAATGTAATGTTAATTTGCTTTCATGTTTTGGATGACGGTATGCTTAACTTTTGTCTGCAGAAATTTGTGCACGAGCTGCGCATCACTAACCAAGTGATGTACCTGAATCCGCCGGTCGAAGAAGTTCGAGTGAACATCATGGGAGAGCTGTTTGCTTGGGAGGCGAACATCATGTCGCTTTCCCGCATCACACACGCACGATATCAGGCAATTTCTTGTCGATTGGTAACTCATTTACGGTAGCAATAGTGCACGTAGTACATAGAAAAAATATTTTAAAAAACAATAAACAAAAAATAAAACACAAAAAGTATACAAGAGAAATATTAAAAAACAGCAAACTTGCAGTAAAAGTGTGACACAACCGTTAAAAGCAGTTTCTGCAATAACGAGTATTTTTGGCTGATGTACGCAGCAATTTGTACAGTGAGACTACCTTTTCGGGATGTGTTAAAATGTCTTGAAACTTGCACTGATCATTGCTATAATCTGTTGTGCAAATGAGAGTAATGGGATTTCGAATCACAATTGTGATTTTATAAACCATATTCCAGGCTGTTCAGTCACCAGTTAGAGTCACTCTTATGTTATCTGGCTTTTTTTACAGCTTCTGAGCCCACACATAGTTCATCATTGCAGTTGTGCCTGTTATATTGGATGTGCCGTATTGAAATTATCTGTAAAATAATAATTGAGAAAAACAAGGAATAAGAGTGACGACTGTATTGCTGTGCATTGTTGTGGTATATCATAGCACGAGTGTGACATGTACCGTTGATTGTGACTGCAGGTCGGTGTCGACGCAGCGTCGGCTTCAGAGACGACATACAAGAACCTGTTGTCGAAGTTGCCGAGTGGTCAAGACACGCTGGTTTCTGCCTACGACGCCATCGAGAAAACTGTCCATGATGTCGACGCTTACGTTCGAGTTGGTTATGTTTTTGTGTCTGTGTGTCGAACATTTAAGTGTTGACATTATCCGGTTGTATTCAACTGTCACTTAGAGATACGTTACATGTGTTGAAATATTTTTACTTGGTGCATGTGAGGTAATGATTGAATAAATGCCAATTATCTTTAGTGTATAGGACGATGGAGTGAGTTGCTAGGGGAAAAGGAATCTGAATGGAAGAGGTTTGAGGTTTCTCAAGAAACTGGAAAAGATTTGAACGTGTGTGTGTGTTACTTGCATCTAACATGGCAAATTGTTGTGGTGAATGGGACTGCTCACTGGAAGGTTCAGGAACTGAAAGCCGTGGAACACGAAGAAGTCTGAGGTCTGGATGCAAGATGCGATTGGAGAGATTAAGCAATGCAGTGTGTAATGTCCACTACTGTTCATGATTGAAAACATGCTACATGGTATGCTGATCGCAACGTTTTTGATTTTGTTCAGATTTGGCTGTCGTATCAAGCACTGTGGGATCTGGAGGCTGATTATCTATATGGCAAGCTTGGATCGGGCCTGGATTGCTGGATGAAGGCTCTAGAAGACATCAGGTTCTTTTCCTGTTGTCTTTAAGTGTTCGTACCAGGAGAGATGCATTTTCACTGTAGCACATAGTACTGGTACTGTGTGTGTGCCATTTAGCAGATGCAGGACTGGCTGTAGTTGATTGTTGTCCTCACCTTCCTCTAACCCCTTCTGTAGTTATTTACTGTAATGGTTACCTATTGCATTTTCCAAACAAGTAATATTTTCAACTTTTTCCATTAATTTATATTTAAAAAAAACTAAAATGTACTTTTAAAAGGCACAGTATAGCGTATCTGTGCTAAAAGTGTTGTTAGATCCCTATCAGTCACTTGTCATCATTGCTTCCTTTCCATCTGTCTGTCGTCTCTTTTCCTTTACTTTTTCAGTTCTTTTTTTAACAAGAAATGGTGCACTGTTTTATTCATTTGACCGCAGGTTTATTTTCAGCTGCCCTCGTGTCGTGAGGCATGTTTTTGTCTGTATTTATAGAGATCGATGTTGCTTGTAGGCTTTCACGCAAGACCTTTGACACACCAGAGACGTACAAAGAATTCGGACCCATTAGAATTGAATTCGGAAAGGCAAGTTGCGTGACTATATGTGTGCTGGCTGGATATGTCGAAAATTGCTTACGAGATTTTTATGATAATGTGTTACTGTATTACTGCACTGATTCAGTCTGCCCACTTTCAGTGGCGTTTCGTTGTTCAGCGTAAAATTTGTCAGCGTTGTGCATTGCTTTTCTTCTGTAGGTTCAGGCCAAAGTCGGTCTGAAGTACGATGCGTGGCACAAGGAGGTTGTGAGCAAGTTTGGCAACATGCTTGGCAATGAGATGGTGGAGTTTCATGGCCAGGTGTCTAAGGTATGATCCAATTGCTGACCGTTTGTAATTCCACTTGGTCTATGTGCTCGTTGTCTCATGGTGTATCAGGTTGTGTCTTTTCATAAGTAAATGTAACTGTCTTCAGATAATGTCTTAATGGTACTCTGGGCAGTGCATTTAAATGTAACTCAAAATGAAAGCGTCTGCAGTTGAGTTTATATTTTCACTGCTGCGGAATTTTATTCAGTCCATCTCAGGAATGCTGAAGAAGCTGTTAGTGACAATAGAAGCTTGATTTGTTTTCAGTGCTGGGATTGTGAATCTGCGTTTTACAATTTTTTTGGTTTTAAAGACTTTATTGGTGATTTTGTTTTTTAAAATGCCCCATGTGGTTTGGGAGATGTTTAGAGAATAAGTCCACATTTCCTGACTGAATGTCATAAGAGGTCACTAATTCAGTTTATTTACGTTGTGTATGGTTGCTGTCCAATTTCCTGTCCTTTCCAAAGAACATTCAACCTCAAGACAAAGTCAAAACCAACGTTGTTAGGCACCTTTGTAGTGACTCTAAAATTACAACATTGCCTTACAAAATTGTCGTGTTATTGTTATTTTTATAAATTATTTTTTTTCACTATCGGTAAAGCAATTGGCTGTAAAGGATGCCCAACTGTGTTGGGAGGGGGCCGTTTAAACTTTACTTACTCACTGACAGTTTTTGAAAAATACTTTTCAGTCTCGGTCGGACCTCGAGCAACAGTCGATTGAGACCTCGAACACGTCGGAAGCAGTCGGTCTCATCACATACGTTCAGTCTCTGAAGCGCAAGATGAAGTCGTGGGAGAAGCAGGTGGACATCTACAAGGAGGGACAGCGCCTGCTCGAGAAGCAGCGGTTCCAGTTTCCGACGACGTGGCTGTACAGCGACAACGTCGATGGAGAGTGGAGCGCGTTCTCGGACATCATTCGCCGCAAGGACTCGTCGATACAGACACAGGTTGCCAGTCTGCAGATGAAGGTGATCTCCGAGGACAAGGTGGTGGAAAGCCGCACTGGAGAACTTCTCACAGAATGGGAAAAAGAGAAACCAGTCGAGGTCTTTCCCTCATTTGTTCGTTTTATTCCCGCACTTGTGAAATTTTTCTTTTATAATTTATTTATTCGTCCTTTATTATTCAATGCTTATATCATTGTTTGGCTCTTCATAGTAAATTAAATTGAAAATTGTGTTGGAAATTGTTTCTGTTTTATTTTTTGCTAAGTTTTTTGTTTGTGAAAAATGTGTATCGTATTAATTTTTAGTTTGGATGATGCGTTGTTCTGGCCTTGTGTTAAGTAAAATATGCTGTTTGGTTTATTGCTAAGTGTGAAGTAAAATATGTGGTTCGTTTTTCGTAATAGTTTTGTTTGTTATACGCGAGTGGCCACTTATTTCTATATACATTTGTTTGTTCACATAGTTTTTAGTTATTGCTTTGTTCTGCCGTTGTCACTTCGTGAGTTTGGTTGGTTTTCAGGGAGCAATGCGACCGGATGAAGCGCTGAAGATTCTCGCGGTGTTCGAGGGCAAAATGGCACGGCTGAAGGAGGAGCGCGACAATCTTGCCAAAGCGAAGGAGGCCTTGGAACTGTCTGAGCCAGGTAATTAGTGCTCTCTCTCTCTCTCTCTGTTTGTCTGTCTGTCTGTCTGTCTGTCTGTGTTGTTGCTATGCCAGATATTTTATTTTCCTTTCCATTCACTCATTTATTCAATTTTGTCGGCACTTAGTCAGTCTTGGAAAGGACCAAGTTTGCTGGCTCGTCATGTCACATCTCAACACGACTCGACACCTTTGACGTATCGAGACCATGTACTTTGGCTGTGTCAAGCTTGTCGAACAGCACGGCTTAACATGCTCGTCTCGACGCACTTCACATGTCGTGACATGACGTGACGTGACGTGACGAGCCAAGTGGAATTTGGGTTTTTGACACTGTTGGTGAGCATTAGAATGGAATAACTAACTTGTGAAGTCTGTCGCATTACATTATATATATTTCTGTATTTTCATCCTCTGTATTATCATAAAATAAATAGTACCTTGAATAAGTGTTAGATTAAAATAGAGTCTGAATTAGATTGATGAAACTTCAAATAATTAACTTTTGTGTGCATGGCGACAGGTTGACTTATAGCATCCAAATGTAAACACAAAACGTGCAGAGAAACTAACTTTGATTGACCCAAAGTGACTGTAGTTTAGAAGAGTGTCATTAAAAATAGAACAAAACGTTATATATCTGTAAATTCAGCTCATACACGCTTTCATACTGCAATACACGATGCGGTACAGAATTGTTTTAGTATTTTTTAAACTCTTGGCACTGGCTAAAGTTCAAATTTCTGTTTGGGGATGAGATTACGGGGCATTTGAATTTTTACGCACAGTGAGTCCGAAAATTTTGAGCTGAAGTAAAGTGGTATTGATTTGCAGGGCACGTGAGTGCCAGCGAAGAGCGAGTGATGGTGTCACAGGAAGAACTGCAGGACTTGAAAGGCGTGTGGGCCGAACTGTCCATAATCTGGCAGCAGATCGACGAATTGAAGGAACGACCATGGATTTCTGTTCAGCCTAGAAAGGTATTTGACAGTTGATGGCACTAGCGCAGCATGAAAAGGAGCTTTACGGTGTGTGAGCTGTGTCGTATGAATGCTGCATTTTTTGCCATTTGATGTTGTGTGCTTAAATGTGCCATGTTACTGTTTGGGATGTTGGATGTGGGTGTTGATTTTAACCTGTTATGCTCGAAACTGTGGAGGAGAAGAAGTGGCTGCTTCGAGATTTAACGCTATATAGTAGTGTGCCCAGCAAGTGGATGAAAATCGATATCAGTATCTTCATTATATCCAGTTATTATTCGCAACCAAACTGTGACAGTATTGCTCACTGTTATCTGAAAATCCGGACTTTGTTTTATTACCAGTGATGCACACCATTCTGGAAAAAGCTGTGCTGTGCTGTAAGGCTATCTGCCGTGAACGAGTGTGTGTGTGTATTGCAAAACTTGTTTGCACTTGCATTGCTTAAGCCTTTCACTTGCGTTTGTTCAGTATGTGGCTTATAAGAAGTTCTTGTCACTGCTTACTCATTAAAAAATTTTTTTGCCTTCTGTTCTACATATTTTTACATTGTTAAGCGCTTCATCCGTGTTTTGTGGGAGCCGCTGTAAAAAATTCTTGTCGACAGATTGATTGAAAGGTATCGCGTTTCCAACTTGGTTCCAGACGGCACCTGTTGTCGATGTCGTTTGTGGTAGATTCGTCAGTCGTTGGATGCTCTGCTGAACCAGCTGAATGATCTGCCTGTTCGCCTGCGAACTTACTCGTCCTACGAGCACGTGAAACGCGTGCTGAAGACGTACACTCGTGTCAACGTGCTGGTGGTGGAGCTCAAGTCGGAGGCAGTGAAAGAGCGTCACTGGAAACGGCTGCAGCGGCAGCTGCGCGTGTCGTGGGTGCTGCCCGACCTGACGCTCGGTCAGTTGTGGGACGTGGACCTCATCAAGAACGAGATGATCATCAAGGATGTGCTGCTCGTCGCGCAGGGAGAAATGGCGCTCGAAGAATTCCTCAAACAAGTACAACGCACTTGCTTCCGTGTTCACTTGACTTATGCAATGTGCCTCGTTGTCATATTTGCTGATAATATCGAGTATAGAGCCATCGATTTTTTGCTAACTTTATGACGTGTTGCTGAGAAATGCTGCTGTCACTGTTATCAGTGTATATATTGTTATGTCGATATTAGTTTTAGTGTGCTTTGTCAGTATTTCGATGCTCTCAGTTGGGTGACAGGAGAACTATCGTGCATGTGAAACACGTCTGAGTGTAGTAATGTTTTTGCATTTGTTTCCACCCATATTGACAACCTGCTGTGAAAATTACAGTGGTATTGCCTTCGTCCTGTACAAGTTAGAAAAAGCAAAAATGTTTTTGTTGTACAAGTCACCCGGTGAATGGTGTAATTAGACGCAGTAATTAAGTGCTGTCATTACTGTTTTCTGAAATTTTTGTAAATTTGTGATTTGTCTCAAATACACTGCCGATGCGTCATTCCCAGGTGCCTATAAATGGCAAGGATTTTGGCCTTGTGGACCAAGAGCATGGACATCAGTGCACCCTGGTTGTTCTGGAAAGTGGCTGTAAAATGGCATGCATGTCTGTTATGTTTGTTTCAGTCTGTATAGCCACTTTCTCTGTTTTTTTTTGCCAAGCATGTGTTAGTCGTGTGTGTGTGTGGTGTAATGTGTAGGTGAGTGCAGTGTGGAAGACGTATGAGCTGGACATGATCAACTACCAGAACAAGTGTCGATTGATTCGCGGCTGGGATGACCTCTTCACCAAAGTCAAGGAGCACATCAACAGCGTCACGGCCATGAAGCTGTCACCGTATTACAAGGTCCGACGAAATTACTTAACCTATAATACAGTGTAATTAATGTTCATAAGGTAAAGTGATTTAAAGTAACTATTCGATCTATGTAGTGCTTAGTCATAATATCTCCAGATGCACTCGGTACATTGTGCCAATAGTGTGCAAACAAGAATGTCTTAACTGATGCCTGAAACTGTTAAGTTAAAGGGTCGGGTCACTCGGGTTATCTGCCAAAGAAATCCGGACCTACGGGTCTGCGACACTGAAAGCATTCCAGCCTTTGCTGGACAGTTTGTGGAGTAGCATTTCCATTGCTGTTTAATGTCTACTGCACCAGTGTTTGGCTCACAGTGTCGCCATGGTACATGTTTAACAGCTTTTTAGTTCTATTAGGTATTCAAGGTCCCGGAAAAAGGTACTTTTGTGTATAACTTTGTGGATTGCATTAGCCAGGTGCATTTTGTCTATGCTTCAATAGCTTCAGGATGATAAAGGAAACCTTGATGTACGTTATCCACATGTTGTTGGAATGTATGTTAGTCATTAGTTGTTTTTTGCTCATTCGTTCTCGCAGGACATGTATGCTTGTTATGTGTTAGAGGTTATAAGAAAAACCGATGTTGTGGTTTAGGAATTTGAGGAGGAGGCGTTGTCATGGGAGGACAAACTGAACCGAATCAACGCACTATTCGACGTATGGATCGACGTACAGCGCCGTTGGGTCTACTTGGAAGGCATCTTTACAGGTTCGGCCGACATCAAGCACCTGCTGCCTGTTGAAACGTCACGTTTTCAAAGGTACTACATGCGGATCAATACTATTGCTGCTGCTCAGTGAAGTAAGTAGGGTTGTTTCTAGCCAGTTCAGTTAAACATAGCTCACATTGCACCGTGGTTCCATTGCCATGTAAACACGTCTCCAGCAACTGAGGTTTGAATCAACTGTGCTACAAATTGGGGGAATTTTTAAGACAATGTGACTATTGGGGATATGATTCTAAAATGACATGGTCATGAGGTCACAAAGGGGCACTCCAGGGTTCAGACTCCCCGCCCATCACTATGCAATATGTATGTACTGTTGAACTTCAATTTTTTTAATGTTACCAGCCCCAAATCTAGTACCTTTTTGTCTAGTGTTAACCCACAGAGATAATCTCTCCCAAAAGTTCATTATGGGTATGACTTCTGACATGTTGCTCGTCTGTGACGTACCGTAATTGAAAGGGCAAAACATTAGTGGGGCATTGACAGTTACCAAAGGGTTAGTGGAGCAAGTAGAAGGCTGATGGGGAAATTCCCACCATTTTGTGTGGTAAAAAATGCCCTGCTACAAGTTCGTCTGTCTTGAGGTCGCGCCGAGGTCCAGATTGTTCCACGGTTGTGGTCCAGCCCTACATTGCCTCAAAGCTCTGTCGCCGATTCGGTATGTGTTAGACTGACAAGAAAAATATGAATTGGATCGAACATGCAATAAAGTGGGTCTTCTTTATCAGCGCGACAGGCTTAGTTGGCTGTCAAAGGTAATCCGTTGAATGGTTATAAGCGTGGAAATGTGTGGTTGTGCTGCATTCATATGAGTATACATATGCTTTGAGCCAGTGGATAGATGCAACTGAGACTACTCGTGATGGCGTTGAACATTTCCACCTTATACATGGGCACTTGAGACGATGAGAGCCAATGACAATGCGAGATTACTGCGTTAAAGGCTACTTTCGTTTTAAACCAGTTGACAGAATACGTAACTGGTAGACGAGCTTTGGCGTGAAGGAGACTGTTGTGTCAACAGTAGGTTACCTGAGTAGTGTTGTTTATACTGTGCAGTGTGAGCACGGAGTTTCTGGGTCTCATGAAGAAAGTGGCGAAGTCACCGCTCGTTATGGATGTGCTCAACATTGCCAACGTACAGCGTCAACTGGAGCGCCTCGCCGACTTGCTGAGCAAGATTCAGAAAGCACTTGGAGAATATCTCGAAAGGGAGCGATCGTCATTTCCAAGGTGTGGTCAATCGTTAACAGTTTTTTTTGGAATGAAATGGCACATAGATGCCATAGCAGAAACACTGTTACAGAGCCATAGTGCAGTGTATACAAGCTATAGAACAGCTGTGTAAAGTTCTGAAATTATTTCATTAATTAATTTTATTAAGGGGAGCTTTATCTCCCCGATAGTTGAAGAAAACTATCGAGGAGATAAAGCTCCCCTTCCCGATCACGTAGAGCTTCAAGTAGAGATTGAGCAACACAGTATTATATGATTTACCAATGCAATTATCACAGATAAATTGAAAATTTGAATTAGAAATGCGTACTGTATGTAATATGATGAGTTTTTAATGTTCACATGTTGTAGATTCTACTTTGTCGGCGACGAAGATTTACTGGAGATCATTGGCAACAGCAAGAACGTTGCTCGCCTCCAGAAACACTTCAAGAAGATGTTTGCTGGCATTCATCAAATCATTCTTGACGAGGAGCAGACTCGGGTCCTCGGAATTGCTTCAAAGGAAGGAGAAGAGGTTAGTTTTATGACAAGCGACTGTGCGTTCGTGCGTGCGTGTGTATGGGCGCGTGCGCACTCGCGCGTCTTGTAATGGGTAGTGTTATGCATAACAAATATTCTGTTTTAATTTTTAATTATTTTAACGCATAACAACTGTATGTGTTCGGCATTTGCCGAGCAAGCTACCAGGAAAGTATATACATTGTGAGAACACATTAAAATCAGTTAACTGCGTGTAGTGGACAAGTGTTTGAACAAACACTGTGGATGAATGCTTATGTATGTCGTAGGCACGTCTGTTTTACGGTGTCATGTTGACAGGTTCAGTTCTTTGCCGCGGTGCCGATAAAGGAGCGCAAGATCAACGAGTGGCTGGCCGCGGTGGAGCAGGAGATGCGACTGACGCTGGCGAAGCTGTTGGCTCAGGCAGTCAAAGACATCACCGCTTTCTATTCGACGTCGCTCGACCAACAGGCGTTCATGCTGTGGGTCGACAAGTATCAGGCGCAGCTCATCATACTGGCCAGCCAGATCAGGTGCGCGTCACCTGCTATGCTGACTCGTAGCAATAATGTAGGAGACAAAAAAGTAAAAGCCAAGCAAAAAAAACGATCGATTATAGTGTCCGAAATGACAAAGTCACTGCACAGGCACTACAGGAGATTCAGAGAAAGAATGACTGAAGAGATGGGTCTTTAAACGTTTCCTGAAAACATACATTGACGACTCCGACATGACGTTCAGCAGCAGAGTGAACAGAACAGCGGCAGATACGTAAATATACTTAGCTCCTCGCACAGCTGCCCTTCCGAGGTACCAGAGTTGATCGTGTTCAAGTTGGTCATCCTCGTCTACTGATGTCTAAATCCATTGGCTCTGTCGTGTCATACCTCGTTGTTGGATTTCACCATGCAGTGTCACAGCTCTGCCTCGCCGTCGTCGCTTGTCATTCATCGCATCTGCCTTTTAATCTTTGGAAGTTAAGCTTTTCCTGTCGCGACTTAATTCCTGGAGCTGTGGAACGCTGTACTGCAGAACATCACGTCGATCTTTTTGATGACTTCTACTAACTTTCGTATGTTGATAGAACTGAGAACGAACTGGAGACAAGCTTGGAAAAAATACACGACAAGTTATTGATCACAGCAGGGTTATTTTAGCGTAAGTGTTAACGTTTCAGAGTGTTGATCTATGGCACATCCAGATATTTTTTAATATTTAACTGCTTGTTGTTAGTCATCAAACGCCATCTCAGTTATGTCATCACGACACAATTATGAACAGATTCAAGAAGTTGTTAAAGACATTGGGGAAAGTTTGGAAAATCCTGTTTTTATGGAAACGGGGTGAAATGCCCGACTTACGTTGTTCAGAAAATTGGTATAAACGAATGCATTCTATAAATGCGTTTATAAATAATATGGCCAGAAATAAGTGTGTAACAGTGTTAAGTTGCTGTGTATTGATCCTAACTATTGACTACTGGGCATGCAGTTTTGAGTGCAATTTTGTTGCATTTCTGAGAAATTTGTATATGTATATTGTGTACACCCTTGAGCTAATAAACAAATAAATAGATAATTGTGCTGTGCCATCGTGAAGTTGGTCCGAAAACATTGACAAGTCACTGCAGTCGGTTGAACAGTGTGGCGATGGCGACGTTGCTCCGATATCAGGAGTGCTGCAGATCCTGGAGGCAACGTTGAACGTGCTGGCTGATTCTGTGCTGCACGAGCAGCCGCCGGTGAGGCGCAAGAAGCTGGAACATCTGGTGAGCCACGCCTCTGTTGATGATGTGCTTGTGATGATCTGATTTCCATCTTGCACTCCATTGGCCAGTGACTAGTACAGCGTTGCAAAACTGTGGGTACTCATTCTCTTTGGGGGTACGAAACTGCAAAATGGGCTACATGAAAGACATGATGTTGGAAGCATACAAAGTGTTGGGTGTCATTTGTTACGTAACCTACGGATGTGAACAAGGTTTCAGCACTTTGAACCACATGAAGACCAAGGCAAGAAACAGGCTGTGACTCGAAAAGTGACACATGTCAAACATTACAATGCCGGTGGACAACCACCAATAACAGTTTTCTTGCTGAAAACTTGAAGTTTGAACAGAAATAAAAGCCTTTCTACACTGCAGCACTTCTTCCGAAAAAAATTAGAGGTATGCAGCAGATTGCAGAATTTCGAATTGGGTACTTGACCAAGGTTGGGAACCACTGAGTTAGGATGATGGAAGGTTTTTTAGATACGGGAGCTATTTGGGCTTGATGCCCTTTCTCGCGCTTCCAGTGACTATTGCTTCTTTAAGTAGCAGCAAAACCCATTTTTCCGTGCCTGGAACGAACTACCGCGTCACGTCACGTCTCCACCGTACCTTCAATTTTTCTGCAGTTGCCTGAAGACTTCATCTTTTAAACCAGTCTGACTTATGTCGTTGTCAGTATTCACTTTTGATACCTACTTACCATTACTTATCTTTGCCAGTTAGTCACATTCACTTTCGTGACATTGTGGAGTCGCAGTTGCGGTCTTAACTGTTAAAATAAACCTGTAATTACTGAGAGCTTTCAACACACAAAGAGCACCAATCACTAGCCCTGCCGTGTGTGTTGTATAGATAACGGAGCTTGTGCACCAGAGGGACGTCACTCGCATTTTGGTGAAAAATCGCGTCTCCAACACCAAGTCGTTTGACTGGCTAACACAGATGCGCTTCTACTTCGATC
>Ga0056115_1001042_pt1 | contig 12689 bp, 7 predicted proteins | sample WorMetOlspDAHAB1_FD_77007 | JGI IMG/M metagenome (GOLD analysis project Ga0056115, IMG submission 77007) | Marine gutless worms symbiont microbial communities from Max Planck institute for Marine Microbiology, Germany - Olavius sp. DAHAB.1 ... | reverse complement strand
GCAGTGTATGGACGACAATGGTGTGAGTGATAGTGATCCGTTTGACTGGGAGTTGCTGGTTCCAGACAGCAGAGCTCGACCGACTCCGAAGACGGCTTCTTCGGACCAAACAGGGTATATGCTCTCACGTTGTGTTCGCTTGTTTGGCCCCTCTCCCGCCAGGCATAGTACACACTTTACCATTTGATGAACACCCTCTCTTTAATTTTTTCACGTGCTTCAGAGAACTTCTCTGCTCAGCTACCACAATGTAGCCCAACACTGAGGGATGGCCACATGTGAAATGGTGTCGTCATTGCATCTGTTCACATTTTTGGTTGTCAGGATTGAAAAGGTAATGCATGTATAAATTTTTTTTATTTGTTTGATAATGTGTCGTTGGTTACTTGATGAATTTATTAAGTTTTTGGTCCGTGATGGATTACGTCATGGACAGTAGTTTGCTGCCAAAATATCTTTTATGTTTGAGGTCGACATATGTCCAGAAATTGGACAGCCAATGAATGAGGACATTTGCTCTGATTCTTACCTGAAGTTGGCACTCTATAAATAATTTACTTACTTTTTTCCATATAAGCGTAGTTGAATATGGTTTCTGTTAAAATGCATGCTGCGGATGCGCGCATTGTACAATAGGCAAAATAGGATTAAGATTATAGGTAGGATTAAGCTTATGGTTATAGTTAGTGATAAGGCTTTGTCTGCATCAACATCTGCATTTTAACCCATTGTATGCTCCGCAATTTACCCATAGCCGTTGAATATATAGTCGATGCTAATTCACTGTTTTGTGTTAAGCTGTGTTTTGCTTTGTAGTGGTGCCATGCAGCAGGACACTGCACCTGCTCTAGACGGGGTGCATGTTCTAAACATTGACATGAATTGCCGCTTAAGCCGTCAGAAGGGTGGTCACTCTGCAGAGGACACTGATAGGAGCAAGCCACGCTTTGCCACTCGGAGGTCGTCCGATGCTGATAAACTCAACAGAGGTTTTGCGGTGGGGCCGGATGCGAGAGCGGACACAGACGCAGAAGTCGTGGGTGGCCGGACCGGCATGGAGTTCGAAGGAGTTGAACATCCAGTGGAAGAGATGAGTCACGGGCACACGACAAATGTGGCGAATGAGGCGCTGCGGATGGCTCCGTTTACGCAGGCGAGTCACGGCGTGTCGTCGTTGGTCAGCGAAGTGGCCCCCGATTGTGGCAACGACATCGATGACGAACGAGATCTTGGCGATGGAACTGGGAAGCTACGTGCCGACGCCCCGGCTGCATTGTCAAGGTCACCGTTGAGTTCGTCGTCGTCGACGCCTCTGAGTGGCCACCGACTTGTACAGCACATGCTGAAGCAGATCCAGGACGCCGGAGAGCGGATTAACGAGCGCATCAGCGCGAGGGATTTCGGAGCGCGACGCCGCCTTCCGACCGTTCCCAGAATGGACTCCGATCCACCGGCTCGCGGCGACCCGGAAAGACATCGGCGGCCGGTTTGTTCAGCGCTGGAGGAGTTGCCACGGCGGGTTTTCTGGGACCGGAAATCCCCGACGAGAAATTCCGGATGTGCGACGCCGAGACTGTTGCCGGATACGGCTGCGGTGAAGAGTGGAGCAAAGAACAGCGCCAAGCCAGAGAGCTGCAAGTCGTTGGACTGTTCGCGGGACGATGAAAACGATGTGGAGTGCTGTGGACAGTTTCCAGCAAAGATTTCATCTTTGGTTTCGTCGGAAGATTCAAAGAGGTTGGAACGGGATGCTTCAGAGGTTGATGCGGTTGGCAAAGTTGCAGCGCGAGGTCTTGCCGACGGCGAATCGCCGCGAAATATGCTTCGCGAAGAAGCGGATGGGAAAACCGCCGATCCGTATCACCTGCCTCGATCAGTGTCTCTGTCAGAAATGGCCACCACCATGCCATTGTGTTGTCAATCTGTGCAGATCATTGGTTGCTCGCGTGCAGATGGAGTGACTGGACTCTGTAGTTCAACTGACCACTTTGAGGTGCGGTCGCTCGCACAGAAATCCGACACCGTGTTGCAACGTGCCTCCGATCGGACCCGCGGTGAAAATGTGCCTTCTTCTTGTCACATCGTTGATCATAATGCTGTTGTGGCGCATGTTTCTGTGTCCGAAACTGCTAAATTGCCAGCGACCTCTTGTCGGCCACATACAACACCAGTAGTCGCTATGCAGTCACAGAACGGAGATCATATCAGTTCTCACGTCCCTTGTTGTGACCAGCCACATACGTGCTGGCCAACAGCGTCTGCTGCTGCGTCAGTGGATGACTGCTTAAATATGCATGTCGGACGTGATGAGAGAATTGCCACTAGCGAATGTCAGCGAACTCTTGGTTCGTGTGATTTGTGTGATGATGAACATATTTTCAATGAGCTCAGTACAAGAAAACCGCGAGTGCCAGCTGGCAGCGACAGTACAGCCAGCAGTGCATGTGATGGATTGGAGTTCGGTGAGTCTAGTCATAATGCTAGTCAGTGTCACGAGAATTTTCGAGTCACGCCCGAGACCGGTCGTTGTGTACGGAGTGAAACGGCGAAACGTGAACTGAGCCTGAAGTCGAGGTCGGCGAAAAACGTCGATGCCGCCACTGATGCGGATAGTCGTCGGGCGAAAAGTGACGAGCCTTTCTGCTTAGCCGGGCCGAAACGGGCACTGTGTAGTCAGAGCACCTTTTCTCGGGCTTCGTCCGGTTCTAGCGTTATCACTGCTGGCGGCAAGACATTAGTCGGCGAAGGCAGTGCTGTCGATTTAGTGGGAAATGTGCGGAAGACGAACAGTCGGCGCTGTGATTCGCACATGCCTGTCATCATAAGCACAAATGCAGCAGCTCCGAAAGCGATGGGTTCGGCGGCTGAGCGTCGCTTGGTTGTGAATCGAAGGTCTGGACTCGGAAGTGTCAGTACAACTATGATCCAGACCGCTGCGTCTCGGGTGTCTGGATTGCCTGCGCCAGTCGTCCGCTTTTCGACCCACGGTCAAAGGCCGGCACCTCAACCGGCGGCCAATGTGTCTCAGGCCAGGTTTGTTGAAAAACACTACTCTTGTCACATTACTACAATCAGATTTACTCAGGCTGCCAGACAGTTGAAGGTTTTAATGCGTTACTAGTTCGAACAAGTTTCGTTCCAATTTTCACTGCTTAGACGCTAATGGCTGGGCATGCAGTTTACTGTTGTTCTTATCTGTTTGTTGTCCCGTAATCGAGCAGGACAGTTCCACCATGGACTTGAAACAGAACTGGTCTGTCAGACGCTTGCGAAAAAGCTTTGATGACGCTCGAGAAGTCACACATTACCAGACCGTGATGTGAACAGATGAGGCTGTTGCGGCTGATGTTGCGTGCAGAAGGCCGGCTTCAAATTTCCAAAAGCGTGTTTGGTGGCTTATGAGCTGGTCTTTCAACACAGTGGTACTGCAGCTTTTACAATATTTGCACTGTAGTTGTGAGTTGTCGTTGTGTTTGTTGTGTTAGAATCCATCGCTTTCGACGTGGTTCAACTTAGCACATCTTCCTGCACAGAAATCGACCCAGACTTGCTCAGGCGTAGGAAATGCTTGGAACACCGGGGACAGTGGTTGGCGTTGCGACGTATTTTCGTTTTATTTTCAGCATCTGTTTCTGCTGTAATGCGCATGACAGTATTAAATTAGTTGCGGCGCTGTCGCTTGTCGTTCGTCAGTATTTTTTTCCGAGCAGCTGTGATGTTAGTGTTTTATGCCAACGGCAAAGTGCGTGCGACTTTCGTTAATCTTAGTTTATTGCGCAGGTTACCATCCGAGCAAATGCAGATGCTCTTTTACTCAGTGAGTACATGTTGCAACATTGTTGCAGAAACTGTTGCTGCAACATTTTTTTGTTGCAATTAGTCCACGAAACGTGTAGTGTCATTGTTGCAATTGTGGCATCCATCCGGTTGCATTTATATTTGCAATATGATATACCAATTTCCGAATTTATTCATATATGCAAAACCTTAGATATATATTTGTTAAATATATCTTTTAATATGTTTACTTTATTACGCAAAAATGTAGAATACCAGAGATGGCACAAGTACCTAGTATACAAGTACGAGTACGAGTACATAGGCCTACCATTAGCGATGCAAATGAAATTAAACAAGATTCATGAAAGTTGGTTATCGTAGTCATACACACATAGCAGTGTCACGTGCTAAATACAGCTAAAACGAGTGTTGCATTTAAAAAATACAAGCGACGACAGTGATATCTTTGGCGATCTGGTCTGTATAAGGCTCGGTCTGGTTGTAGACTCTGCATGCCGCAATGGTGACTGCATTTCGATTAGCAGTATCTCCTCACATCCGACTGCGATTATTGAGCACTGCATGATGCAAAAACCTCGAAGATTATGCATTATATATTGTGCGCGTTTTCAGTATTTTTTACTGTTCGCTGCAGAGCGTTTCTGCTAACGTGTCTGGGGCGGATCCAGGAATTGTCGAAATGGGGGTCCCTCCCGTTCCCTTCTTCTCTCCCTTTCCCCTCTCCCCCCTCTTCCTTAGAAGTATGGCCCTTAAACCAGCTAGAGGGTCTGGGGGGGCCGAAGACGAATTTGGTGCACTCTAAAGCTGTCAGAAAGCCACTGGTGACAATCATTTTGAATATTCTGAGTTCCATGTTTTACAGTAGAACGATCAAAATACAGCATGATGCCATGAGCTAACATGACCGTGAGTGACGGCGTCAGTCTGTCGCCCAAAGAGGGGGAGGGGCGGAGCCGGCTCGGACCCCCTTTAAATCCGCCGCTGCGTGTCTTGTAATGTACGTCTCGTGTTGCGCTAACGTTAGGTTAGCGTTAATTCCGTCTGTGAGACAAAATGTGTTCATACCACCACCAGTTGATATTTCGTGCGCTTCGATACAGCCTGTTCCTTTAGCAAACAGTTTGCAATCTTGTCGTCGTGTTTCGTTCCGATGTTTTTCGGGCACTAGTTTCGTTGCAGCACCTCGTGCGCTGCAAACAGTATTGGTGTGTTGCCGACAACACTCGAAAATTTTCAAGTTTTTTTTCTTACTGGATGAATGTGCAATTTCGTATCTCGCTAGTCACGACTCTAATCAGGTGCATTGTTGTCGTACCGTATGCCTTACTGGTGATGCGTTTCTACCTGGTTCTTCTGCCACAGTTGCTGACAAAGGTCGTCTTAACTCTACTCACTCGATCACTCTTTCAGCGTCATCATTACCGATCGTCCGTCGTACACGGTTGTCTACTGTCAGCCACCGAACTTTTCCTGGCCCCACGTGCCTGGAACTAGCTACCGCGTCTGGCCTTCTGATTGTGAATGTTGACAAGTGCCTGATGGAATGTAGAAACTAAAATAAAGCTGGATTCGTCCATATTGTCATGCCTGGACATTAACATAACGTTCTTTTCGTTACTATAGATATTTTGTTATGTGCCGTTTGAAAGAAGCTACACTTCCGAAAGCTGTCGCTCTGTAAATATTGTGAAGTCGCCTAAATGAAGTTAGTGAAATAACATTTTTGTGATAAGACATTGTACAATAAAGAACATTTCGTGGTAAAATACAGCCGGAATTTATATATGGCTGAAACCTCAGATGTTACACATAATTGTAAATATACTTAGAGTGACGCACTTCGAAGCGGCAACTGTGGCTTGAAAACTGAATCGTGTTCGTTACTGCATGAAGCTGTGTTGCAACAGTTTTTTTCACTGCATAAGTGACATGTTGCAGTGCCATTTTGTTTAATTTTGTTAGCCGTTGTGTGGTGACAGTTTTTTTTGCTACAAAATTACACTGTCTGTGAGTGGAAGTGTTGTCTCCACCAACGGCACATAATATTAATTTCTCCGAGTTCAAGAATCTGATTTAAGCCGAATGCTGTTAACTCCAGAAGTAACTGCACGCCGTTTTTCATGGCAAGAGTTAAATGTGAAAACTTTTAGACAGCAAGATTTACATAAAACCAGATTTTTAGCTTTCGCTTTTATGTGACCACAATGGCTGCACTTAAAACTAGATTGGCAAGTTGTGTTGCATCAGAGAGTAGGCCTACTTGAAGTTTAAACGTGCGGGAAGTATGTTTGTTTACGTGCACGTCTTTTGTATAAAGCAGTGAAGATTGTGAAATCTGCAGCTGCAAAGAAATCAATCCTTCAGCATTTGATTGCTATAATCTACACGTGACTGTTGCGTTATATCACAAAACCAAGACACTAAATCGAACACAGGCACAAAGATCGAGATGAGAAGATGGTGAAATGTGGATTTTGAGAGATTTAGTTGGAAATACGAGCGGTCATTAGCAAAGGTCCCAAACAGATAAGTGCTAGTATCAAATGAAGTAAATATCTGTGGACATGGCATGTAAGTAAGTAAGTGTATTTCTATAGCGCAATAAATAATTGTTCACATTGCGCTGTGGTCAGCAGTAAACCAGTGAGTTTTCAGCAGGCGCCTGAAGTTCCGAAAACGAGTTTTTCGTCGCGTAGGTTCGATGGTAGACTGTTCCACACACGAGTCCCTGCTGCGGCAAAGCTTCTGTCGCCGGACGTGCTGTACGTGCGTGGGACACTGCACGACCTGTCCTGTAGGGACAGATGTGTGAAGAAAGTGTTACACAAATTGACGATGGCTGTAACAAACGAGCATCAGAGGTGTGCCTTCATCTGGGCAACATTCCAACTGGGCGACAGACGCTCTGGACAAAACTGCGGTTTAGTGACGCGTGCTAGATTCAGAAATTGTCATTTTTGTCGCTCAGATGAATGGCGACCACGACAGATGACGGTGGAGAAAAATTTGCTGAAACAGATGATCAAGGATTCCAGGGGCTTGGGAAGGCCGGGACAGCTGACCAATAAAATTTGGAGCTGAGGTCAGAAACTGCATATGGCACTGATGTGTTGTGTCTTAACTAGTGTATTTATCATTTGCTTCTAGGTTCCTTTCCCCTAATATTGCGTTAACAATCAGCACGACTTCAAGGGTGTGGTGAAAATGAACGTATCATGTTGCATTGCTTTTTTTTACCTTGAAAAATGGTTTCCGTGTGTCTGACGATTGCTATGAGACACACAAAAGCACAATTTCATGTTCGTCAACAGAAAAAAAACACCGCAAGAGTTCTGCTGCTGCCACACAGAATTGACTTACTGCAGCGTTGGACTTCAAAACATAATGATGGCAACGAGCAAGACGTCTATACAAAGTAATAAAAGGAGCAATCGTCAGGTAAAAGCCATTTGCTTTTCGGCACAAACGCATTGATTGTACAAGCCACATATACCGACTCAAAAAACGTCCCCCCTTTTATTTTGAATAACTCTGTAAAAACGTAATCGATTTCAATAATTTTTGGCCGAGTAAATTTCACAGCAGAAAATTATACAATCGCCCACCTCACCTGAATAATGTCACCGCACTGCCTTGTAAAACGCATAATAATGTAGCTTCGTTTGCAGTGTATAACAGTTATTATTATAATATAAATGTCTTACTCCTCTGGTTCATAATGAAATAAGTATCCATATCACCTCTATCTACTATGTGTCTTGTCTGCAATGTTCAGTTAACCGAAGTTACAATAGTATTCCCCAGTAACAAGTGGGTGGCTCCGACAAGAGCCGGTTGATGTGTTGTGTGTATTGTCGACTATCCAGCAAGCAGCATCAGATGAGTTGTTAAAAGTGACCATCCTGTGGCTGACCTTGATGTCACATACAAACCGGAAGTCGTAATCGAGAAAATAAATAAGCAGTTACAAACAGAAACGATTTTAGCTCAATTCCGACAGTTGAGCACTGTCTCTGATAACTGGTATTATCTGAAGCAGACGCCCTTTTGTGGCAATATTATTCAGGTAAGATGTGCGTGTGCGAGAGCACAATTTCATATAATTTTATATGTGAAATTTGCTCCGGATTCTGTACACCAAAAATTATTAAAATTGGTTCATTTTTTCGCCGAGTTATTCAAGATATAAAATGGAGACGCAATGCATAAGTTACTGGCAACAGGCAACTCAACACTACGATGCCATATTCGGTCGATGTTTACGATACTCTGCCAAGTCGCAGTTGACTGGAACTTTAAAAGCATTTTCAACACAAACAGGTCATACTGCATCTTAACTTACGAGTGTTTGGTTTAAACGTTGATATTTCGAGAACGTTTAAAAAATTAAGGCCTCGGTTTCCCGAAATTACTACCGGATGCGAAGCCACTGATACCAATCAGAATAACACATGAACACATATGACTATGAACAAACAGATGCAGTATTTACACTGCAGTTTGCACACGCGCACATACAGTTAAAAGCAAAGGTCAGAGTTCATCTCACTGCTTTGTTTGACCACAAGCCTTTAGCTGGGTAGATTGCAGAACATGACACATGGCCAATGTGATGCCAGACCTAACAACAATAATAATAATAATATTATTATTATTATATTTACAGAGCACAGTTGCCCGTCGACAAAAAACAGCATTGTTCTATTAGTGACGTTCTGCACAATGCAGATCGTACACTGGGTAAAACTCGACTACACTGTTAGAGTTTGGGTTAAGGTTTTGTCAGCATCAACATCTGTTTTAACCCATGTAAGATCCGCACTTTACCTGGTGGCCTTTTATTGCAATCAATGCCACTGAAGGTTCACAGTGCACATCAGAATTCGAAACATAACTGGCAGCTGGCAATCAATCAAACTAGTCAATAAATCGACCAAACTTAGCATACATCAGTCATCGTCACACTTATCAGAAAACCACACTCCTTACACCACTGCAGCGATGCAGCATGCAAAATCAACTGACAGAAAAGCACACATTAACACCAAAATCCGCAACTGTGGGTGTAAAAAAGCAGTTTTTTCGCTGTCAGATGTTGTTCGCACACCACGCCTAACTGATGATGATTACGCTGTTCGACACTGTGTAAAAATGTTGGTAGCAGGAAAGCATTTGCCAGAACGAAGTTTGAACTAGATGCTCAACACGCCACAAGTTGCAGAGAAAGCAATGACGCGGGTCGATGAGGAGCCACACAACAGGTCAGTCGGTGACAGACTGTTTAGTTGCTTTCCTACGACGTCCGGCGTCCGCTACGCTGACACCAGAACCGATATCATTCTGTTGCACAAACACAAATTTGCAAATAACCAGCCAGAAGACACGCGACTCATCACAATGGTAAGATCACTTTTATCGATCACTCAATCGCTGCCGTGCTGAAACGACTGGCCTTGTGTGGGGGTGGAAGATGCCTCCGATAAAGACCACGTCGTTTCCACAGAATGCAACAGAACCAACACAGCTTTTGCACGGGTTATTCTCGTACGACAAAACTGACTAGCACCAATCAGCCATGACAGAATGCCGGTGCCCAACACTGCAGCACTGAACTATAAAAAAACTGTGAAAAAGACTGCTCACCACACCAATGGGTACATCTTGGCCTTGTACACACTCCACTGTGTGGCAGGTTTTGGGAACTGGACATACTGAAGACCTCAGCTTATGCTGGTCGAGCCACTGACCATCTTCCATTCCCCCAACTTCAACAGTGCAATATCAGTGCTGAAAAACAGCGACTTGCAGGCAAAGAGAACTCCCAGAACAGCATCACAATGCTGTGCATCGCTACATAGCAGTTCAGATAAACGCATCGGGTTCAAGGTTGTCGTCCTCATTTTTTCAAGGTCCTTCATGGCTATGCACCACTGTACCTAGGCCATTCGCCTACGTTGCCGAAGTTAAAAGTTGCCGAGAACTTCGCTCTTCCTGCAGTGACTGCCTCGTTTAGCCTCCAGTTCACCGCAACACCGCTGGCAGCCAAGCACTTTCGGTTACTGGCCCCCAAGTGTGGAACTGCCTGCCACCTGAGGTTACGTCGGAACCATCTCTGACAACCTTCCGCACTCGACAAGAGACATTTCTGTTTACTCAATCACATCCTGACATTCGGCTCATCTGACATCTTTATGTCTAGCAGTGTTTTTAATACTTTGGCCACTCTAAAAATTTATGATTGATCAACTGATTGACTCCAGAATACTTTGTGGAGGCTGGGGACCACTGAAAAATATGAATATGAACAGCGACAGTGAGGTTACCCATAGATGTAGTAGAAAAATAGCAGTATGTAAAAGGCGAGCTTGACCCAGCCTTCTCGCTGGGCTCGGTTCAATTCGCTAGCATTCATGATGGATGTCGGATCATACAGACCGAACCCAGACATCACAGGTCGATTCAGAAACCTGACAGATTATCGCAATACACAGCTTCCTATTACAATTACCGATCATACAGCCACATAATGAAGCTATCCCGACTGCCCGTCAACTATGCTGGAGCGCGTTCATAATAATGTCATGACTTGTTTATCCAAAATTTACAAACATATTTCTTAATAACTGGTGGCATTCAGAAAAAATCATTGCATTTTCGATGAATTTACAAGAGAACGTTTTTCGCAAATGCTGTCCAAGGACATAGAGGAAAGATGACAGAATTAGAGTAACACCAAATGCTGAATTAAACGTGTTTGCCGTAATTAATTTTGTTACCCAGGTGTGATATTTGAGTTTAAAAGTTCTGATGAACACTCAAAACACTTTCGGTGATCAATTAAACAGACAAAAAAGAATTTTGTCACACTGTAGGCTACTTTTCTCTATTCAATCAAGGTTACAGTTAGTTTCTACCCTTTTCTCTCACAGTTATGGCTAAGAAATAAAAGGTGTAGTTTAGTTTATCGAACTCAACTTTCTATCCCCCAAAAGAATATACTCCTTTCCCTTATCCAGACCTCAAAATTTTAGCCAACCTCATCTGCTAACCAAGCCACATGCAAAATTTTGGACTCCTTTCCTGTGGCTCTAATTGTGTCATCTTTCTGACACCGCCTCATAGTGTAACCAATGTCTAAAAGGTGAACCATGTTCTATGCTGTAGCAAACTTCCTGCAGTAAACAAATAACAGTCCCCATTCACAAGTAATCACAGCTCTGAATATATGCAAACAACTATCAAACAGAACAGTACTCTCTGGAGAATGGCATACCTGTTGGCATGATACGCAAGAAGAGGAGCATTGATAATGACCGACAGCCATTCGTTTGCAAGAAGGAACAAAAACACACAGAGACCATGGAGGAGATATTCAGGTAGCACCAACTACAAAATATATTACAAAATTTCAGCATTTTATTATTGTTAATTTTCCAGAAACTTATCGGTGAATAATATATCACAAAATGCCTAATCAAAGTAATAAGAGGTCACAATTTTACTGACAAAATAATATGAAACTGAAACGATATTTATTCATACAAACAAGTTCATACAAACGTGCAAACATCACAATTACAATGAAAGCAAAAACAATGAAACTAAAAACTATAAAACTGACAGTCACTTACAGGATTAAGACTATTGCACTGGTCAATTGGATTCTTGTAGTCTGTCTTCAGCTCATCGAAAGAAATGATCTGAACACAAACGTTAACCATTACCACTTTAAAGTAAAACAACTATTGTTCACCATCATCATCATAATTTCTCTAATAACACATTTGACAGAATGCAACCATGATAATAGGCAAATGAAGCAAATAAAATGTCTTTGATATAGCAATGTTTATGAAAATGCAATGTTCAGTCTTCACAGTTACTGCCGGAATGAAGACAGGGTCTGAGATTTTAGGTGTGAACAGTGTTATAAGGTACAATTTTATGTGAAACGTGATGACTACTTTAGTAATAGTTCATCAAGTAGATGAGGAACTGCAATTAGTCGGAAGTTAAGGCATTTTACAAAGTTATCCAACATAATTTATCACTAGCCAGTAGCCACCACATCACTGCTCCTCTTACTGCAATATGATTTTTTAAACACAACCGTTTAATTGCTGTTACATGTACAGCATTGATAGATCATTAACTTTTGCCCAAAAATCTACACACTGTTCTGGTAACTGGACAATTTGCCGACAAACCAACTCGCGGTCAGTCAAATCGCAGACTGGTCAACTCGTGGACTAGTCAACTCGGCAAAACGTTTGATTTAAAATTTGCAGTAAGGTTAGGTTTGTTTAGTGTAAATTTTTATAAGAGATATTTGGCACTGTCGGGTTATATAACGTTCTGGTGGATAATATAGAGTTTATGTAGCAGTTTTTCAACGAAAACAACACAGCAACCTATCGTATACGACCACATTATCTCCTACCACTTATTACGGCGTGCGTACACCAACCGATATGACTTATATTGCAACATTAACACCGAAACACACACAAAAACAAAGCGTTTATGTGCAAATAATATGTACAACATGCACCAACATTATTAGAGAGTAATCGTGTGGCTGGGTCGATACCCAAAATTTGATTTGTATGTATCGACTCCCGAATTCGCTTTTACTCAGCGTCGTGTACATACTCCAGGATCCGCCCCTGGTGCACATTGTAAATAAATGGTACTTTGTGTTGTAGCGTTTATGAGAAAAGTTTGGGTTTCATAGTGAAGAAAAGTTTACATTTTGGGGACTAAGCGAATTCTAATTCTACTTAATTAGCTTTAACAATTTCTAATTCTAATTATTTAGCTTTAGACAATTTCTAAAATGAACTAATTGGTCCCTTCTCTGATGTCTTATTAACAACAACAATAATGAT
>Ga0056115_1001041_pt1 | contig 12690 bp, 10 predicted proteins | sample WorMetOlspDAHAB1_FD_77007 | JGI IMG/M metagenome (GOLD analysis project Ga0056115, IMG submission 77007) | Marine gutless worms symbiont microbial communities from Max Planck institute for Marine Microbiology, Germany - Olavius sp. DAHAB.1 ... | reverse complement strand
GCTTACTACTGTATCCCTCTTCTAAATTTTCTAATAATAATAAATTATAATAGCACGACAGTTTATAAGGCGCTGCAACGTGACGAGTCAATATACAAGGGCGCCTAACAACGTTTGAACATGCTTCAGTCTACAAGGGCGCCTAACAACGTTTGAACATGCTTCAGTCGTAGATGTTAGTTGTCAGCAGTTATGGGAAATTGCGAACAGGTGCTTGGGGTTGCAGTGTCAACAGTATTAAAAGTGTCATCTGAGATTAGTTGTCCACCTTTGATGCAGCCTCATGTCCCTCGTATGTTGAGGCAGATGCCCCTCTCACCACCCTGCCAGTGGCGTCAGAACATGGAGATCTGTACAGACCGTTTGTGAAGTTGATTGGTAAATTGTTCTTGCTGTGTGCAGTTACGTGTATTGGAGCAATGACGTTAGCAGTGGACCACGCCTGGAGAGAGCTGGCCTTGATGGCACTCACAGACAAACCGTTCTCGGCGGGGTTGCACATGTGAGCAGCCTAACGCTGGACTACTCTCAATGTAGAATCTACTGGTTGAGGGTCGACTGCAACTGTATAGAGTCATCAGCCATGTCTGGAGGTGATCGCCAGCTGCTGGTTACTGGTCTGCAGCAGCCGTTTGGTATTGCACAGTATTCGGACCGCGTCTACTGGACTGAATGGAGGAGGCAAAGCATTGAATCGGTTGACAAGTTCACCGGCTCTGGTCGCGAGATTGTGCTCGACAAATTCACATCTCCAGTTCATCTCAGCGTCTTTCACACTTCACGACAAATTGGTACATCTCATTTGTTTGCTGATGACCTAATATGTTGTCGTCTGAAGTTGAAATTTTGTAGTAAATAACAAATCAAGTTAACCAAGGTGCTAAGTGTCTTGACATCATTTTCCGCAGTGTGCTTTCATAATTGTTGTGTGTGTATGGTGTTAGTATAAATGTAGAACTTGTTTTTGGGAAATAGGCAGTCATCCATGGTTAGTGTCATTTATAATCAAATGTTGTGTGCTGTGGTTGCTGCCTACAATTACGTGTACAAAAAGAGCGAGTGTTGGTGTGTAAGGTTGGAACAAGTGTGCCGTCAACAACGGCGGCTGTTCACATCTGTGTATTGCCGGCATCGATGGGCGAGGTCACCACTGTGCGTGTCCCACACATTACAGACTGTTGCCGGATAACGTTACCTGCACAGGTGTGTATAATGATTAGTGTCGCTGTGTTTTACTGCTCATAGTTCACTGTTACGAAACAGTAAGTAAACGGAATAAGACGTTTGAAGAAATCTTCATGTGCTGAATGAATTTGTCGCATAAGTTTTCTTGCCTTATGCAGATGTTGAACAATTTCAGACAGATAGTTGCGAAGTGTGTGTCTGGTACCATCGAGTTCATTGTTGGAGTTCATGGTGGAGCCTTTGTCAACTGTTGTGTCAGTGCCGAGTTCATTTCTGCTGGTAAGTGAACGCGCATTGGTTAGTCGACTGCCAGCCGACGACACTGCTGCACTGTCGCTCGATGTGTCTCTTCCATTCAACACACTGCATAACGTCCGAGCAATTGCTTACGACGTCAACAATGATCTCATCTACTGGATTGATGGTCGATCCAGGTCGATACGTCGCGCTCGTGACGACGGTAGCCAAGTATGTCTCTTTCTGCGTCTGGTTTTCATTTGTCGTTATTCTGTCTGCTGCTGAGGCTTTGGGGTTTGCTAATTTTGGAGAATGGTCTCTGAAATAATTTGCGCTCGCGCGCGCGTGTGTGTGTTGGGGAGTGCGCACACTGGTTTTTACTCACACATTTACACGTCCATGCCACATTCTAGCCATTATAGTACCACAGCGTCGGTTCATCGAGTTTTTTTTGCATCGTCGATCTCGGATAGTAACATATGGCTTATCTGTTGAACCAGAAACGTGAACGTTGAAAAAGTTGAAATTAAACGTCCAGAATCTCTGGAAATTCAGGCACTCAATAAAACAATGAAATACCTATCTAGTCAAAAAGTACTAGTGTCAAAAAATAGTTGTCCAATCAACGACTCTGTTACGTATCATCGGAAAGTAGAATGGAGAAGAGAAAGTCTGAGCGGAAGAGCTAGAGAGTACTGAGATGATGGTCTGAATGAAAATCCATGACGTGGAATATGAACACCGAAGAGAAGAGCTCAAGACAGAGAACCATGACATCACTGGAGGCATGGTCTAGTCTGGTTAAGAAAATACACGGTAAATAATGATGATGATGATGATGATTTGTTGGTTCAGCGTTAGTCTGTATCGTTGCTAACTGGACCAGTGTGTCTGTGACTGTGGGTGTTTCTGGTGTTTCTGACTGACAATATCGCCATATATGTCACTGTTGCGTTATAGCACTGCTTGTTCAGCATGTGTGTGTGTGTGTGTGTGTGTGGCATTGACAGATGACTGTGCTCATATTGCGTGAGTCACATGTCGACATGCACGTGCGTCCATATGACCTGGCCGTGTTGTCAGTCGGCGATCCAGTCATATACTGGACCGACTCCAGGCGCAACGTCATCACAGCCAGTCGAGGCGACGGCTCTGAGATTGGCGTCATCGTCGACGCCGCTTCTTCGCAGTTCAGGCCTCGTCATATCGCCGTTGATCCTTGTCTAGGGTGAGTCGCTGAACCGGTGGAATAGTTCTCAATATTTTGTGTAGACTGAAGCATTTGCGGCTCTGTTGATATGCTGCTGTTGAATTGATCCATTTCCATGCAGTCTATATACGCAGATGAATCACTGGTGCCTCCAACAACGGCGTATTCATGGGCGTCACCAGTCCAAAAATGTGGGGTGGACACACATGGTGAGTGCCGAGCATAAGCCTATAACGGGGGTCTGGGACAGAGCCCCCAGCGAGGTCCAAGGGCATATCAGGGGGTGAAGCCTCCCTGAAGCTGAAAACCTTTCAACTTTTTGGATGCTCAACGGAAACAGCAAATTCGCCTCATTCTCCGTATTTTGCAAACTGGCTAATCTTGCTTCAAACGTGACCGACACCTCGCTGTCTCCCGATCACCGAAAAAAAATCACCGGATCCATGCGTCAGTCTCAGGGACAACAACCTCTGCCAAATGTGGGCGTATGGCCAACGTTACTTTTTCCTTAACTAAGCAGTGGCCTGTTGTTTTAATTGTACTCGCCGCAGTATCTTTAGCGAATGGTATTCTCCAGTGACATTATGGCCTACGTTACACGTGTATCGTAAAGAGGTTAACTTAATGAATAGTTGCAGCAGGTGGACTTGGGTTGGGCACGTGCCGAGGTATGCACTGGCAGCAGTTTCACAAAGCGAGAAACACGTGGAAGAAAATTACAGAACAGAAGTTACGAAGCACGAGAAAAATGAGCTGGTGCGAATCTAGAGGTGGTGAGGAATATCGTTGATAGTCTGCTCCTCCAGTTGTCGAAAAAAGCAAAGAATAAGAAATATTTTATTCATTTCTTTAATTTTTTTATTGAAATCAATCAACAAAGCCTATAGAAAATACGGAGAGAGACAGACAGAACACCAAACTCACTTTGCACCAATTTACCACATTCTGTGTGCAGTTTGTTCACTGTGCATAATGACTACGCAATCACGATGATACACGTTAACGTTGCAGTGGTTAGCATATCGATCTGACTGCGGCGCGAGAGGTTCCAGGATCGAAACCGCACTGCAGACAGTTTCTATGTTGTTCATGAAAACCACTGCCATACAACAGCTTTGGGCACGGGCTGCACTTGACTGCAGTGTCTATAGGTTGATTCAGCCATTGACGGTAAATTAGTGTCTGTAATAATGACTAATAATACAAATGGCAGGTTCAAGTGTGCTGCTTGGCCTACGAGTTGGCGTCCACCTGGCGCTGGCCCACATTTATTCTTATGACTCGAGTGAAGTGAACTCTTGCAATGGTTTTACGATAGATAATAGCACAATAAAAATCGTCCTTGTTATAGTAATAATAATACTTATTGTGTATGCAGGCTGTTGTTCTGGACGAGTGTTGGTCGTCGTCAACGAATCGAGAGAGCAATGCTGGACGGATCATCGCGACAGACGCTCGTCTCCACTGGATTTCTGTCTCTGTCGTCACTTGCCATCGACCTGGAAGATCACCGCGTGTTCTGGGCGGACGACGGTCGACGCCGAATCGAGTCTGTCGAATACAGCGGCTCATCTCGACGCAGCGTGGTTGATGTGGACCTCCATGATCCCGTCGCCGTGGCAGTGCTTGGTCGCTATGTGTACTGGGCCGATGTTGGGTTGTCGACTGTCGAACGGGCGGATAAGGTGTCGGGCAGTGAGCGCGTCGTGCTGCTGAGAAGACGCGCTGCTCAGTTGACGGACACTGCGGCCGTCGTGCGACGCGACGACAGGTGCTTCAACGCGTGTGGTCGACTGCGCTGTTCCCATCTGTGTGTGCTCGATGCGGCCGCAGCAGCCCGCTGTTCGTGTCCGCTCGGAATGGCACTGGACGCCGCCGACTCAGTCACATGTCGACGGCCAGTTCCACGCGACTGCGAAGCCGACGAAGTGCGCTGCGCGGGCGGCGGCGCGTGTGTCCCGCGCTGCGACGGCGTCGGTGACTGTCCAGACGCAGTTGACGAGCTCGGCTGCTACGGATCGTGTTCGGCGGAGTCGCAATTCCAGTGTCTGAGCGGCACGATTCGCTGCGTGGCGGCGTCGCTGCGGTGTAACGGACAGCCGGACTGCGATGACGCGAGCGACGAAGCTCGCTGTGTGCGTTGCGTGGGACCCGACGCCGTCATGTGTCGCTCCGACGCCCGCTGTATCAGCCGACGGTCGGTCTGCGACGGACGGCGACACTGCTCTGACGGTCAGGATGAGCTGCACTGTTCCCCGTCTGCAAGCCCGGCGCTTATTGCACTCGGCAGTGTCTGTATTCTACTGTTGGTCGTCGTCGTAGCTGTCACTGGCGTGGTGCTACGTCGTCGGCTTGTCGCCCGCGGCCAGAAACCGCCGTCCGGCTCACCTCTGCCTACAGTGTCATCGAAGTCTGGCTCGGTGGGGTTGCACACCATCATTGCCGCACGTGGAGGCAGCTCTTTGCGGTGCTACGACCGCTGTCCGCCCGGATCCGCGTCAACCATGTCGTCAGGCTGTACGAGTGTGTCATCGGTGGTGCCACTTCACCGCTGCTACCCGCTGAATCCTCCGCCGAGCCTGTGCACCAGCGCCTACTCCACGTCACGTGATCGTGTGTGCCTGATGACGCCGTGTAGCACCGACGTCTGTGATGATGATGACATGGACAGCGCGGCGGCGCTCAACAGTCGCAGTGAGACGGAGCCGATGTACTGGCCGCCGCCGCCGACGCCGTACAGCAGGTGCGACGACGAGACGGCATCGGATTATCGCGACGACGATGATGACGCGACCGTCACGAGTTATGACTGCGAGCGTCATCAGCACAGTGTCACGCGAGCCACTTCGCCCGTGTCATGCGTGTCGTGAGTGCGCATACATCAGCAACGCCACGCTACGCCGAATTGTAGCGGTTTTGTGCAGAAAAACGGTGCTTCTATCTGCTCAGGTGAATTTCGAATGGTGTCTGCATTGTGTGCGTGGACACCAATCCGACTCTTTACAATAATTGCCGAACTGTCATCAGTTGGTAGCATTATATATGTATATATCAAACATATGTCAAACAACTTTTCCTCATGGGTGTTTAATTAAAAGCTGCATGATTATGAGTTCTTTCGCCATTGAACTCCAGTGAGGCAATCAGTCGATCGATCTATCAATCGATCAATCAATTAATCATTTTTTAATGAACAATCTTATTGATATCCCATATTAATGTAGTGTCACATGGGACGATGATTTTTTTTATCCATTGTTTATTTGTACAAATTCGTTTACACCTTATTCTGGTTAACTTACAGTAACTGACAGTTACAGTTTCAATTGACAGTTGACACATTATTTTTCCTGCCCTTTGTTACGATTTGGTTCTTTTGGAAACAAATTTACTCTAGATACTGTTTGGGGATATTGTCGTTATCATACAGTAAAACTGAGCTTAATGTCATTTCCAAATCAGTTTGGACTGTTGCATTAAGATCGTTGTGTACGTGTTTTTTTTGTAAAAATCTGTTTTCCAACTTGTAATTATAATGTGACATTTTAGTGCTTACTAACTATTAATTGTTTGCAGCATGCCAGTATTATTGTTATTGTCATTATAATTATTATTATTATTATTATTATTATTATCATCATCATCATTATTAGTTATTATTATTATGTTGTGTTGTTGTTGCTGTTAGCGGAGCCACGACATATACTGTGTAAAATTTGGTTATTCTCTGTATCAATGTCACATATGCCAAGTCACATGAGAGAAGCAGAAAATTGTTTGTGCTATAATTTCGTGCTCTTCTTTGTAATATGGTACTGTTCACTGAGTTTTTGCTATTTCTGATTTTTTTCACATAGTTTTCCTGTGTAATTTGTGATGTGTAATAGTATTGTTGTTATTGTTAATTCATGGTTGTTACGTGCATTGAAATACCAGTTAAGTGTTGTTCAGATAGCACCATTTCAGTTGATTTTGTGTACAAGAGAAATGCTATTCTCAAAATTTTGACCGTTCTGGACTTCTGGTAACTTAACAAATTTTTGCGGGAGGTAATGGGATGTAACACTGACTTTTATACTGTGATTCTTGTAGGAGTTCCTAGGCTCACAGTCTCCACCATGAACTAGGCAGAGAAACTTCATAGGCAACTCTGATTGTTATGTAGTTAAGTTTATATTTTGCATTGAACTGGACTTTTAGTATGCACAGTTTGCATTTACTTAAGTTTACTTAACTGTTTCTTATTGCGCATTATTTTTGATGAGGCTGATGTCGTTGATGATGATATTGAATGATTTTACAGGAATAAATCGCTTCAAGACGAATTGCATGATAAAGAGAAAGAATTAAAATAAAGTGTGTACGTTGTCTTTTATCAGTTAGGTGCTGCGTATTGAACTTCAGTCAGTATAGGCCTATACTGGACAAAACACATTCAGTTGAAGTAACGATCGAGTGCTAATTGCTAAAATCTATTAGCCGACTCGGAGCGCACACGGCTCTTATAGTGCTATGAAGTCGACAATAGCTCGCTGGCGGTGTCGTATAATTCACGTGGCATGTAAAGAGGTTTAACTCTGAGCAGTTAAATAGTAAAGTTATACTGTCATGCATGTGCACCAATTTAGTAATATTCTGCTTGCATTGTGATTCATCCCGTCTGCAACCACGTAGGCCTATGTATCCATACTACCAAAATGAAACTTAGCTGTGAAACGCGACGCGATATGTGTACAAAATATTACAAACATGGTTGTCAAAGTAGCCTATGTAGTAATAATTTTCCTTGAAATTTAGAAAACACATTACTTAGAGACTCGTTTTTCATGCTGGTAAACTTCACAGTCTTTGAATTTGGAACTTTTCACCAATGGAATTAGACAGTCAGAGCAGAGACAAATTTTCCATCAAACGATACACATGCATCTCGATTTTCTTTCCCGTCCAGCGATAACTTACCACCGCACTGAGCACAGCCATTGAGCCGTATCCAGTCCACAGTATATGGATTAAGGAGTCGATGTCGACCACAGCCACAGTAGCCATAACCGAGTTCACACCGTTCCGTTTTTTTACGCCACGCTATGATGCAAAGTCAAGGAATGGCAAAGTTACTTGCTTCCTGCATCCAAAAATTCCAGCGGTGGGTAGTAAGTACTAAGCGCACGGCTTTTAGACCACAGACCTATAAATAGAGTAGCGGTCTGTGTTTTAGACGGACCTGTGTTGACCCTGTTTGCGATGACCTTGTGGTGTAAACATTCGTGTCAGATAAGTTGTTTATATTTTAGACGGCAGTCATGGATTATGGTACTGAATTTATGTTTGGAAACGAAAATGACGCACCAAGCGTCGTTCCTGGCATGTTAACTTTACTACAGTTGGATCCATACTTAAAGCAGTACAGAAAGGAGATAGAACGAAGGTATATTACGTGGGCTTTAAGAAAGTCATGTACGTGTATGCACTATGCATGCTTAAGTACGCTATGTAACCGTGCAGCAGCACTCCAATCCAGCTGTGGAAATACCGCTTAAGCAATAAACTAAACTTACAAAGGTTGGATAATACAGATAAACGCGTACACTGAGTGCGTGTTTTGTTAAGTAATAGGACGTTTTAGGCAAGAGAACCGTATCGATTTACCCCATTTTCCTAACATCAGCTTTACAGCAGTGATCGAGCAATCTCCAACTTTTGTACATAAACAGAAATATATACACAAAATCTGTGACAGTCATATTATGTCCGGTCTACACTTTGTCACCTGAGTTTGACGCCATAGAGCTGGTTTAGATGAGTGGACAGTAACTGTGCAGACAAGCTCCGCCACACCAGATCTCTTGCTTATTTAGTAGAACTTGTTCTGCTGAATAAGCATCATATCTCGGGTGGGAGAGCTCGTCTGCACTGTTACCGAGTGGACCGACAACCAACACCGATCTCTTTCGTTGTTTTGGGTTTAGCTTAGGGTTATGCAGTGAATTTTTGCACTAGTATTACACAAATTTGTGGCTTTCATGTTTGCATTTACTATCTGACCATTTGTGGGAGTAATTTTGAAGGTTTTTTGCAACTTATTTTTTACTTTCATTCAATGGGACATAGACATGTACGACGCTGTTGGTTGCCCCATGTGTGAGGCCTGATATGTTTTGGCTACTTTTCCCCTTTAGAAACCCTTTGAATTCTCTGTGTGTAAATATGTTGCAAAACCATCACCGACAAATTTCAGCAAGTCATTAGCGCTGCAGCATGAGTATTAAGTAGCACAAGAAAATACGACTGCGGTCTGAGAAAGCTCCGTCATTCTGAGGTGCGCTGGCTTGATGTGGCAGATTGGGTCACGTTCAAGCTCTGTATATGACAGTGTACAAGTGTCTCCACAGCCAAGTGCTAGACTACATGTCTGAGGTGTGCAGTGTGCATGCCAGTCGTCCAAGTCACCGAACGATAGCAACTTTGTTGGTCAGCTGCTGCTTACTTGTTATGCCACAGATGCAGCTCAACATTTATGGCTGTTGTTCATTTGCCGTGGTTGGTCCGATGGTCTGGAACTCACTGTGCAACGATCTGTGCAACCCAGACCTCAGTTTTTCCATCTTCGGTTGCCTGTTGACGACAGCTTTTTTTGAGCAGTACTCGATGCACTGAGCACATTAGAGGCACTGTGCGATAATGCGCTATATAAATTGACATTGACATTACATTGACATTGACATGTTCATTACTACTAGATCTTGACTGCATGTTGTGTTGGTATTTGGTAGTGCAATGTGAATCACAAGTGTTAAATATCAAGTGTTTAATTTGGCCTTATGTGTACAGTTTACACTGTCCAGCAATTGCAATACATACCACACACACATTAGAGGCCAAAGGTAAGCCCACACCTACGTTAGGCCAGTCAGATTACTCTGGCCATCCTAGCTCATATGATATTGCAGACTCATGTTTTGTCCAGTAACCTAAATTGAAGCCTGAATTAAGCCATCTTAACATCTTTTTGCGTTGTATCTTGAGCTGTCTAGCAGTATTGTTGCCAGTGTGCGATCCTGGCTTTTTATTGTAGGTATTATATTTTCCGCGATTATATCGACAACATTGAGCGAAAAGAAGCAGGCGGGATGGATGGATTCAGCAGATCGTATGAAACGTTTGGTATTCATGTGAAGCCGGATGGATCTGTTACGTGGCGCGAGTGGTGTCCTGGTGCTCGTGAGCTGCGTGTGTATGGAGATTTTAGTAAGTATGAATTCTGTTATTAGATCTTGCATTAGGTGCTTCACACTTTATATGGATGAAATGCCTTTGCATTGGTGACCCATGGTCTCTTCATGTCACATCACAATGTCTGCAAGCTGACTAACCTTATGTGTTCTCAACTATGGTCATACTTTAGTGGGACTCGTAGCATTTAGCCAAGATGTTTAAAAACTCGTGGTTTCCCAAATTTTATTCACAGGGTAGTTTCAGTCTGTGAAAATGTAAAGAACACGAGATAACACGCACAACGATTTTGTTGGTTAACGTAGGTCAATGACACAATTACCGCCAAATTGGTGATAATTTTCGCATTTTTGTAGCAATTATTTGTCAAATCTGGAATCCGGATCTTTTGCCACCATATCAAATTTGTTTTATTATATTTTAGCTTAAAGAACTTGCTCAAGAGATAATTATTGTCATTGTTTTGCATTGTTTTGTCATGGGGAAGTATGCTGACTGGCCATAGACAAGGCGATAGACATTTGTTAAAATAAATTGTTTTTGCTTTTGGATGACAGTACTTCTTGGGACTGCATTCATGGACTGATTTTCTGGAAATACTTACTTCATTTAAGTCCAATCTAATTTAGGTTTTTGAGTAAAGACTGTTTATAAAGTATGCTGTTTATTCCCAAAACACTTCTAGCTGAAGATAACAGTGGTAATATTGAAATTAATTTTTCTCACATGATGTTGAATACTGTGCGTTAGATTCGTGGAACCGAGATGAATTTTTCTTTGAAAAACTGCCTTTTGGAAAGTGGGAAATAACTATTCCAGCTGAAGAAGGTGGTATGTGCCGCATCAAACATGGAAGCTCGCTGAAGGTATTTCAAGCATAATTGTGGTTTTGTCACATTGCACAGCAGGTTATAAAATGCCAGTATTTCTATTGCATACACTTTCTAGACAAGGGCTTTATGCAGTTTTTAACAAAAATGTGGTTTGCAGGTTTGATCATTTCAATTACGACTTTTGCCGTTTTATAAAATGCTTTATCAGTTCTGTATTTTAGTGGCAGGTTGATATTATTGTTGTTTTATGTTTAATATTTTTAAAATGCAAAATACCAACTGGCAACATTAAACACAAAAGGCATGTGGGTGATGCAGTTTTTTTGACACACATTTGCACTGCAATTGTTGAGTCTGTAAACTTTTCAAATTACAGTTTATTTGCAATGTGAGGCTCCAGTTGCAGTGAAAATTTGTACGTATGCTTTTGCATAGAATATTACACAGAGCATCAGGTTATCAGAGTAGGCCTATATGTTATGTTTCCTACCAGTCTGCACTGTTTTGTATGCTGCTGCTACTGCCTCACTTTAGCTGCGGAGAAATCTGGTTTTATGAATCCTTTTAAACTTACATGTTTTACATCATTGAGTATAGAATATTTTGCTGTGTGCATCTGCCTCAGAAATGACCTATATTGTTTCGGGTGGGGTGTTAAAATCTACTAATTCCTGCTATGTGCATGATGTACAGTAAGGCTTAGAGATTCTGGTTACAGTATTGATGCTGTCTATTTTCATTGTTGATGTCTAATATTGTGCAGTGTTGCGCACTTGTGTGATGCTTGTAGCTGATTGTTGTCGACTCGCAAGGACAACACCTCGATCGAATATCACCATGGGCTCAGTATGTTACCTGTCCGGAGAAAAGTATTGTTTACGAGCAAAAGTTGTGGAACCCGCCACAAGTGATTGATTATTTAATGTTTTTGTTGTCATAAACAGTTTGTGTGACTGTATACAGGTAGATGGTTATTAACTCTAATTGCTGCTGTTTAAAGCAAGCAGTTCAATATTCAGTAAAAAAAATAGCTCCACCCACCCCCAAAAAATTATTGCCATAAGTATATGCTGTACGCTGACATTGACACTGGAATATACTGTTCTTATACAGATTTGATTATTATATCATTCATTTCAAATTAGAGTTTTGCACTCTCACTGATATGCAGATTATCTGCCATAAATACAGCTTTTATTTTCATCAGTTTATTTGTTCTGTGATGTATTACGAGTGGTGTGTGGTTTTTGTGTGATATAGCAATATGTATTTAAGCATCAGCATCCTCCGAAACCTGAAAGTCTGCGAATATATGAAGCACATGTTGGAATTGCATCGGATGAGGGAAAAGTTGCAACTTATCCACATTTCACTCATCATGTACTGCCACGCATAGCGAACCTCGGTCAGTCAGCTTTCAGATTTATTGTCCGTATTACATATATGATACTGCATTCCTAGGTTTTATGGTGGCTGATTTTTACTGAAACAATGTGGTGTCATTGTGTTGAATGTTGATGGCATGGAACTCACTGTTCACAAAGAAAAGATTTGATAAACCGTGAAAACTTTTTTTCTGAACTTTCTTGTTTGCTTAGTTTATAATGTTTTCTTCTGATATACCCATGCGAGATATTACCATATTGACTACTGTGTTGATTGCTATTGACAAGCATGCTGCGACATTTGGAATGCACCGATCTTTTGGGTCGTCAAATGGATCACATTATTAACGTGTGGTCAGATTGTGAGAATTGAGTACATTGAATATTTGTTGTATTTTGATGCATTGTATGTGGCAGGCTACAATGCTATCCAGCTGATGGCAGTAATGGAGCATGCATACTATGCATCATTTGGATATCAAGTTACCAGTTTCTTTGCTGCATCAAGGTCCAGACCATACAAACACATTTTATTTGTGTAGTTTTTTCGTTGTTTGTTTGTGTATGTTGTGTTTTAATTGGTTCTATTGTGCATCGTGATTTTGTAGGT
>Ga0056115_1001039_pt1 | contig 12704 bp, 14 predicted proteins | sample WorMetOlspDAHAB1_FD_77007 | JGI IMG/M metagenome (GOLD analysis project Ga0056115, IMG submission 77007) | Marine gutless worms symbiont microbial communities from Max Planck institute for Marine Microbiology, Germany - Olavius sp. DAHAB.1 ... | reverse complement strand
GTGAGCGCAGGCTCAGCCTATGGCCTACGCCCTACGCTAGCTTGGCCTGTGACATGACCAGCGCCTGTGAAGTCGCGGTATGTGACTTGAGGCGCTCTACAAGTGTTATATGCCTTTGCCTTTGCCTTTACTTACTTACTTACTAAGGTCAAAGTCCCGTGTGCACGGGCCCGCGGGGCTCAGCCGACGGCCCACAGGCTGCACGTTCGCTCTGTCTGTGGTGCAAGGCGCCGCTGCAACTGCAGTTTGCGGCGGTAAATAAGTGATGAGCCTTTACCTTTTACCTTCAATGTACCATAAAATCAGCTGACGAATAGAGAACAGAAGTGGCAAAACTCGGACTTTACAATCATACGAATACCAACCAGTAATGCGATAGGCAATGAAATAAGGGAACATGATTTAACGGCTCAGCAGTTTTTTAATTGTGCTAGGTTCCTTAGTCTGTAAATAATGGCTATAAACAGCTGTAAATAGTCTTGATCGAGTGTTATGATAATTTATTCACGTGTGCGACTATGCAAAAATATAACCATAGATACCTTATATTTAAAATATTTATGGTACACATAACAATGCAAAAAGAGGTCAAAAATAAGCTCTCTTGTTCATTGTGTTAAAAGTCCCAATCGTATGGACATCTAGGATTTTTGTACTTGCCATCAGAGGGTGAACATCGTGAGGATAAAATGCACTCATTTTGTTACTTATTTACTGGAGTTGCTACATTCCACACCTACTTTTGTAATTCCACTTATTAAACTGCACAAATTTAAATATCGCAACATCACAATCTACAACATTATGCTAATCAAATACGTGCGATTGTCTTCCCCCTATGCAAAAGTATTATTTACAAGCTGAAACTTCCAGGCACCAGAAACACAAATACACATAATTTCCTCACCTATCTAAAAATGGTTCAGTTTTACATAATTAAAAACGTGCATAGTCTGTATACATAAGTACTTAAACAAAGAACAAAAGTTTGGCAAAAAGATATATAAATGAAAAGTAACAGTTGAAGAGCAGAAAAAGTTGGACAACATGTTTGCAAACCTGCCCAATAATGAAGCACACAAACGCGAACTGAAGTTCACCAAGCAGACCAGCATCAGCACCGACGGCCGTCGAGTATGAAGCCAGCAAAGACTCCAGTGTTGAACTGCGGTCCATTCCATGCAACGTCACTTCCGCCGGGCTAGCTCCCACACAACAAGTCCACGGAATCACCGAGAAACGTATCTGCGTGCCAGGAACTGGGTCCATGCGAGGCAGACCAAGCTCACAGTTGATGTCATCCCTGCTAAATGTCGACCCAAGCCGAGCTTCAGTGTGGCTAGTTGGTGTCGAGTCGCAGGGGTGCTCGGCGGCAGAAGCAGCTGCGGCCCTTCGAGACTCGGTGGTACTTGACTGTGACTGAAGTGGAGTCGCGGCAAAGATCTTTCCACACTCGGGCATTAACCGCTCCAGCAGCAATGGACCAATGTGATCCGTCAATGACACCCACTTCTTGTAACTACACATTACAAGCACACATCACTACTAGTCTACAACAAAAAAGCTCACAGGTTTTGCAAAAACAGCATAGATGAGCACATACGCACGTTCAGATATACAAACCAGTTTTACAGCCATTTTCCGAAACAACCTGGGAAGCTGATCCGAGAAACTAAGTTTGTGAGTTATAAAGGAGTAGAAAAATAACAAAGACTGTGACATCACAGTTACGTTTCTAATCCAGCTGGCATAGACACTGACAGAGGCCACTGTCACACAGAAGTATATCATACAGACTTGATGCCCTTCTTTTGCTAATAAAGCACCAAAGAATTCATTCAACATCTTTTTGTATCTACAATGTACACTGAAAACATCAACATATGAATAAATTATAACAAATTCTATAATATACATCGTTTTCTAGTTGTAGATGCCACGGTGCACTGGCAACGTGAATGACTGTCCTTCCATGCAGATTTTCTGGGTCTAGTACTACTGATTCACATGTTAAGTCGCTGTCAGCATTAGATAAGACACGGATACAAAAACTGCCCAAATATGCCAGAAATTAATCACTCACCAGGATCGCATAACAGCAAACTAGAATGAACAACTGTAAACATATACAGAATGATGGTGCAGCACAAAACAAACTGTGAAAGAAACCTGTCGTAAGGATAAACACCAAGATATCGATCCAATTCAAGTTTATTAGATTCAATTCTTTGTTGTAGTTCTGTGGAAACTGGTTCCGACTGGACATCTAGCAACATCAAATGTTCAATACAGCACATCACACAGTAGCGATATAATCAACAGCTAATGGCACTAGTCAATGTATGCAGGGATATGATTCTCAGTCCAATCACTTGCACTAGTTCAAATTTACTTGCTCCCAGGCAAAAACTTGGCAAAGTCTGCAGGCATACACTGTGAAAAACAGAAGTGCGCACAGTCGTATCCACATATGTTGACATTCCACTGACGTATTTGGTAAAAACTTGCCTCAAAGTGTCCGCCTCCGAAATGACCTATATTGTGTCGAGTGGGGCGTTAAACTCTACTCACTCCACTCCGCCTCAAAGTGTGGCTATCTCATAGCGGCCAGTGCAACTGTTTTAAGTGCCACACGTGGGCATTAAAATGACTAAAAGTATTGCACACATAAACCTAGCCAGTTTTGCTAGGCATATGTAACAAGTGGAGCTCTAAAATGAGCAACAATAATGGCATGGCATTGAACACATCAGAGTCTACCTTCAGTGACTGGATCCCAAACTCTGATCACAGTTTCTCTCTGTTGAAAGTTGTGCATGAAACCTGTTCGAGGTGCAACTTGACCTTGTTCACTCACAGCACTTTACGCACACACATATCTTGTTGTTTTTAAAATCTTGTTATGTTCATATTTAAAAAATACAGTTTAGAGCATGAATTGACACTGTCCTTTTATTCTGGCATTACAGCACACATATACAACCATTTAACATGCAGACTGTCAGTAGAAGCCTATAGTCAGAAGCAACAGATTTAGTAACTCATTACATTCAAGTACAGCAACCTTAGAAGCGCCTCTGATTCGGCTGACGATACTGGAAATTTATCAATTGTTTTTAGATTATGTTAGATTTAGTTTAGAATTAACAAAAATATTCCACATTTAACAAACAGTGCATAAGTAACGAAATTCAAAAGCACTAACAGTATTCTAAACCAGTATAAATATCTACAAAACAGATGGTTCTAGGGTCAGTTTGGCAAAAAAAATTTTAGAAACACAAAAATTACTAGTAACAGGTACCAAATAAAGTTTTTATCCGTAGGAATCAGTCGGTTCAGATTGCCATCTATATTACCAGTTGGCCTTGAGAACTCACTAAGCATTTGCTTGACAAGACTGCCCTTACACTGCCTTTAGTACAGTTATATGGATGTAAATAGATTAGCAAATCAATCTATATATTCTGTATAATAATATACCCAATTCTCTAACTTTAAAAGTTACAGAAGTTTTTATAATTGAAATTTGAAACATAGCATAAGCAAATGATTCTGTATACTGTAAATGGGTATACTGCAATCTATTGAGCACATTTTCAAAAAAAAACTATGGAAAACAGTGTTATATGCAGTATTATGCAATTAAAATATGAGGACATATACACATCATCAACACAAACAATAGGCTACCCGGTAATTGTACTGGCATGGCAATTGTCACATTCAACAATTTTTATTTTATCACATTAGTCTAGAATGCTGTTTCTGAGGAAATTTTTTTACTACACCTTACACCATGTCATAATTATTAGGAATGTACACACAAAATAGCAATTTTTAAGATCCGGCCAGAACCAGATATCAAAGGAACTATTTGGCCAGAATCGGATATCTGAATACCTGTTCCTTGTACTGTTTTGGCTGGAACCGGAGCCGGATTCAAATAAGTGACTGGATATCCGGCCAACCGGAACCGGATATATGGTATATCCCTAATAATTATCAGATGATTAACAGACAAACCAATTCACAGTCAGTTAATCTGCAGAATGGTCATGGTCAACTCGCAGACTAATTAGTCTGCAAAAGATCAGTCTGCAAAAATATGACAATAGTAAAATGGTGTGTGAACTATGAAGATATGAGTTCTTAGGTGTCACTTAAAAGCTGTGACAGATTGGCACAGTTATCCATCGGTTGAACAGGCAGTGAGTTCCAGATGGATGAAGACGTGACGAGAGAATGCTCGCCAGGTGATGTCAGTCCTTAACTTAGTCATGACGAGCATTGGGGCTGAGGATGAACACAGTGTCCATCGTGTTAGTGGCTGGGTCTGCAGCATGTCGTTCAAGTACGCCGGTGTCGATGTTGTGAGAACCTTGCGAGTCAGCAGAGCCATCTCAAGACTCGCTGTCTTATAGGCAGCCAATGGAGTGACGGCAGCAGCAGCTTTGCATCGACTCCGCCTACATGACAGTAAAAGACTGTGCCAAACTGAACATGGTAATTTCTGTGCATAATATTATGATGTTTACCAAAATGACTCTGGAATTAACATTAACACTGTAAAACGAACCTGTAATATACAAAATGAATTCCAGGTGGAATCATTTTAATGCCTTTGAACTGTTCCCCAACTTGCCAACTACAGTAGTCAACACCAAACTCACTGCCAGCTGGGAAGTCCAAAAATACAAGTATGGCACCCTCAGTAAACAGCCACTGTGCATGCTCTTGAGAAATGTCAACAGCTGACATGTTCAGTGCTAATGAACAGAGTAACAAACTCCGGTTTTGAGGTAGTCTGCAAACACAAAGAACATTAGTTTTTGCTTGCACAATGCACAAAAAGGCAAAGTAATGTAAGTGTAAAGCTAATGCACTATATAAACAAGAAAATAAGTCAGTAAACTATACTATACTAAACAAGAATCTGATAAAAAAATATTACACTCCAGACTCCAGTGTGTCTATATTCTTTGTCACAATCTATTTGTTATGGCCCCGGACATCTTACGGGCGTGCCCACAGTGGGGGTGCCGGTGCATCACTGAACTCTATACATGGGATGCAGTGACGTCAGTGAATTTGAACATATCTATGGTTAGATATTAACGACGCCATCTAATTGTGTGTACAGCAGATTGTTTACATGAACAAGAATGGTGGATTTTAATGCACTCATCGTGTGAAAGACGTTTATACACATTTGTTTTTCGATAAAGTCAAGTCTTTGAGCAATGAGCATTGACAATAATTGCCTATACAAAATTCCGAATAATGATTTGGTCGATGATATGAAGCTGTGCCACCGATCACATCTCCGATATGCACTGTTACCTCATCGAAACGCCGGGAGACTTCACTTGGAAAAAGCTGAAAGCATACAACTCTGTGATTTCTGGGTGGGTCAAGCTACTACAGGTGCTGAAGCGCAAGGTTACGATTGCCATGATGCAACCTCCCCCTCTTCTTTCCTCCATCCTCTCTCCGACTTCTGCCCCTCCCCCTTTTTAACGAGGGTCTGGGGGTATCACGATGGGAAAATTGTGGAATTAAAGATGTTTGTAGTTACGCTTTAAGCGTATAGAGCATTTTGGCGGTTTAATGTGCTTAATTATTTTCCCTTGAAACAAAACGGTAAATTCCCCCGCCCCATTTCCTTAGTTTTTTGTCGCCCGAGGATTTCCGTGACGCATTTTGAGTCGCCGGGGATGCCTTTGGACGCCCTTGGTCGCGGTGGATCAGAAGGCTAACCCGGCGTACCCAATGGAGGGGGTTCACGTCGTGGGGTATGGCCAAGGGTCTGGGGGACGTAAGTCTCCCAGTGGGCCCCAGGGGCAGAGCTCCGGTAGGGGTCCTGGACAAAGTCGCCCAGAAGCTGAAGCAAAATGTGAACTTAACGTACAACTTTTAACGTTTTCCTGTAGAAAATGTAGGATGGCGTCGTTAATATCTGACCATAGAATGTGTTCAAATTCACTGACGTCACTGCATCCCATGTATCGAGTTCAGTGGGGTGAATAGTCACTTCAATTTAGTATTCTTTGCTGGAGTGAGAAGGCGATTTTAGATTTTGATATTGTTTGAGTTTATTTTTAACTGTTAACCGCTGTTTATAGATTGTACCATTTAATAGGTATGGGTGTAGACGTTCCAGCTTATTTGAGTGAACAGCAGCGGAAGAGCAGTAACGAGTTAGCGGAGGAGTGGGCTGCGTTGGAGGCGCTGTACAACAAGAAGTTATGGCACCAGTTGACCCTACGACTAAGCGAATTCGTTAAGAATCCTGCTTTGTCGCACGGAGATGATCTCGTCAAACTCTACCAGAACTTCATAGTCGATTTTGAGAACCGTATTAATCCACTCGCCCTTGCTGAAATCGTCGTTGTCGTGTCCCGTCAGATTAAAGATGCAAACGAAGCACTGCAGTTTCTGGAGGTAATGATTTAGTGTGACAAGCGGCTGAAAAACTGCAGTCATTCATACTTTGTGAAACTTTGACTTAAATTTAGCAGATAACATGCATATCTGCTGTAATGAACATCTGCTAAGCACAGTAGAGATGATTCTGTGCTATATAGATTCACGCTTGACATTGCAAGTTAGTTACTTAGTTGTCGAGTATCAGAATGAAAGTCATTTTCTGTGAAAATTCATGGAAACAAGTGACTAATATTCACTATTTTCCGTGAAAATTTTCAGGACAGTTGCCACTAGTCATTATTGTCCGTGAAAATTCATCCTAACCTTAATTATATAAAACTTTCTTACTGTAGTCCTGTAATGATAATATGGTCAAAATTTGCGCTGTAATATACACACTTGTGGAGCTTGAGAATACGCAACTTGACGTATTTATCTCATGCAGTGAATATTTAGATCTATTCAATAATTATAAGATCAGGTCGGCGATCTGGCTGTAAGGTAGAGAAAAATTGATAGGGTCAGATCGTCACAATTTTAGGCCAGGAATTAAAATGTGAATACAGTGTAATAATGTGTTAAAGCATTTTAAACCTTTTTGGACTATTTCAGTTTTCTCTTTAATTCAGAGTAGCCTACATGTACGTTTTAGTTTGTATCACTAGTTTACTTTAGTTGGAATACCAAGGTAGGCCTATATTACCTGACTACATATCTATATTAGTCTGGTATTCTGGCTGTTAAAACTAGAAATTCAGGTCAGATTGCTACATTCACGTCTCTCGAGTTAAAAGTAGCGGCATTTTCATGTAAAGTCGATGATGTGCTTGTGCCGATCTGACCCTGTCAATTTTTCAATGCCTTACACTTACAGTTTGATTGACGATCTGAACCTAACACATATTTATTCTACTATTGATAAATCTATAAATAGCTTCACTAAAATAACGAAATTCATCAACCGCTGTACGTGAATTTTCATGGAAAATAAATTTTACGTGTCAGAACTGTTAACACGTGGTGTCCATGTTGGTCCACTGTATACCAAACGATCGCCGACAGATGTCCCTGAAATGACCTATTATGTGTTAGGTGGGACATTACTCACTCACTGACAGACCAACTAGCAGTCAATCACTTGACAGAGTGGTCAAATCACACACTGAATGGTTCCTTGACTAATCTATTCACTGGCTGCAAAATGTCTGGCACTAAGTGATATAAGCCAGTGATATATAACTGAGCACCTCAGTATTTTCTTGTGATATGTCTGCATCACTAGTGTGTTTCACTGTTGTAGATCCTCTGACATTGTTTACAACACAGTATAAACAGAGCATTGTTTATGTTTTGTGACACAGAAAACACGTGAAAAAGTGAAGCAGAATGATGAGGCAATGGTCTTGCTGTCAACAGCAATTGGTACTCTTTATCTGAGCCAGCGTAATCTTGATGCCACCAAGAATCTTATACGTGAAACACAGGCTACACTCGATACTATCGACAATGTGACCAACGTTCATGGTCGTTTCTATGAGCTGTCGAGCGAGTACCATAAGCTGATGGGAAATCATGCTGATTACTATCGCGATGCACTTCGTTTTCTGGGTTGTGTTGATATCTCGGAGATACCAGCAGCTGAGCAGGCTGACCGTGCCTTCAGCATCGGTCTGGCTGCTATTCTTGGTAAAGAGATTTACAATTTTGGTGAGCTGCTGGCACATCCGATCCTTGAAGTGCTCAAAACTGTAGAGGACAGGAAGTGGCTGGTTGACCTGATGATTGCATTCAACTCTGGCGATATGCCTGCATTTGAAAGTCTTAAACTATATTGGCAGGTTGGTATTTATTTGTTTGTGCCAGAAGCTTTTTAAATATATGTTTTTGTATACAGAAAATTGTAGTAGTTTATTGTTGTATATTCAAAACTGTGAGTAAATGATCTCATTCGTCTTTTGATGTGTGAAATGTATTGTATATATGCAGTTTTTACTTTTTTATCACATTTTAAAAATTTATGCTAGCTTGCCCAGATTTAGAATGGAGCCATTGCATTGCAATGTTGCAATGCATCCTGCATTTATCTTTGTCACATGCCATTCATACACAATCTTTCACCATTATACACATCCAGTATGTGCTGTCTTAAAGCCAACCTCATCTTGGCCTCTATCACTGGTGTATATCCATCTTTGCTTATTTCACATATTTTGCCATGGTGATGACAGTTGTTTGTTATGATTAAAAATGTGAACAAAACAACTTCTGGTCTGATTATCCTATGGTTACATCCACTGTGAAACATAATTTGCTACTCTCCTAAACTACACTGTTCCAATGTATGTGTTTATAATCCAGTCCTGTGATTGAAAAATCGTTTACAAAATATAATTTCTAATTGAAGATTGGCTGATTGGTGTGTCTGATGTATACCAAAATTGATTTGTAGACACAGGCAGATCTGGCCTCGCACGAGTTGATGATGCATCGTAAGATGGCGCTGCTGTGTCTAATGGAGATGACATTCCGTCGACCTGCCACCGATCGCCGTCTCTCGTTCAGCGACATTGCTGAGGCATCACATCTCCTGGTGTCCGATGTCGAGCATCTTGTGATGCACGCGCTGGCCGTTGGTCTGATTCGTGGCTCTATCGACGAGGTTGACAAGCGAGTTCATGTCACATGGGTCCAGCCACGAGTGCTTAGTCGCGAACAGATTGCAGTCATGAGGAACAAGATGGAGGCTTGGACGGTGGACATTGACCATGCCGAGCGGTTGGTCGAAAAAGAGGGAGCAGACATTCTCAGTTGAACTCTGTCAAGCCTGCTATTTTGTTGCCAGTTCTTTACGTGTTTGTTTAATTTTGTTCTTCTCACAGAGACTGTAAAAATTGGATTAATTTTTTTCCAAGACAATAGGTGCATGTTCAACAGAAATTGGATCTGTTAGACGTGCTGCACCGTGATTGCACTCTGTAACTGTTTTGTAAGGTTATTAATGCAAAAGTTACAAGCTACTCATGTTATTTGTGATACAAAATAATTTCACTTGCTAGTAATCTTAGACGTTTTTGTGATATCGCCATTTATGGAGCATGCATACCCAGGAGTGGATGTCGTAAGTATTGAGACAATAACACATGAAGTATCAAAGCACATACTGTATATTTGACAGCCTGAACAGATGAGAACAATAATTACCACCCTTCGAGCATGACGACTCGCGCCCTGTGAGTCTATATGACTCGCAGTGCACTTTTCCATTGCTTTACATACAACAAGTACAGTGGACAGCACACCTACGTACTACGGTCATGTTGCAAACAATCCGGATTATAGTGCACACCGTTAGTGCTCAGAACGTTTTAGCACCATTGACTATTTGAACACATCCAGCTGAAATTAATTTTTGCAGTTTGTGCCATGTAGGCCTATTGCCCAAAATAGTAACCCATTTCAGTATCCATCCCACTTAGGACCTCAGTTTTTCAAAGTCCTGAAATTCTGAGCACTACAGATTGTGCTATTCGTGATTTGCAGTTTTGACACTGTCACTTGTTATCTATCTAATGCAAGCACTGAACCAATTGTCATAGCAGCTGCAGGCAAATTCATTATACATTGCTGTGTACAAACAATGAGTGCTGTGCATTAATCAAGAACAAATGTGGATAACAGTAGCTTTTAGAATAGCTATAATACAATAACTATAGTAATTAATATCAATAATATTGTATTAAGCCAGTGCTGCACTGCCATTACAGCAGCTTGTACCAGCATACGAAAAGTGTAGAGTAGACAAAAATGAAATTATTTCGGTGCATGTATTAAAATCATCTGTCAAGTAAAACATCCACTATGTTTGTATAGTAAGCTGTTTGCACTGCAAAATCTCAAAAACAAACAAATGTTTAAGCTTAACATACCACTGCCAAAATGCAGCTATACAACGCAACTATAAATGTTCTAGAAAACATCACAAATCCTGCTCTAGGAAACCAACCATTTATGGTTAGTGAAATAAGTATTTATAAATGAGTAATATTTGCAGAAAGTGTTTTGTTAACCTTAAAGTTTTATCTTTGATACAGTACAATTAGAAGAATCATTGACGCTGTATTTTCCACATGTAACATGACATTATTTTATAATCTGCACGCTTTGCATATTCTTAAAGCACTATGACTAGCAAAGCATGTATAATTAGTGACATCTCAGTAACATTGACTCACGAGTTTACAATGCATTTGAAATCTCTCATCCGAGCAGTGCAAGCTGAAAGCATTATGCAAACAACTTGCGCTATATCATGCATCTGTTGATATAAAGCAGTCATCGCAAATACTGCAGTTGTTCCGAGTTAAGCAAGTGTGTTTCATCGCCTTTGAGTAGATACTTAATTCCTCTATATGGCTGTGAGCCCTGCGTGGTACCTGGGGTGACAAAAGTTCATTTAACTAAATTGACGTGATATGCTGTGCAGTATGTACAAACTACTCGTTGTCTCGTACATGGAAATTTGTCGAATAATTCCTAAATGTAAATGAAAAATAAAACAGGTGTTTTTCCTACTAGGAAATGAGTAAACTGCAGTTATATCTTAAGTTGTGACTGTTAACGTGGTGTTAGTACTAGTACTGCGATGGACCATCCTCGACTTGTTAAAGTCCAGCTGTCGACGTCTGTCTATAGGCCTATATCTCGATCGCGTGTTTGTTCTCATTGCTTTTTGCTGTCTGCCTGGCTTTCTTCTGCAATAACATGCTGCACTTCCTCTTCGTCGATAACTTTCTTGTGTTTTATTTCGTACAGATGTCGGAAATACTCCTTAATGGCTTGCACCGTATCTTTTTCGCGGATCATGTCTGCAGCTTTCTCTGCAATCATGACCTGCGTGGCGTACGAGTCGCCGCTTGTTGAACTTGGGATGACGGAGGCGTCGACAATGCGAAGACCTTTGATGCCTCTTACCCTAAAAACAACAGCACACACGATATGGCGCGTAATATTTCAAGAACAGATGCGAAAGATCATAGTCGCTCGCAGACCTCGTAAAAGCTGACGCAAAAAATGTCGCATCTAAAGAAACGGTGCCTTGCGTGCGGTGCATGAGCAATATTTGTCCAGTTTTTTTTATTTTTTTTCTGTAGTTAAATTTGCTGGCCGGTGTGCCTAGCTTACACCCACAATTACACTGGTCTTCCTTTCTCGCTGACCATGAAGTCCGAAAGTGAAGTCGTGTTCCGAACTTAATTCCCACCGACGTCTGGTGCAGTCGATCGTCAAACTTGCTGTTGTGTCAGCAGCGTTCACAGTTCTATTTACTATCTGGAAAAGTTCCTTGCATCTGCACATACAGTCTGCGCAGCCATCTGAAGCTACTCTGCAGCTCATGAACGTGGAACCACGGTCACCGTCAACGTAGTTGTCATGTCTATAGCGTGTGTTTCTGAGAAGCTCAGCTCACGCTCCAACGACTGTTGCTGCAGGTGCACGAAATCGTTAATTTTATAGTCAAAATTACAATTGCACAAATCCAGCGGACGGGTCATGAGAGTTGGCCCGTCCGCCGGATTTGTGCAATTGTAAAATCAAATCTTTGCCGTTAAAATGTTGAGTGTGTGCCACAGAAGCATTACATTTTTTCTTCAACTGCACCATGCTAAGCGTTCCGAGAAAGGGAAGCAGGTTGTGCAGATGTAAAAAGTCCGTCCACCTGCATACCCGACCGATTGCCCCCCACCGCAATCGACCCTAGTAAACACGGCACACCAAGATATTTAAGCAGTCTGAAAGTTTCTCAGCGACCAGCCATACAGGGTGGCCCAAAAAAGTAAGCCACTTTCAAGTATCATCATTAAATCGTATTAAAACCGTCATCAAGGCTACAGTTTTCAACAATTTTGACTATAAAATGAGCACAAGAATAGAATAAGTCTGTACTAAATATTCTATGTGTGACCTAATTTGTGACGTCATCACTTGCTCTGTTTGAATCTGCAATACGGGTAAAATCAACGCATCTGATAAAATCATGTTTGAAAACCAATAAAAAAGAGAAACTATCGAAGTAAAAGAATTTTTTTACATAAATCTCCATTAAGAGATCGTTTAGTTATAGAATTCACAGCTTGCTAAGGCGAGCTGATGCCAAAGGAAGCGCTAATATAAATTACCGTGTTTGACGCATATCGCTAGTTTGTGGGTCAGGCATAGTTATTAAGGTCAGAAAGTAGGTCACGCATAGAATATCTAATTCCAACGAATAATATTAT
>Ga0056115_1001037_pt1 | contig 12716 bp, 9 predicted proteins | sample WorMetOlspDAHAB1_FD_77007 | JGI IMG/M metagenome (GOLD analysis project Ga0056115, IMG submission 77007) | Marine gutless worms symbiont microbial communities from Max Planck institute for Marine Microbiology, Germany - Olavius sp. DAHAB.1 ... | reverse complement strand
TTTTTACACGCGAGCACTACTGCTTCTTCGTCGTCCGCCATGTTGGAACAAGCACGGCGCAGCATGCACGACACGTCACGTGACGTCACGACTCGCACGACGTATCGCGGGATTCGTGACGTGACGTGATGTCACAAGTGGAATTTGGGCTTTACTTACTTAGCTAAATGTAGCTATGGCCCTGCAAGACCCTGATAACAACGGTGATTTTGTGTGACGATTGTGTAGCATGAAGTGGCAAACTGTCGTGGTTATTCTGCTGGCGACGCTGGTCGTAGTGTGCCAGTCTCTGCTGTATCCAGAACTGAGCTCCCAAACGACCAAATCCTTGAAGAAAGCTCGTCTGAGGCAGTACCAGGCAGCAATGAACAAGGTACTGAGCTCAACACTCGCCGGCTTTCTAACTGGCAGCTACAGATCGCGGTTTCTTCTTGTTGGGTATCAATCTATAGCGTCGCGTGTTTTTTTCGAATCCGGTGTTTATCTTACCAACGGCGTGGTATTTAAAGGGGAAAAGCTAGGCGATTTTCCCGCACGGTTCGCTGCCTTTAAATGACTTATCAGCATTTTTTGTGGATTTCACTGTTGGAAAACCAGCCGTCACTCTCCGCCCTTTCAGCGAGTCATTGTGAGTGTACCACTACATGATAAACCATGACGAATTTTCAATATTATAATATGACAATCATTGTCGACAATTTCAAAGCTTGCGGGGTACGATTACAAGAACAAGAAATGCAGTCCAAATTAATGGTAGTGTAACAGTTGCTTCTTATGAGAGACGTTTTCAAACGTTTTCGTGGGGCTGTAAGGCATGAAACAGCAAAAGCATTAATACTTGCAAATGAGATTAAATTTCTTCGCAAAATTAAAGCATCAATCCAACATAATGTTATCTGGTGGTACTAAGTATTCTGTACGTGACCTACATTGTGACGTCAGTAATGTGTCTGACCTACAACGTTGCGATATGCGTCACATATGGTAAATGATGTTAGTGCTCCATCCGGCATAAGCTCGACATAGCAAGCTGTGAATTCCTTTCTAAAATAATATTTTAGAGTGAAATATGTTCTATTTTTTCCGGATTTTGAGCATTATTTTATCATATACATCGATGTATTACAGCTCCCAACACGGCAACCGATGACGTTACAAATTCGGTCACATATAGAATATTTAACACACTTAAAATATTCTTGTGCTCATTTTATACTCAAACTTGATGAAAAATCTTGCCCTTACTGACGGATTTTAATACGATTAAATGACTCTTAATAGTTGCTTATTTTTTGGGCCACCCTGTATAAGCGTCAATAATGCCAGCACTGACTCTTGTATCTCGGCGATTGCTATGGCGGGCTTGCCATAGCAATCGCCGAGATACAGAAGTGACGCTCATATACCATCGTTTGGAATTTGGATGGAAATTCGTATATAACTTTCTCTGATCCGCCATCTTTCTTACACTAGTTTTAAATGAGGTGTATCGTTTACCATTGCCCATATTGCAGTTTCAACCACAATGATTAATCGTAGTTTAATATTTAATATTTAAACGTACAGTGTTCTAGAGCAGTGTCGGATCCAGAAATTTTGAAAAGGGGGTGCTCGGGACATCCATACATCGCGGACGCACACAGCGAACTTTGACGTAAATATTGTATTTTATTTTGTGATTATTTAACTTAAAAATTGCATCTTATTTTATGATTATTGTGTACTAATTAATATATGTACCGCTACGTCTACATGGCTGCCCCCGACAGCTATTAATAAGGATATGATGATGATGATGATGATGATGATGATGAACTAAATGCCTTTTATACGGGAAAAGGTGAATTACTGAAATAGTTCTGAGGCCAATGGGTGACCACCCCTATTGCCCCCACCCTCCTCTAAATCCGCCACGGTTACCCAATTGCGCCGGTGTTAATCTTTTAATACGATTTAGTTGATAAGTTTATAACTTTTTGGCTCATCCCGTACTTTTTACGCCTTGTAGCTGTCAGCGCGTGACACTGACGAGGCCAGTGGTTCTGGTGGAGACGAAGAATCAGCAGACGGCGACGAAGACGACGACGAAACCGGAAGTGGCGACGGAAACTACCGCGTGCCAACTTCCGCTTCCGGCGAACTATCTAAAGTGAGAAACAAGCGGAAACTGAAACCGGGACGGCAGTTCAACAGCGCGATGGGAATTAGCATCGACACGCCAGCAGCCCACCACCAGACGAACGCCTATGATGTCCACAGCGTCCAGGGAAACGCGGCGCCCTGGAGTTCAGCGGGACAATCGGGTGACCCAAACGTCAGTTATTCCTTTTATCGCTAAGAAGAACATGCAGATTTCGCGTAGACTAACGACCGTCGCATTATAATAATTTAAAAAAATACTTACTTACTTACTTATGTAACTTTCTGTACGCAGGCCTATGACTACTACTACTACTACTATGAAGAAGATGTCCCACTTCCGAAGCGAAAGTGGCGCCGCCAGCCGACGAAGTCGAAAGCTCGACAAATGTTGTTAGCGCTGAAGCGGGAACAGCAGAAACGAAAGCGAGACGAAAAGGTGCAAATCAATCGTACATATTTAGTTACAGTTCTCACAATCTTAAACTTCCAGTATTGTTGAAAACGACGTTTAAATTCAGAACGGATCGCATATCACAGTCGGACCTGGCGACAGATAAAACTGTCCGCATTGAAATAAAACTGAAAAGAAACAGAATGAAACATTTTCTTTCAGTCAAAACAAAACGATAAAACGGCCGCGAAACATTCAATCACAGTCGGTAGCCTGTCCGCTGTTTATGGCTTGGCGCGCAAACAGCGGATGCAGACTGTGGTCAGCTAAGAAAGTTTAATGGCTGTTTTAGCGTTTTGTTTTGGCTGAAATAAAAGTGCTTATTTCTATTTTATTTCGGTTTTATTTCAATTGTGCGCACAGCTTAAGGCGACCGGACGTGCTTAGCAGACAGTGCAGAATTCTAAGGTGAATGATGTCGACTAGACTTTTCTTTACACGATCAGAAGTGAGTGAGTGAGTAGAGTTTAACGCCCCACAACGTACGATACGATATTTTACTGTGAAATGTTTAAACATTTCATAAATTTTATTAACATTTCAAGACCCCCTTTTAAATATTTCATGAAACTTTTTAATTTCATTATTAAAGCACCTAAAACTTTGTAATACATGATTGTGGATGAAGTTAGTAGGAGATACATAGTGCTATTCCTGCATAACATCAGATACTTTGCTTCAGCTAGTTTATTTACTGAATTAAGATACTTGCCGTAGTCATTTAAAACGTTGTGGCGCTTTGGAAATAATTCACGAAATGTTTCGTGAAGTATTTCAGGCAAGGACATTCATGAAATTTTACAACACTAAACAAATTTTGCGATAAAAGTATAAAAAGCTAAACCGTAAGGTTTTGGCCTGATAGAGAAGATATTTTGGTTCTTGTGTAGCAATTACAAAATAGTTTCGCTGATACTAACACGATGTACTAGGAAAAACTGATATTCAGTAGAAAATGCAGTTAACGTTGGCATTTAGTCGGTGTATTATACAAAAAGACACACCAATGTCATTAACTGACAGCCCAATGACGACTGATCTTTTTGGTCGACCGACTGGCGTGTCAATCTTGTGCATTGTTTCTGCCATTTTTCTGCGCGACAGGGCAGACTGGCGGAAATGGATTTCCGAGTCGGGCGACCGCGAGCCTTTGCGAAGTGGAGCAAAATTCAGAACTGACAGCGAGAATTGACATGTATATACGACACAGGATAAAGATGTACAGAAGCTATGCGCCTACGGCCTCCGATATACTCGCTTCACAGCAACGCCAACTAACTGTGCTGCTTATTTAAACTGCCTTCTTAAAGCATCGTGTAGTATGCGTCAGTAGATGGCATTTTCTGGTGTGTGATTTTGAGTATATAGTCTTACAGTGAAAATCAAAAAGTTACGGATGCGCCGCGACCAGAAGCAGATCATGGTCTCTATAGGCTGTCAGTCCGCAAGTCATGTACGGACAAACAGACAAACGAACGGACAACAGGAATCGAATTTGGTGCATTTTAGCCTGAAATGTCAACATCTGGTGGCAATAATTCTAATAAATTTTTTTTCTGATAATCAACTGACCACTCATTTCTACTACTTATTGGTTGCTCCCGGATTTTTACCCCCCCGTCCCTTCTTTTAAATTCTATGAAACATCTTGCTTCAGTTCCCCATAGGATGGACGCCCCTGGGTGATGTCAGTTATTATATTCGGCGGTAGCCGCAGAGAATCGTTGCCGTCTGGCCATGCACCATATTACATTGCTCGGAGATATTCAAACATTCATGAGCAGCTGTACTCAACAACGTGATGGGCGAGATTTGAACCCTTGACCCGCTGATTGCGAATCCGATATGCACGCTCCACGATATTATTGTCTTTCGTATCGCAATTTTACGGCATTATTATCGTCCTATATTTGCGAAAATTCGTTCAGCGAAAGCATAATAGGCCGCTGTGCCGCTGCGGCCTACGTTCGTACAATGAACATCTCCTGTTATTTTCAAGGCACAATATTTAGCCTATATGTTGTGCCGTTAAATCCAAATCAATCTCCTGTTATTTTCGCTTCAACTTTACGACGAACAGCACATTATTCTGACGCTGTCATTTCGAAAAATGGAATCGAGACGCCGCGACGTTCGTTCACGCTATATGTATGGTACCGCGAATTCCATTAAAGTCATACGGCTTCCTCATCTTATTCTGAAAATCCAAATTTGGATGATCGCGCTGACAGGCCGCTTAATGAAAACCACATTTTGCTGGCTTCCTGTTCATCAGCAGCGGTGTAGTGGGAAGGTGAGATAACGCTGCATAACGCTATTGTGTTTCCTAAAAGTAACTAAGTAAGTAAAAAGATAGATTATAGCTAGCAGGGTTTCCCAACCTGGGGTGTCGCCACCCTTTGGGGTGTCAGACGCAAATCCAGGGGTGTCAGACTCGTTTCCGCGAAGTAAATACAAAAATTCGACACGTGGTGCCCTGCAATGTTTGTCGCAGATTTGAACTTTGATCAACTTCGACGGGAGTGTCAGCGATCAACTAGTATTGACGGATGGGTATCGGGCCAGAACAAAGTTGGGAACCCCAGGATTATAGAGTCCGAAATGGCAAAGTCATCGCACGAGCACTAGCGGGGATTTGGGCGAAAGAACAGCTGAAGAGATGGCTCTTGAAACGTTTTCTAAGTACACAGTCAGTGACGACGCCGACGTGACGTTCTGCGACAGTGTTCCACAGTCGGGCAGCGGCGACCGGAAAAGCTCGATCGCTGATGGTTGAAAAACGGGTGCGTCGGACAACAAGCGATGATGTCGATGCAGAGCGGAGACTCTGACGGGTCTCGACAGCAGACGACTGATGGAATTCCTCAGTGGAGGACGGGCAGCCGTTCGGTATAAAAGTATTTACAGACAGCGTTATACTATATACCTCAGCATAATACGTACATAATAATATACTTCATTTTTTTGAGATTAAGCGTTAAAAATAGTAAGTACTAGTTGTCCTGAAATATGTTCATCACTTTCGACTTTCAGGGGACCGACGTAAAGTAATCTATAAACTGTGTTTTTTTACATAAGAGGTCTGCAATATAAATGTCACAACCGGTTTAAATTCATTTCGATCTAATTATTCGGTCAAAATAAGGTCATAGGTCACGGTTTTAAGCTAACGGTACAAAAAATGCGCCCATACTTAACATAGGCTACTATAGTATTAAATATGTCAAGACCACCTGTGAAAATGCGTGGGTTTTTCGGGCCACCTTGTTATTATATAAGGAGGCTCAAAAAGTTGAACTAACAAAAATGATATGAAATGGTATACTAAAGCCTGCCGACTAGATTATTTTCGTCAAATTAGAGTGTCGAAGAAACACGATACCGCATTACGGTTAGTATTAAATATTCTATGCGTGATGTAATATGCGGCGTTAATTAATGTGTGTAAGCGGTAAAGCTGCGATGTGGGTAAAATTAGTGTCGATGATGTCAGCTCTCCCTCCTGTGTCAGTTGGCCACAAGAAACGACGAACTCCGATGTTTTTACACGCACTTGGATGGAAATTCGCGACAGTTTTATGTGATTTATATCTTTTGTGTTTTCTGAGCTTCTCAACAAGATTTATTTCATCCCAACTATACCAATTTCAGCCGTATTGCAGATTCAGGCGACAAAAATGATCCCGTCACACATTACATCACGCATAGAATATTTCCTACCAACCAATATAGGCATAATATTTTACTGCTTCTGATACACTCAAATTTGACATAAGAAATATGGCTTTGTAAACTCTCTAGATAATTTGGTATGGGGATTACTGTTTTGGGGCCACCATGCATATCGATTACTGTTCAGATTACAGTAAACCTGTGTCCGACACTACATGTTCACCATCCTATGCTCTTTGGTTAAGCCCGTGCGTAGCGAATGGAGTTTTTCGCACTAAAACCGGAAAAAGACGACACATAATCTAGTTATTGGTTTTGTTTACACGGCCGTGTGTACATTGAGCGCTTCGCAAACAAATCCAGGCAATGTGTACAGCATTACGCCTTCGAGGTAGCCCTTGAGTTTCGATTACAGACGACCGGATCATGTTGTTATTTTTCCACGAAGCTCTCATTTCATGAACCGCGTACTGTACATCTGTAGCTCTGGTTTGATATGCGCATTTTAAAAGGAATTTTAAAATGGATTCTAAAATGGATTTTTCAAACCACCCAACCTGTTTCCCTGTCCCTTCTGTCGAACCACTGAACAGGGGCGCCGCAACAATTTTTTTCAACAGGGGATCAAGGTCAATAATCAAGTTTTATCATGTGATATGATACACTGATTTTCACCCCACCCCTTGAAATCGTGCTAATTGTTAACGCAATACAATGGGAATGGACCTACGTGCGAATAACGAATGCTCTAGTTCAAACACAGCAAAAAATAGTTTTATTTAGAAAAGGCTAGAGCATAGGCTACTTTCACATTGGACGTTGTAACAGCGAAGCACACTACACTAGCTTTTACGTTTGACAGTTTCTGTCAACGAAATAGACAGGTAGCCTTTGCCATTACTCTGACACCTGTCCAACATAAGCGCCATATGCAAATCCTGACCCCAGCTCCATATTTCAGGGGGGGGGGCGGCTGATCCCTTTGACTCAGCTTTTCCGAGCCTCTGACACTGAACTCTATAGTTATTTATAGAGTTCAGGATGTCAAACGCTTAGTGCTGAATTTGTAGCTGAAAGCCATGCTTCCGATGCCACAAAATCAACATTTTTATCCGCACGAATTTGACTTTACAGGCGCACCTGAACTGTGCTTTTTTTGCGGAAACGCACGTCGAAAAGAAGTGGCTTTGCAGTTAATAAAATCTGACATAAATTGACTATGCCTGAGTTCATGGCCGCGTACACTTAATTAATTGATTCATTTATTCATTCAAACATTCATTTTCTCGGTTTATTTTTGATTACGCGCCTTTGGCCTCTCGATTCCACTTTCTAACACGTTCCAGCGCCCTTGACTCCGAACACTGTGTCCCACTAGTTCCACCCGCGTAACGATGGTCACCGACGACACGTCGACCTCTTCTTTGTTTCTTGATTTTTCGTGTCACCGAACCGGCTGATGGACTTTTCGCCGCCGTCCAACGACAACCTCGTTTTAGCAGAAGCCGACGCCGAGTTATCGAAGCCACATACGAGCTGTTGCCACACGTGTACAGGATGGCCCCAAAAATTACGCCGCCCCACCGAATGGTGGCTGGCGTAGTGGTAACGTCGTTCGTCACATCGACGAAGTTAAGCTACGTCGAGCCCGGTTAGTACTGGGATTGGTGATCGACCTTTGGAGGGTCTACCATCCCGGTATTTATCTAGGCCCACTTACATCCCTCCATGGTTAGGTCAATGAGTAGGCCTACCGGAGATGGTTTCGGCCATCTGGGAAAAAACGGCGCCTCTGAAAATTACGACCTTATGGCACCTTACAAATCAGTTTATAACAATTATATAGATAACACTAAATCGTATTAAACATGTCAGCTGAGTCAAATGCGAGTGTAAAGGGGGCATGAGGACATTGTAAGCTGGTATAAAATGTTATGTGTGACCTAATACGTGACGTCATTAGTCACTGACCTGGAAACTGCGATATGGGTGAAAGAAGTGAAATGGGGACATATCTTTCGAAAACGTTTAAAACAGTGAATAAATTTCGACATGAATTTCAGTTTGGTCTGCGTGGGTCTGGGAGTGGATTTCACGGAATGCAACTGCAACGATGCTAAAAGGCAGCGCAGACATCGAGTACATTTTTACATTTACATTTTTTGACACATAACGCTGCAGCGTTGTGAGAGAATATCTAATGCCAACTGACAATATTGCAGTGCTTTGAAAAAAACTAACATTGTTGTCAGCTTTTAATGCGATATAAGGCGATGTATTTATAACCAGACAATAACTCAGTGGTTAGGACATCGGTCTTCGGCTAGCAGACTGTCCCTGACCTGTGCCCTATATACGTTTGACAGGTGACCACTTTGTAGATAAACTTTCCGCTATGGGTCAGTCAACTAGGCCGTCTCAGCCTTCCGTCCATTCCGGGGTCGGCAAATGAGTAATTTCACGGATTGCGAGGGCGGAGACCATTAAACGGCAGACTATAGCTGCGTATGGATGTATGGCTGTACGTGAGATCGGACTTGGCTGCGGTCTAGGCTGTACGCACAGCGCCGATGTAGCTGCAGTATGCGGCGTGTGGTGCTACCTTTTGCTTAGTTTCTGGACCACCGTGCATATATGCGATATGGCGCGCACGCAATGGATGCTTTATTATCTGCGTCACATTAGCGAAAGGCGCCAATTATGTGAACGTCATTAGATGTCATATGCAGACTGCGACACCCGTTCCCGCCTTCGCATACAGTTGGCTTACCCGATATGTCGTCATATCTTCGCGCCGTAGAAATGGATTCATTTTTCTTCCTTTTTTCCGCTTAGTCCATCCACATCATCATCATCATCATCACCATCATCGTCATCATCGTCATCATCACCATCATATACTTTATTAAAAACTTGTCATCGCAACTCTACTTTGCATTACACTAACAACAATGTGCACATACAACGTACATGCACTTAAACCCTTTTTTGCACATTTTTTTTGTATACAAAGAAGTCCGGGGAATTTTCAATGGAACTTCAAGGGTGGGACAAAATTATCAGTGGTGTGGACTTCACAGAGTTGGATATGGATTGGATCCATCAATGGATTGATTTGGATTAGATTGGATTGGGTTGGAACGGGTTGGTTTGGATCGGGTCAGGTTTTTCAGGGAACATAATGGATTGGATTAGATTGGTTGGGATGACCGTGACCCCGTTTGTTAACTGGTAATCGTTGTAGCACAGTTGATGCCGTTTTTTTTTTCAAATTATGATAAATATATGAATTTATGTTCCAGTTTTACCACGATTAAAGTCAGCATTGAAGTGTAGTTAGTGGCACCTGGTCTACGAGTTCGATTTAATGCCGGATAATAATGGATTGCATTGGATTGGATTGGATATTAGTTGCGAACATCCAGATTGGATTGGATTGGGTCATCAAAAATGGACCCATGCCCAACTCTTGGACTTTGAGCAGCACTGCATCATTCTGAACGATATACAGTTACACCTCCGAACATCGCTACCCTGCAAAGTGCCGCAGACGGTGAGATATGGATAGCTTGTCCGCCATGTTGAAAACACTGCAACATGATTGCCCCACACACTACGATATACTCTTCTGCGGCGAATAACATTCACAGCTATTAGCCTACACGTTTCAATGTTTCGTGCGTATTTCGTGGACTAGTAGCGTTAGCATATATAAACCTGTCAACTTTAAACGTATAAGCGTCTTCGGCGGGAACGACGTACTGTATAATTACAAATTGTGCGTGGGAATGTCTTCAAAGATGCGATCTGTGGGCGTGATGAGGAAAAAAGAAATAAAGGACAGAAACTTTCATGCGTCAGACTGGCTATTTGCCCAGACCACCCACGTCGATGCTCATGAAATTTTGCATGTTGGGTCGTGTCCGGAAGGTAGTCATATATTTTAAGTTTCATGAAAGTCGGTTGACGGGTCTCGGAGCTGTGGGGAGGTCGAAATCGCCCACTCCCATTGACTTGGCCCCAGTAGCCAGGGGAGGGCCAGGGAGCGTCGCCCCCCGGGACTATGTTGCCCCTGAGCTGAGTTCACTGGAAAAATAATTGTTTGTTTTAACCCTCGTAATTATACATATAATGTGTGAATTTGTTAATTATTGTAGATAATTAATCAATTGAATATTTGCCCTTCTAAAATTGGCTTGCACCAGCTACAATTATTTTGTCTAGCTACGTACCTGCTTGGCCCGTGGCTTCTACAGCAGCTTGTACTACCGTGGTGAACGATAAACTGTTTACTTACTGACAGAATAACAGTGACAAAAGCAACGACGAGGCTGCAAAGGATGTTTTTGACAGACTCGTACAGTAAATCGTTATTTTTATTATCAGTGTTAAAATAACGTGATTAAAAATGCACTTGACATAATTGGAACCAGCACATGTGGATTTATTCACGCGAAATATCGACGTTGCTGCGCTGCCACAAACATCAGTATTCCACCGAGAGCTCTTCTAGATATATATATACATATATATATATATCTTCGGCTCATGCATAAATCGGTCAGGCCACGCTTAAAGCGCCTAAACTCTGTTCACAGCTGGTTAACCAGGACGTGACTGCAGCGCTAACGAGCTGGAATTTGGCGGGTAATTGGCAACCTCCAGACCCCCGTGTGCAAACTGCCATATTCTACCGGTGATAATTCTCGGAACGATAATTGTCTCAAGGTTCGCTGATAAGTTTGTTTTGATCGCATTTCTCCGAATCTCGACCGTCCCGCATTTGGATTGAATCTGGAAATTGAACTTCAGGAGGTGCACTTTGGCTCTGTGGCTAAATTTAAGCGTTCACCAATGAGGACTAATATACAGGGTGGCCCGAAACAGTTGGCACATTTGTGTGCGCCTTATAACTTCGTCAAATATTGAACCATTTTCAAACTTTTTCCAGTGTCAGAATTAGGAGAAAATTAGTAATTGTACTATCACTAAAGATCCCACCTCACCCTCAAGTGTGTCGCTACACTACCTTGTGAAATGTTAGTTTCTGCGCATTTTGCCCCCACCACAACTTCTTTATTTGTGTTCCCGCGAGGATTTCCGTGACGCAATTTGCGTCACCGGGTCTGACTTTGGACACCTCTGCTAGGAAGTTCGTTGTAAAATGTCTCACGTATACGAACTGCGTAAAACTTTGGAAAAAAACAGGAACATTTTCGATGCCGGCATCTCTAGTAGAACAATTCCAGGGGCGTCGCCAGGTAAAAATTGTGGGATGGACACATGGCAATAGGGGCGTCCATCCCTCCGATAGCCAAGGCGCAGCCTTCCCCTCTCCTTTCTTTTCCCTTTTTCTCACCCTTCTGCCAACCCCCATTTTCTCTAACGAATCAGGGCGCACTGGGGAAGGGGGTGGTCATCATGGGCTAAGTTAGGCTAACTAAAAATAATGCGTTTTGAGATGCCGACGAAAAGTAGGGAGTGATGGAGAATCGCGAATATTGGCAGGGAGTGAGTTCCAAATCTTTGGCGCAGAGAAAATGGGGGAGGGCAGAAGGGTGAGAAAAAAGGAAAAGAAAGGAGAGGGGAAGGCTGCGCCTTGGCTATCGGATGGATGGACGCCCCTATTGCCATGTGTCCATCCCACAATTTTTACCTGGCGACGCCCCTGGAATTGTTCTACTAGAGATGCCGGCATCGAAAATGTTCCAGTTTTTTTTTCCAAAGTTTTACGCAGTTCGTATACGTGAGACATTTTACAACGAACTTCCTAGCAGAGGTGTCCAAAGTCAGACCCGGTGACACAAATTGCGTCACGGAAATCCTCGCGGGGACACAAATAAAGAAGTTGTGGTGGGGGCAAAATGCACAGAAACTAACATTTCACAAGGTAGTGTAGCGACACACTTGAGGGTGAGGTGGGATCTTTAGTGATAGTACAATTACTAATTTTCTCCTAATTCTGACACCACAGTCCTATACTGCCCGCAGTAGACGTGGTTCGCCAATGTAGACTGGAACCAGGACTGCTCGGCTGATGCTACGGTGCTGCCGTCGGGTGACGGATGCCCGAACTATAGCAGACTTGATTAATGCGATAATTAGCGGCCTTGACACCGGACGTCGATCTACGCCGCCGATTCATTTGGTCGGAAAGGGGCGTGGCTCCACAACGTTATGGTCAGATCATTGTATGCGCGGGCAACAGGGCATTTTTACCATACAAATTGCTGGGGAATTTCCCCACCAGTCCTTCGTCTTACCTCACCAGCCCTTTGGTAACTGATAATGTTTGCTCTTTTCAGTTACGGTCCACTAGAAATGCTGGGATTTCCCAGCATAGTCATGCACGGTCGTGTCCACGGCAACAGGAGTCGAGGGAGACCAAAGAAAAGATGGATCGATGTGATAAAAGACGACTGCCATATGATGAACGTTGACTTGCAAACCG
>Ga0056115_1001036_pt1 | contig 12721 bp, 7 predicted proteins | sample WorMetOlspDAHAB1_FD_77007 | JGI IMG/M metagenome (GOLD analysis project Ga0056115, IMG submission 77007) | Marine gutless worms symbiont microbial communities from Max Planck institute for Marine Microbiology, Germany - Olavius sp. DAHAB.1 ... | reverse complement strand
GTCTAATGAGTGTATATACACTTCACTTGAGTCTCGAAGAAACTTTGGCGACGAGATCAAACTGTTGTAAGCGTGAATAAGTTGGTGACGCCAAGAAGACGTTTCGCAACAACTATACGTCCAGGTCCAGTAGTAATATATTTTGAATAACGTCGACAATGGAACTTGCTGAACGACATTGAGACAGCACGTGCACATCAGTTATGCCCGATTCCAGCATTACGTTTCCGTTCATCCATTTCCGTAACCGTTTCCGTAATCCGTGTCCGCACTGCTGTTTCGTATAGCGACGTTGCCGTTGTCGTTTCCGTACCGTGAACGCTAACGAATACGGAAAAATAGAATTCGATCCTATTTGAACGGATGAACAGAAACGTAATTCTGGAAATCAGGCATTAGAGGAGGGGAGAGGTTGATTCATATGAAGACTGCAGGCGCCTGTCTGTCCTGTCAATATCTGGACGCCGTCGTCACGCATGCACGCACCAGTGCAGCTCTCGGCAGTGTCAGGCTGGCAGCTGGAAAGCTCCGGGTTGGTCCAGAGTCACGCAACTACAGAGACAACATGTTGGAATGCTGCCGCAGGTCATCACTGACGTCACCCACGGCAATCAAGTAAAGTGCCGACACCGAGCATCGGATACAGTAATCGTGAATGACGACAAATGTGGATCCTACAGAGAAGTTCATCACATTCCATTTAACCCATGCACTTCATCTCAGTTTTCATTGCACTGCGCTTTATGTTTCAACTTTTGCTGGGGATTTTGTGTTTGACTTCATATGTTGACTTTAACTATATAGTTTTTGTGGAAGAGCTGGCGTGTTTGACATTTCTGTTCGGCATTAAAGGCAACTGGACTGACATGACCTTGATTTTTTTTCTGAATCGGTTGCATAGGCTGAGTTCTCTTATGTGGCACGGTCCTTCAGAAAGGTCGCGAGTGATACACGCCAACCACTCAAACGTGCAGCACTTTGTATTACTTACCACCCACTCTGTCACCAGCTGACCAGAAAGCTTATTTATTGTTTGACAATGAAGTCAAAGGCACGCAGTTCGTTGCAGTTACGTCATGTAGGCTATCATAAAAGCAACTTATGAAAACAGTACAAAGTACACGAAAACCTCACTAATAATAATAATAATAATAATAATAATGAGGACGGAATGGACATCTTGAGCGTCCTTGGAAGGCGAATCACACAAAGCACAGACGACAAACACGAGAGCGCCTTCCTCTTTCAGCGACTCTCCGTTTTAATTCAACGCTACAATGCGATCGCTGTCTTGGTACTTTTGTCCAGACAACCATCGAGGATGACACGTAGCCGTTCTAGCATTTATTCTAGTTTTCAGCTTTTTTTACTAGCCCTCTGGATCTATATTACCTATGGCAATAGAAACAGTAATAATGTAGTAGCAAATTACAGTAATTTTACATGATGTAGTTTGACCTGGAGTTGGTGCAGTCGTCGTAGAGAACGTCGAACTCTGCGGGTGAGATGAGTTTACAGCGGTTGACTCCTGGCTGGATCGCACCGAGGCCGCGCAGCACGCGCACTTGCTCCACGTTGCACACGATCGGCGTGATGTCGAGACGCTTCAGCTTCGTGTAGACGGTGTGCAGACCACCGACCAAGTGCTTCAGAAACAGCTCGAAAGCCTGAGGCAGGCAGATGAGCTGGCGACCGTCGACGTTGAACGCGGCGACGCGAGCTCCACGGTAGTCGATCAGGCGACAGGCGTTGTTCTCCGGGTTGCTGGAGACTGGCGGCGGAGAGTGGCACACGGCCGGGATGTTGGCGCCGCCGTACGAGCCAACCAGCGACGGCGGAATCTTCTTCGAGGCGGCGGCCGCCGCCGCCGCCGCATGGTGATGTTGGTCAAGGAGAAGGGCTCGGTGATGCGAGGAGTGGAACGGGATCGGAGTCGGCGGGGTTAGACTGGAAGGGCGGTCGAGCGGGGAAGCGGGGGTTGGAGCAGTCATTGGCGGTAAATGATGGCGGGTGACGCCGAGGCCGAGCGGCAGAGCGCCTTCCACCGCCGACGACATCGTACAACCGCACAGCAATCAACCACGACCACAAAAATTCTTGACTGGCGACTCAGTCGAAAATGAAACTAAATGCCACTGCAGTTTATCAGGTCGCCGATCTGCAGCGTAACTGTTCCGAAACACCTGCTACTGAAACCAGCCGCCTCGTTCCAACGAGGGCGACAGATTCTGAACTGATGTCAGTCACGTAATCGTCAACAACGCGCTTCCATCAAACTCAGTGCAGACACTCGACCAATGCAACCCGCCACTGCGTTCGTCCAGTGTGTCGACGCGCCGCAGCAATATCTAGTTCTGCGTGCGCCAGCCGCCAATCCGACAGCGCTGCCGAGTCGGGCGCGACTGCAGCCGCGACCTTCTCGGAAGGCGGTCCAACTCGGGCGGGCGCCTCTAGCCACGCCTCTTGCCATCACCATCGTGCGTCCGCCCTCTGCGCTCAGTGCGCTGTACAACCTCGTTAGTTCTCTGTCGTCGAAGATGTCGTCTGTCGTCGCCCGCTAGTGCGTTATCTGTCGTCAGCTTTGACTGTGGTGGCCCTTCGCAACTCTGCTGTAATTCACGCCGGACAGCAAAACATCATTAACGCTTGGTGGTCGACTGGTCATCAACTTCAAGTCACTGACACAGTCATGTAGGCTTACTGTAGCGGCTGCGATACTCATTTTCGGCGGTACATCATGAAAAATTAAGCTCATACAACAAAATTCTAATAACAATAATTAGACTATGTAATTGCAATAAATGACAAGCAGGACAAAAATTTATCACGTGGTGACTGTAAATTCATTTTTAAAATACAGAAAGATGTGTTATTGTGTTAAGACCGAATATTGAGCCTAATTGAATGTCTTCTGTCTGTCGGTGATTCGGTGTGTCTGTATTTTTATGCGTGATGTGTGTTTTTATCTCCGTATTTTGACGCAAATAAACTCCACTATGCAGTAGGCCATTGCCATCAGAATGGAGTGATAAGCCTACGACATTCGTACGAATATCGCAACTTATCTGGATTTGTAGCCTAACTAAGCCTATAATCATTGTTCATTTGACTTAATTCGTCTCTAACGTGTTTGTGGCAAATTATCGCTGCGTGCAGTCCTCCATATCCCCTGTTCGTCTAATCTCCCATGAGAAACTCCTGCTCTTGCCTATGCCTATACGTGTTTTTCGTTTTTAGATCCATATCTCCCTCTATCTATCCAACCGTAAAGAGACCTTACCTTCAACTCCCCTTAAGCCCATCCTGTCGCCACATTACATTATTTTACTTTACATTATTTTGTTTTACATTGTGTTACGTCGGATAATTACAGAAAAAAAGATGACTTGAAGAATGAAGCATAAATAGAAGGCCATATTTGACGCATTGATCGACTTAGGTCTAGTAATTTGAAAGTTATATTCGGCCTTTATATTTTGAGTAAATTATTTATCACGGCTGTAGCTGGACACGCATCGCTTGAGACATGCAGTTGCAGCGGAGAATGGGATTATGCTTGATCCAGTTGCAGCAGAAGCTGCGTAACCATTAGTTGCAGAACACCAAGCGCCAGCTCATTCATCTGATGCGGATCGGGGCGGCAAATTGCATTTTAATCGCCTTCGGCGTAGACACCGAGCACAGCTTGCGTGTCAGTTCACGGAATGGTGCGCACTGCATTACGGCGTCGGCGGCCGCCGTGCGGCAGCTGAGCCATGCAGCTGCGGCATCTGTAGAAACTTACTGCACGAGGAGGCGGGCAAATAGTAAGAAGTCCCTTTCATCATCGTTCGCTCATTGCCGAACTGCACGCTGATCTCTGGAGTGCTGAATTCAGAACAGTCACGGAAAATGGGTCGTTACGTCCGTTATCTCAATGCTGAACTACATACACGCATGCTTTACATCGGCTGCAGCGTGGGCGGCCACAGGCTAATTCAGTGACGTTCATCATTACGATGTTTCTATTAACTGAATAAAGTGACTTCAAAACTAACTACACGACATTACATGTAAAATTATAAATTACATGTACATAATGTGACCGTGAACTTTATGCTTCATTCTTCCTTGCATCACATCAGAACTTTTGTACAGGGTGTAGGCCTACTAAAATCCGTAGAAAGTTCACTGCGCCATCGCTTAAGCCCCACGCGTAGTCTACCGTCTATAAGCCAATTTCCATCGACAAATGTGCGGCGTTATGCTGAAACATTCTACATTCACATTCTGATGTACAAATAGCACACTGACAAGCTAATAGGTCCGATTATTGTGCATTGTGCGCATATTCGCAATACAAGAATTATATACGTTACATAATTTACGTCCGAAAGTACAAAATAATAATAACAATAACAACAAACAAGTATTCGTTATTGGTAACGTGTTTGTTCCAGTCGCGGCCGAAACAATGGGAGCCATCAACGAGGACGAGATGAACTTCTTAAGCGACACTGGAAGGCGCATCACACAAAGCACAGATGACCATCGCGAGAGCGCCTTCCTCTTTCAGCGACTATCCGTTTTACTTAGTTGAACGCTACAGCGCGGTCGCTGTCTTGGATAAGTATATAAGTAAGTAAGTAAGTAAGTCAATTTGTAGAGCGTATCGTCCTGAAACATAATAAGCTAAATGCTTCAGTATACAGTTTAAATAAATGCATCTTCAGCAGACGTCTGAAGTTGGCCGTGCAGTTCAATTTGTTAAAATTTGGTGGATCTGAAAACTTGGGGTCCGGATCCCTGGGCTGGACGGAAATCGACAATCATGGCGGAGAAGCGTCGCAAGGATAGAATGCGAGTTCTTATACTTCCTGAAAAACGCTGCACTGCATGCGTTTAATCTTGCATCATTTCAATCTTACGATGTATACGTCATAGTAATTTCGATTACTCAGGTCGCTAAAACAATTCACGTACATGCTTACTTGCTAATTTGTAGCCTGGATACGCCTACTGGCCAGTCTGTGTTGCCCGCCGACGGCTTCGGCAGGGTGGCAGTGACCAGTCGACAGGATCGTCAGAGCATTCCAGCAATGAGAGACACTCACAGGCGTCGGCGATCAGGCAAAGACAGACAGAGACGCAATGTCAGACTCAGAGCAGATTGCGCATCTAGCACTTGGAAGTTCTACCTTGCAACGTACCCAAAGACCTTCGCCAGCGCCGCAGCCCATTTGGACGATGGTCATTAAGACATACGCGGGCCGCGGCTATCGCTATCTCGCCGTACGTCCCTCCTCCATACACTCGGCATCTTATCACTGCCGCCATTGCCATTGCCTGTTGCTGCAGCCACGTATATAAATTAACGCTCCGACCACATTATCGTTCCAGTATAAACAGACAACTACACTGCGTGAGTCTACGTCCCAGAAAAACGAACCAACTTTGGAGCGCTCTATAGCTGCGAGGTGAATGAGGCGAATTGTGACGAAGAGCATGGCATATAGGCCTACTTGTAAAAGTCACATGCATGTCTCACTTTTGCTGAACCTCTGAGCAAATTTCAGTAAGCAGAGTGTCATCTAGGGCTAACTTTGGTGATATTTCAACGTCTCATTCCGTGTTAGTATAGCCAATAGTCGTTTTATTCAATATTGAATTGATAAATAAGACGAAATGCTTGGCCCTCTCTTTAGATATTGAACACCAAGATATTTGTGTGTGTGCTTTCTGGCAAAAATAACTAGAAAATGAACTAAAAAATCATTAAAATTATTATCCGGTTGATTCATTGTCAGTTATAGGTCTACGAAGCGGAAGACGACAATCAGAGTGAAAAGGCAAAGGTGCACAGCGGAAGTAGAACCATGTCAAAATATTTTCCCGTCAAATATCACGCCACAGGGGAAAAATAAACACTGGTCGGCGAGGCGAGTATAATTGCAACTTCAAGTGGTACGCCGTATGGGAAACGACAACAGGCAGGCAATATACAAGTCTGCAGTGTTTAGTTGGGGGAGACGCAGCAGATAGATATCTCGTAGAACCACCGGGATAGGATCTAAGCACCGAGCTGGCATGATCAGACATCATTAGCGTTATGTCGACATGCTTGATCAATTAGCAACGCAGTTGTCGATCGTCGCCACTCATTGGCAAACGCTGTATAAACACGGCACGAGAACGCCTCGCTCAGACCTCCCACCACCGCAGACCTCCCGAGATCCACAACCACGATTTCCGATTAGAAGAATACGGACAGCCACCACCGACCCGGAAACCTTAGATTTCGGCGGGCCGACGGCGTCGAAAACGTATATGCGCAGCGGGATCTGTGCTAATCGGTCGCGGAAGATGCTAGCTACAGCGCCTTTAAAGAGATCACGCTCGGCGGCGACGACGCGGCTCGGTGAGACGCGGAAATGTAGACGTGCGGCGCTGGTCGACGTCTCTTGTTTGTTCAGAGCAGAACTGGTCGGTCGGATCCAGCGACAGATCGAGTGATGACGATGATGATGATGAGTGGGTGTGTGAAACAGTCGTCGGGCCGGAACGTCTTCGTCGAAAATTGAATGAATATGCGCCACGGCCGCCGCCGCGTTGCTGACATACGATGCTGATCGGCGGCGATTCTCCGCCCGAATGCGTCGAACATCAGACACAGGAGGCACTTCCTGTTCTCTGTACTACAGAGTCCGTATAGTTTGACGGTGGGTGGCGTCCACGCAGCGTGCTCGATAAACATGGACGATTTGAATTCGGAACGACGCGCAGCCGATAGTGCCGCATTCTGAATAGCCAGAGCCAGGGGTGAAAACTGACGAAAGTGAAACAGATGGGGCGCAATAAATAAATAAATCATGAATTTCTTTAAAATACTGCTAGGTCTACTATAGACAATAAAATCAGTGACCAGACATAGCACAACGTGGTCATGTTGTACGGTAACTTGGTATAAGCAAAAGAATTAGGCTAAGGCAAAATTCGTAAATTAAAAATGTAAATTTTTATTTGCGGTACCAACAGTTTTATCGTTAAAAAATGTCGCTACGTCGCTCGCAAACAATGTAGGCCTATAATTTCGTCTGATGACGAGTTGTTTTGTTTACAACGGTAAATGTTACAATATGTAGTTGCCTTACAAGATGACAAGATGTGTCGGTAGACTTTCGCTTTGAAATTCTAAGCGAAAACTGAGAAAACTGCCAAAAATCTGAACGGGCTATACTTTTTGCCGCAACCGTATGCTCTGAAAATATGGCTATTCACGCGTTTGCTGATATCAACAACTGTAAAATTAATATAATTTTGTCTAAGTATCATTACGTCTATTATTAATGCTAGTAAAATATAAGTGGCATCAAACAGCGAAACTACGGAATTGGAAATGTGTTCTTTGATACGGGTAAAATCAACGCATCTGACAGAATCATGTTTGGAAACCAGAAAAAAAGGAGAAATATGGAAATACAAGATATTTTTTCACATAAATCTCCATCTAAAAGATCGTTTAAACTAGAATTAACAGCTTGCTAATGCGAGCTGATGACACAGGAAGCGCTGACATCATTTACCGTATCTGACGAATATCGCCAGTTTGCGGGTCAGGCATAGTTATTGAGGTCAGAAAGTAGGTCACGCATAGAATATCAAATACCGACGAATAATATTATAGTGCTTGATTCATACTTTATGTTTATGAATAAATCTTATCTCATTCACAGGCTTTGATACCATTTAATACGATTTTTTGATCATTTGGCAGTGGCTTACTTTTTGGGCCACCCTGTATATTAGGTTTTCCGCCTTCAAAATGACCTATGTTGAGTCGGGTGGGGCGTTAAACTTTACTCACTCATTCTATTAGGTTTTTAACTTTTTAGTTCTACAGTTCTATACTTGTGTAGTGTTTTTTTAGTTTTTTTATGTTTATGATTACTGTGCTGCTTCGGCGTAATAATAAATATATAGGCGCCAAAACGCTACAACTTGTAAGTCAATGCTCGATTGCCATTAGGAACGGCAGCCAGACGACGTGTAGGCTAGTGTGTGCGCAATGTGTTACGCTATACGACCGAAAGGTAAGCTAGCCACTAAAATATACAAAAAAATCGTATTAATTCGTATTAAAGCCTGCGAATGAGATGAGATTTCTTCGTCAAATTCAAGTATCAATTAAGCACTAAAATATTATCGGTTAGTATTAAATATTCTGTGCGTGACCTACTTTCTGACGTCATTAACAATTACTAACAAGCAAACTAGCGATATGCGCACAATAACCAGATGTTGAATTTTTAGTTATGCTGTATGTCGAATGAAACAGGGAGAACGAACTGACAATTACGTGTTAAAGGTTGTAGGTTTCTCATCTCGGTGGTGCACATCTCTATCAGTTATGCCGGCGACGTCGACGCCGATAATGCGCGGCTGCGGCGTTTGCATGCCAAGCACAGACTTAGCGACAATTTACGACAGCGCCGTAGATCTGTCCGTCTGTGACGGAGATCATATGGGCCGAACTCGCGGCGGCCGAGGCGGCGGCCAAGTCGAGCCGACCCGGATGATACACGTGATCTCGGCGACCGAGCGACGGAAGCGGCCGATGTTTGCGGTCGGATCTGCTCACGCAGTCATTGACGCGCGATTTTCTATCGCTGAAACGTGATAGCGTTCACAAGTCAGGCCCAACGACCGGCTACAGATATATAGACAGAGGCATTGCAGTTAAATTTGCCAAATTTAATAACGACGGTGGCATATGTCAGCGAGCGAGTGACAAACAGTTAGGCCTACTTTTCACAATGTTCACATACAGTGTATACCTTATGTTATTGGTATGTTGACTGTATTGTCAACGTATTATTCGTCCAACTGTCACTGGTATTTGATGTGTGACCATGTTGTTCCTGTTGATGGCCATCGGTGGACTTCGTTATTTGCAGATACTGCCGCGGCTTAATTCATTTTAGCGTCCTACACTGTTTTGGCTGTTTAGCAGTAGTCCTAATATGACGATGATGATGATCAATCACTGGCCAATGGACGGCTGTTTGTATATTGCTGCACATGACGAAAGTTCGAATTTTTTGACTACACATATAGGCCAATAATGTTATACTAAGTTCGAGAACCCAGTAGAAATTATATTCACCGCTCACAGCTTATGACAACACATTGATGTCTTCATTTGTCTTGCCATGCTTTCGTCTACAGAGATCCGAATATAGCCATAGTCAAGAATCGAAACTTAAAACGTAAATTGTTAGTTGTCTGGTTGCTTGTTGGCAAAGAACTCTTAGAGCAGTAAAATATTATTACAAATTATTACTATACTACCGCTATTATTAGCCTCTAGTAGGTTATTTGGTGATGTGGTGTTAACGAGTCGTAAGCCGGACGAATGCAGGCGAAGGTCGCACTGATAGACGCCGACTTGCCTCATCAGCATTCCGAGGATGCGTCGGATCCGTATAATTCTCTTTTATGGTACAGATCAGGATTTTTAATGTTCTGCGTGCGCGGCACTGAATTTGCCGTCTCCGACTGGACGGATGCGGCGGATGGCACGCCGACGGCGTCAAAATGATTATTAATTCCGCGTGCGCGCTGCGATACACGCGCGCCGATTTATGGAGCGCCGCGCATCGTCGGTCGGTCGGCCGGCCGGTCGGTCGTTTTCGCGTGTCGCTGATTAATCGATGCCCGGCCCAGCGAAAGCTGCGCCGCCGCCGCCGGAAGGTAGCTCGGCGGCGCGACTCCTTGTGCCACCGATGACTTGCCGGCAGTCGTCACTGCACCTCCGACGAGCGATGCCGTGCCGGGCGTGCGGGCGGGCGGGCGACCTGGGTGGTCGCGGTCGACACCGCTGGTGGCCGATAATCCACTCAGTCGAAGCCGCAGGCCAACTCATCCGGTGGCTGAACACACACCGTACGCGTGCTGTCTGCGAGTCTGCCGCAGGCCGCTTCGCGCAGCCGCCGAATAGCGGCGATATTCCGATCGCCGACTAAATGCTGTTTGTCAGTTACATGCGGCTGATGCAACTTTCTGCACCCACCGCCGGCGTCGTGCGAGCCGCTTTCATCATCGGGACTTGTAATCGTTGGTGTGCGTGTGTGTGTCCTTGCTTATAAGTCTATTCCACGACGAAAACGACATCACAATGGCGCGCGAGATAAATAAATCATTTGCTGCTCGTTGCTGCAGCCGTTTCTTCCGCTGAAACTAGTTACGTACGTCATAAACCGCGTATCATCCGCTATATACTGTACATCTACACCAACGTAACGTGGCACAAATTTGACTTGTTGATGGCAAATGCTAACGGAATTTGCCCGTGTTCGTAACCGAAAAGTTGTAACCTGATTCCGCAAGCCAGTACGTAACTTATATAGCTTACGGGTTATAGGACCATAAATGCAACAACTTTGCTTCTGATCTTCCGAAACTCCTTTAAGCGCATTTGCAAAAATTTTTGCCGGTTTTGGCCACACTTTGTTTATACGAACGTTATCAGTTTATTGGAGTAGGCTATATTCTGAGCTAGTGGCTATCATAGGCGTACCCAGGATTTTACAATGAAGGGGGTTTCACAAGGGGTGGATCATGAATTTTCTAAAAGGGGGCCGAACCAGGCAGTCTGGGGACGGTGGGGTTCATGGGCAAAGCCCCGGTAGGGTTTCTAGAAAAACGAAGTCCCCCAGAAGCTGAAGCAAAAGGTGAAATTAGTGTACACTTTTTAACGCTTTCCTGTACAAAATTAGGATTTAATGAGTATAGGAGCAAGTCTATCACATTATTGATATAGTTCTTGTGAAAGTGTCAAGAGCGTTGCACTCGAGCGACGCCGCACGAACTTTATGCACAAGCTTTGTTGCGTTGACTTCTTCACGTGATCAGGCCGTAGTATACATTCGTTACACTATTGACATTGCATTGCCATTGTATTTTTTTGCTTGTTTTTGTTCCATTACTATTATGTTGTATTTTACTACCATATGTGGTGAATAAAGATTTTCATTATTTTTGTGCAAACACAATTTTTAAAAATTTTGAAGATTCAATGGGGGGTGGAACCCCCTAACCTCTCTCTGGGTACACCAGTAGTGATTGTAATCGAAACCTACCCCAAACAAGTGATGAAGTGTCACAGCTGACATAGAGATTTCTAAAGGAAGTCCCGCTTCGGAATGTCGTGTAAGAGTGGGCGGGTGGATGTTATAGCGTCACTGCTATCACGACTCTAATTCGTAGCCTGGCAATTGTTATGCGGATGGGGACGCGCCGTTTCGTGGCGCAATTTTGCGTCGACGACGGCGCGTCAGTCAGCTCGTGGCTTCCGGGCAACGCATTGCCACACCGCGCGTGCCGTGATGCGCGGCTCGAAACCGTCGCTCGGTGGACAAAAGCAATTTCTTTGATTACGGGCGTCCGTCGCGTTAGCCGCAGCCTCCCGCCCACCGCACACCGATCCATGCACAACCGCGATGAATGAATGAACGAACGCGCTGACACCCTCCGGACAAATATGCGATTGCGTCCGAACGACTAAACAATACGCAAACATCCACCAACCGTCATTCAATCGTAGAGTAACTGTTTAACTACGACTGTTGTCTCAGGTTGGACGACTATCTTCATTGAAATATACCTCGTTTTTTGAGACAATGGATGATAAGAACCACGTATTTATTACAAAAAGTAACAGCAATTATAACTGAAATCGAATAACGGCAAAATGTTGATTGCGACATGCATTTTCTGTTTTATCTGATAATAAATTGATGTAAACCGAACGTTTTGCGTTCAGCATCGGCTTAAAGATTTTTTGTTGATAATTTATTAGATGGCATACGGTTCAGCCAATTATCATATACAGGAAAGTATAGTCAGCCATAGTCGTATCGTATATACAGTTGGCCTTATAGCTGTTATCTCTGTCTGATACAGTTATATGTTATGGGTATAGTGTTTCTCTGTAGTGTATTGGAGTTGGACTATGTATTGTTGTATTTTATGCGCAGTAAACTACATAGTTATAAGAATATCTATCATATTTAATGATAATCGCATAATGTTAAGTAATGCTGTCTGAAAGTTGCTGGTACGCATTGTTGTTGTTCGCTGTTCAGTTCGGAGCTGGCAATGGTGCGAACACATAGTGTCCGCTGTGCTGTCAATCGGACAGAGGTCAAAGGTCACTGGACATTTGCGGGAGCCGGTCGTCATTGCCAGTTCCCGTGGCGGCGGCGGCGGCGGCGGTGGTCACTGCAGAAATATATACGTGCATGGCGAGTATAGGACAGGTGGCGGCGCCAAACGGGCGGAGAATTGCACGTCGCAGTACACGTGCGAACATGCTGATTGATGCGACGGACGAACCTGCAACCGGCGATCGTAACTTTTCCCCGGACACAAGCTGCACGTGTACGCGCCGCCGCCGCCACGCGACTGCCTCCGTCGCTGAATGATGCTTGTGGCTGCCGCGTCGAATGAATTCCGTTTGATCCGCGACGCTTTCTTCCTAATTTATGCCTTCTGCTCGATTTTTTGAACTGCGGTCACGTGTTTCATTGTTTTCCTGTGCTGGGTCCGACAGCAATACGGCCACGTGCCAGTCACTGGTTCACGATCGCTATCACTTCTCGACTGCCGATTGTTTTTGCGTTTTTCTTTTTCTCCAACACAATTTTAATGTCATTTTACCTTTGTCAATCGGTCTATATTTGAT
>Ga0056115_1001035_pt1 | contig 12723 bp, 8 predicted proteins | sample WorMetOlspDAHAB1_FD_77007 | JGI IMG/M metagenome (GOLD analysis project Ga0056115, IMG submission 77007) | Marine gutless worms symbiont microbial communities from Max Planck institute for Marine Microbiology, Germany - Olavius sp. DAHAB.1 ... | reverse complement strand
CCGTCCGTCCGTTCGTTTCAAACTCCATCTAAGAGACGGACGGCCGGATGTCCGTCCGTCGCTTAGATGGAGTTTGACACTAAGCGCATTGCAATAATGTCTGGCTCTAAGCAGACAAAAGTGCTTTTTAGTAGAGGCCGTGGCATTTCGCACGACGTGAGTTATGCACGCTGTATTGACAAAAATCAGTCACTCGTTTTGAGTGTTTGGCCTGTTGACAACCGTCATTGTTTATGGCGTTGTCTTGAGCATTCAGTCCTATTAGCTGGATGTCGCTACCGCCAGCGCTTTATACTTCTTCCGTGATGTGGGGACAATTCCGCCGTCAGCTGAAAACATTTCTGTTCCGTCAGGTGCGCCATTGTGACTCCCTGCAGGGTTAACACTTTTCTGGAAACCTGGAAATGTCGGAGAATTCGGCTAAGGTCGGTGAAAAGTCGTGGAAAAGGCCCTAAGTCGGGGAAAAGTTGGGGGGGGGGATTTATGAAGTCATATTGTGGCAGCTGAACAAAATGCTGGTAACCAAACTGTGGTGTGAACTGTGATGTGCGCGTACACGTTCTCAGATCATCATATAACTCCCTGTACCTTATTCGTACTGTAATTCATTTTTCATACCTGATGTTCACGGAGAATTTGGATTGCATTTGTTCGACATATTGCCTGCAATTTCGTCTAGAGAAGTCAGGTATTTTTTTCTGTCTGGGGAGTGGTAGCGCTCGACTGCACGATAGCGTGTAGTCTCCGCTGAACGACTGACATTTAATAGACATTTCGACCAACCCGAGTTCATGCGGTCAGTTCGCGCGGACTGACCACTTGGCGAAAGCGATCGCACAAAATGTGACGTCAGATTGGTACCATTATACTCGCTGTAAAAGTGCTTCCTAAAAATATGCCGAGCCGCGTGTTGTCTGGCTGCGAGTTAATATGTCTGCGAAACGTCCGGTTGCGAAAATACCAAAATATTCGAACCGAACTGAATCGAATGCTGTGTATAGTGTCTGTCTGCTCTGGCCGAGGTCATGTGATGGCCTACATGCCAGTAATGTTAACCGACGGCGGACGACCGCGCAGACTGCCATCTGCCCGGTTTATGACCTACGCACGCAGTTGCGCGCTGTACATCTGATGCAGTTGCTAAGCGCTTGCTATCCGTTCAGCATATTGATCTATGCATATGTACAGCATATTGTACATCCATGTCCATTGTGAGTGACCTTAACGCACTTCAGAGGGCTGGTCCACACAGTAAACCAGTATACCAGCTGATCAATAGAATCGCGTTAAATACGCCAACCAAGCTGGAATTTTCGTCGAATCGTAGAGTAGAGGAACCATAAGTTGGCAAGCTGTTCCTGCACGATTTATTAGTACTTCGACAGTGGTTTACTTTTTTTGACCACCCGTGCACCCTGTAGACGGTGTCTCAAAAAACCCGGGCCCCTAAAGCATGGTGACATAACTTATCAACACAAGCCGGTTATTAACGATTATTTGCTGGATGCATCGCCGTTTCATTACACACTGATTGTCGTTGATTCGTTTTTTGACACACCGTAAATGTGCTAGTGCTGCCTCATCTGCTGAAGTTACGACCTTGTGCACAGCGCTATATAAATCAGTTTATTATTATTATTATTATTATGTGTATACAGTTGTCGACAGCGCCATCCCGGCTCCCCATACTACAGCCTTGAGCCGAGTTCACTCTGTAACTGCACACAGCAGTGTTTGTGGAGCGATTGCAACATTGAGCTTTATGTGATGAGCAGTCGTTGTCCTGTTTATTTTAGTTTGGCGTCGGCCACCCCTTTGCCTTTCGTTTTAAAGTTTTCTGGTTTTCTGTCGCATGCTGTTAAGCATTTTCGAACTGAGTTTTCGACGCTGATATTCTCAATAAATACCAACCAGATACGCACACACGCTGGATGTGAATTTTTGTTATCTGGCCGGAACGGGTTAATTCAGAACATGGTTTAGATAAGCTCGCACACTAATAATGGCGCGCGGTCGCTGGTCCGGTTCTCTGCCAGAAACAGCCCAGCTACTTATCTTTATAGTTTTTCCAGTCTTTTCACGCACATAATTTCAAGTCCATTACAGCTGCGACTTTGTTCTCGGCCTAACTGACTATAAACTTCCCAAGGTGCGATGTATCCTGACTGTGCGGTTCACTGCGCTGTATGGCTAACCGCGGGTCGAAACAACGAACACATGGGACATGCGTTCACAGTATGCGTTACTGCGACAGGAGCCTGCCACTTCTGCATCTATCTCATTACGCAGACTTGCGGTTCATTTCTGCGAGACTCCAATCACTTTGTTGCTCCAGACCTTGAGCGGGTGCTGATTTTCTGCATGCGAAATCCCGCGAAAAAAGCCGAATAAATGCACGTTGTGATGGATTCCAGCGAACAGACACGTTAAGCGTAAAGAAAATAATATTAGTAGTAAACGTCAGTAAACGCCTTCATTATGAACTTAATAACAAACGTTAGCAAACGTTGATAACAAACATTGACATTAAAAATCTGGTTTTGTTAACTTTGTATTGAATATTTCAGCAGTTCGCGCAAATTCGAAATTGCAGTTCGTTCGTTTATCAGCCGCAAAAAAATCATTCCCAAACAAACTAAACATTGGAGAAAGCTCAGCTGTTAATTGTTTTATAAACATGTCTACGCCGCAGTCAATCAGTCTCAAGTTCGGACGACAAAGATTTTTTCTCTAAATTTCACGTTACGTTTATTAAAATGACACGTGCTGGCCAAAATAACGCATTTATTAATTTTTTCTGTAAACGTTATTAGCGTTTATTATATATGCATTAGTTATACGGATGTGTATAATATTTTATTGTTGAGTTTTTATGCTTGCAGTAATGTATATATTTTATTTTTCTTCACTGTATTATTGTGTTATTTTGTACGACTTTCATATCAAATAAATAAATAAACATATATGCGTATATGTTGCGGTGGTCGTGTGGGCGCTGTTGAAGGTCATGCTGTACATGAATGAACTAGCAATTTGTCTGCTTCCCGTGCTGGGCCGCATGAACGGCGCGGTGTCTGTCTGGTCTACTAAGTAATTACTGGTTTCACTGTCATCGTATGTGAAGTAGAGCATGTCGCCGCTAGACAGTGGTTATTGTGTGATCCGTGCGCCGAGACTGGTCCGTATTGCCATCCTGCTGTCAGTCTGTTGTTACAGCAGTCTCCCGGCGTCTGAAGTTAGTGGTTACTGGATACAGTACTGGCTGCGGTTTGCTATACTGGGTGCCCCAAAAAAGTTGACCCTTCGCCCCGCAGAAGTAGCAGATAATTAATCTGTACTCGTTAACGTTTTTAAAATAACTTTTTAGCTGGGGTATTTGGATTACTTAGCTGTTCAGAAGTGTACTCGACATCGACATTTATTTACTTACTTACTTACAGTTTTTGCTACAACGTTAGGCGACAGAAAGTAGAACGGTAACAGTCTAGTTTAGGCGCGCCACCTCAGATCTGTCGCTTATTCAGTGGAACTTGTTCTGCTGAATAAGCATCAGATCTGTTGTGGCGCACCTAAACTAAACTGTTACCAGTAGGACCTCCGTGCGGTTTCGACGTACAAGATGGCGATGTCAGTGACTGCAGGTAGAATGAGGTGGTTGTCGCCCCGTGTATTGAGAGCCAATTTCAACCCTGAAAGCTGACACACGCCCAGAGCTGCGCCCTGTTTCGTTGCCGACTGTCGTAGCGACAGATGCAGGGCCTGGCTTTAGTTGTTGCGAGTTTAATGTGTTTTGTTGAGGTGTGTAGTTTTTAAATTATTGGATTCCCGAAAGTGTAACACCTTTCTCACTGATATCAACCGTTTAAACCAAGCTGTCGACTTTGCTTGAAGGCACGGCATAACCTGTGGCTGTGTGCGCGGGTGGTGAGTATTATATGTATGGACCCATGGAGGATGTTGTTGACTGTGTGTAGGTCCGTCACTGACACAACCGCCGCCGGGGGGCGCTGCTGTCGCCGCATCAGCTGCGGCTGCTGGCACCGTGATGCAGCAGGCTGGCCTGCCAACCGGACAGCCTCCGCTCACTCCTGGTTAGTCGACTGATAATCGCTGTCGCTGCGGCCGTGTAGTTATCAGGCCCGTCTCCTTGGGACGACCGTGTTGCCTGCTTGAGCGCCGTCTCAAGCTGCTTGTTATCGCTTAGTGCCTATGCTCTTATTGTCGCAGGCGCTTTCAAGAAAACAAAAGTGTTATGATGATGATGATGATCAGAGATAACTTTTGCCATGCAGTTACGCCATCTCCTTTACTGAACAGCTGTATGACATATCTAATTAATAAATGCATGTATTCTTTACAGTAGCGATGTAGTAGTCAAGTGATAGCAACTGAAGGATTGTTGCATGGAAAGGAAAGCTAAATATAGGCCTATATTTTTTGTGTACACTGTTGCTGGTCAGTAATTTTTGAGTAGGCCTACTGGTACATTGTAAGTTAACAATAATATTTTTTCTGTTTCTTAAATGTCAGTAGCATTGCTACATTTGTCTGTTCGTGTTGTGTTTAGCTTTTGCTACAAGTACGTCTTTAATTAACTTGCTGGCTTGCTAGTATGTTGACTGTCAGTAGTAGCTTGAACCAAACAATGATGGCTCAGTAGCTCAGTACCTCGTCGGACTCATGGTCGAGAGGTCGTGGGTTCCAGTCTTACCCACTGCACCGTTGAATGTGACCAGCTGCTTACGCACACCTGCCTCTGTCACCAAGCAGTATAGTTTGTACTGGCAGTGATGCTGTCAAGCTGCGGTGGTAACTGTGGGTATGTCGTTGTGCTAAAGCAAAGGCATAATACTCACATAGTGCCACAAGCCGCATACTACAGCTGCAGTGGGGCTGTGCGTCACTGATAGAGCCAGCATACAGCCAAAGCAGCAGCTCAAGTCCGTGCTCAGAATCTGCAACATTACAGCCATGTTTATTGCATTGTATGCCATTTAATGGTCTCCACCCCTGGCATCACTGTAAATACATGGATTATTACTAATTTGCCGACCCCAGAGGGATGGGAGGCTGAGTTTGCCTAGTACGCTGACCTTAGTGGACATTTTCCCACCAAGTGGTCACCTGTCAACCATAGATCAGGCACAGGTCTGGGAAAGTTTGCCGTCCCAAGATCGACATCCTAACCACTGAGCTCCGTTGCCAGCTATGCGTGTCATATTACTGGTGTGCTTCAGGTGCTACTGGTGTGCTGTCGGGCAACTCGGCTGGTGGTGTCGTGGCCGTTGCTGCGACCACCCGTGGTGGAGGTAGCACAGGAGGTGCGGTGGTGATGTCCTCGCTGACTGCGTCATCGCCGGTGACACTGACACCCCCTGTTCTCTCCGAGTTCCAGAGTCCATCGAGACCGAACCATGGCGTCGAAGGCCAGACGATCCAGCTGCGTGCCAACCATTTCCAAGTGCGAGTTCCGCGCGGGTTCATCCACCACTATGACGTCAGCATACAGCCCGACAAGTGCCCTCGCCGCGTCAACAGGTTGCTGAACGTCTTCTGTGCGCTATTTCCTGGGTTGCCGCCTTTTTTTGTGGAAAACCTGGATGATTCGGGGAATTCAGAGTCGGGGCAGAGTCCTGCGATTTGTCTCGTCAAGGAAAATTTTTACTTTCCCGTCAATTATTAACGCGGATATTTTTCCTGCTGGGAGAGAAGTACGGCTTACAAGCATTGTTAGTGGGAAGCTTGCGTACTATTCGGAGTATAAGTTTTGAAATCAGTGTCTAGATTTTTTTTTACTGTATTCTTTGTAGAGAAATCGTGGAGACGATGGTGAAAGCGTACAAACAAAAGGTTTTCAACGGGCAGATGCCGGTGTTCGACGGCCGGAAGAATCTCTACAGTCGAGATCCGCTTCCAATCGGACGAGAGAAGGTCTGTGTCAAATGTCGTTGTCTTTTCTTATTCGTCCAATTTTGTTTTAATCAGTTTGTATTGGTTCTTTGCCATTGTTGGTTGATTTGGATGACCAGAAAGACGCTGGAACTGTGATGAATACCGGTGCACTGTGCCACATAAGTTAGCAAGTGAGTAAGTTTATCAGAACACGGCATAGATTAAATCAACGAATAAAATATTATGAAGTCATAGACAGTCTTTATTCTTAATATATGCACATAGAGAGAGTATGAAACTGAGACTGTAGGGCATGGATGTATTGCATTATGACCCTGTCAAACAGCAGCCAAAAAACTTAACTCAGTCTCTTAAACTGTAGTCCATACAAAAATGTAGAATAAACGCCATACCAAATCTGTCCCGGGGCATGCCACACCCAACATTGCCCCCAGCCGAGGACTGCCATCACCAACAGACTGAAGGGCCAGCTCTTTCGCAAATTATATCTGTGTCTAATATTGGGACTGGAATGGTTTGCCAGTTATTTAGCAACTGAAAAATGTCGTGTAGCACTGCGGCCAAGTCAAAGAAGATGTTTTCAGCTTGGCTCTCTAGATACTGCTGCTATTTTTGGTCTTCTTCTCCGACTCTCTCCTTTCTCGCATTTATGTGCTCACAAAGTGTAAAATATTCGTTTAAATCGTTCTTGTTGTTATCAACCTTTAAACCAAGACCAAGTTGTATTTCGTAGACGATGTGAACTGTACAGTTGTTACCCAATTGTTTTGAACAACCAACATAACATAATTACTGTCACCGGAACATACGTCCTGTCACGTGTAGTGAAAGATTAAAATCAGGCGGTAACAAGTTAAGTTTAGCACTTATGTAGTGCTGCAAGCCACGCATATTCCATCTCAGCGTTCAGCCTAGACCGCAGTCCAAGCCCGCAGACACGGACTTTGTCCTGCAGCCATACATAGCCCTTGCCTACCGTTTTAATGATCTCCAGGCACCACCCCCGTATTCCATGTAAATACATGGATTACTACTCATTAACCAACTCCGGAGGGATGGCAGGCTGAGTTGGCCTAGTTGGCTGACCAGCAGCATACAGTTCACCCACAAAGTGGTGACCTGTCAAGCATAGATCAGACACGGGTCAAGGAAAGTCCACCAAACATAGACCACCGAGCTATGCTGCCAAATTGTGCTGAATGTAGACAGATAAGTAAATGTCGTGTGTTTTGTGTGTCAGGTTGAGTTGGAGGTGACCCTTCCGGGCGAGGGGCGAGACCGGGTGTTCCGAGTTGCGATAAAGTTTGTAGCGCAGGTGAGCCTGTACGCACTGGAGGAAGCGTTGGAAGGCCGCAGTCAGCAGATTCCGATGGATGCCGTGCAGGCGCTCGACGTCGTCATGAGACACATGTCCAGCATGACGTGAGAGAGACAGAGCTGTTTTTTGTCGCCGTCACTCTTGTGTACATTTACACAAAGTGACAGTTGTCGCTTTTTTCTCGGGGAAAACCTGGAATCCTGGATAAGTTGGCGGTAGTTTGGCATGGGTTGTGGAAAAGTCGCAGGGAAAGCAAAAAGTCGGGGACGAGTCGTTGGATTCGTTACACATTATAAGCATGAAACACATGCGCTAGCTTATACATTTACAGCTGGCAGTTGGTAGATTTAAATGTGCTAGCGCAATACTAAGCGCATATATTCATGCTTATAATTTATAACATTTAATTTTTGCTGTTTTCGAGCGACAGCTTATGCAGCATCGGGTAGACTGCGTGCAGTTTTTTCTATATAATATATTAAATTGTGAAATGAGATTCGTTATTCTTGTATTTTGATGTGCAGTTTTTCGTGTTACAGGTACACAGCTGTTGGCAGGTCATTCTTTACACCTCCACAGCCAATCGAGATACCTGGACGAGATGGCCGCTCACCTATGTAAGCATGTTTCTCATGGTAACTCATGTAACACTGGATATTCTTTTCTTGCATGAGAGATTATCCAACTTGCAGAATCTGGCATTGTAAATAATTTTTAAAAGATAGCTTTTTAGTGGTGAAAATGGCTCAACATGCTGCATTCATAGTGTGAGTTCTGTATGCTGGCTGTTGTTTTATGTCTGGCTCACGTTTGGATTGTTACTGCTTGACGGTTACCGTCTACCTGTTTGTTGGTGGCAGAGTTAAAGGTCTTTTTTGTGACGTTAAAATCTTTAAATAGTAAAGTGTGTAGGTAAGGTTCACTTATGTAGCACTGCATATGCTGCCTGAGTGGCGCTGTGCAACAGAGACAGGGCTGGCATTCAGCCTAGGACATAGCCCATGTGCACAGACTTTGGCCTGCAGACATACGTAGACGTGGTCTGCTGTTTTTAATGGTCTCCATTTAATGGTTTCCGGAAATGTTTGTGATTGATAAGAGTGAGCTCGTATTTCAAGTGTTTAGTTGGTGTTGCCGTGTTGACGTGCAGGTACCCTGGTCAGCAGATGTCGTTAGCCAGGTCGTTCTTCACTCCGCCGGAAGGCTGTGAGCATCCTCTTGGCGGTGGCCGCGAAGTCTGGTTCGGCTTTCATCAGAGTGTGCAGCCGTCGCACTGGAAGATGATGCTGAACATCGATGGTAAGCACGTGACTCTTAATTGCGGCTGTGTAAAAATCAGCGCTGTTTGCGCTCGGAACATGAGCTTCAGATTATGCCCGCATTTTTATTGTAATGATAATAATATTAATAACTGACATGTGTATAAAACTGAAGCATGTTTGAATGTTGTTAGGTGCCCTTGACTTGTAGTGCATTATTGTCAGTTTTATGTTGTTGTGATCATTAGCACAAAACCGCAGGCTTAAAATTGTACTAAGCAAGGTATGACTGCAACGGCATCTAATCGGAGTCAAAAGTGTTGAGGATGGCGACCACATTTCCACTTTGGAGTGCTATTGACAACTGCTGAAACAGAAAGATGGATTCTCTTGGTTTGCCGGTAATTAATTTGGCCCGCCTGCTGATATCTTGGACAAGCTCAACAGCCCAGTGGTTCCAGGTGCCTCTAGTTTATTACAATTATTATTATTGTTATTATGATTATTATTGTGTTTGTGTGATCAGTGTCGGCAACCGCATTCTACAAGGCGCAGCCTGTGATACAGTTTATGTGCGAAGTGCTTGAGTTGCAAGATCTGCAGGAACAGCGGCGACCTCTGACCGACTCGCAGCGAGTCAAATTCACCAAAGAGATTAAAGGTGTGTTCACACTGCATGCACGCAAAACTTGTGCTGTGGACATACGTGCCCTTCTCAGTCAGTCAGTCAGTCGAGTAAAATATGTATAGTGCTTCCTACAGGATGTGGACCGAGCCGCTTAACAATAGAACAATGTAAGAAACTAATTGGGAGATGAATAAAAACTAAAATAGAATATAATATAATGTAATATAATATAAACTATAGAAGAGAGGAGACTATAAGAACTACTAAAACAATGTTTTAATGTGAGTGTGTGACTGACGAAATATTTTGTGAATTGGTAACATTGTGGCTTGAGTCGTGTGATATCAAGAGGTGGCGGGTTTGACTCTCACCCACTCCACTGTTGTGTATGGCCCACCTGGGCAAACCACCTGCACATGCGCTCCTATGACCAGCCTGTATAATTGTGTCAGTATAGTTTGGCACTGGTAAGCTGTGTGAGCTCGGAGGTGAACAGGCACACCACACAATGCAGTGTGGATGGTCTTTCAGCTGGTGCCTGGCTGAGGGCCGACGAAGTTGAGCACCTCGATTGGCTTGGAAGGACTTGCCTTTTTTTACCAGAAGTGTTGTAATGTTGTGAACTGTTTGAGGAGTGATATAACTCTATGTTAGTAAACTGATCTGGTTAAGAAAACTGAAGTAGAACACAGAAATAAATGAATGACAACGTTGTCTTTAATGGTGTTAAAATTTGTTTTATAGTTAGATTTGGTTTGAATATTTGCTTTAGATGCAGATACTGAAATTGTTGATTTTTCCGATCGTATTTGCTGTAAAGAAAAGTTATTTTTAAAAGTAAACTAAAGGCAAAGTGTCTGGCATTGCTGTGTAATGTAATGTGATGCACTTACTTCGTGCAAAGGTCTGAAAGTGGAGATTACGCACTGCGGAACTATGAAGCGTAAATACCGCGTTTGCAACATCACGCGGCGACCGGCTCAGACACAGTCGTAAGTAACGATGTAAATCACTTTAGTTCAGGATTTGCCGTGTCTCTGGTTTCAGGATATTTTAGATGATTTTTTTTTTATTTTTTTGTGGGCATTGTTGTTGTGTGTTTGGTGACTAAAACTTGTATTATATTGTATTGTAATTTCAGTACATATGTATATTGAAAAATCACTAGTTCTTTATGACTACGTCATTCTTATGTACAATTTGATACTGCTACTGTTACCATTACTACTACTAAAGTAATTTTTTATAGCAAACATTCTTCACTCAGGCAACTCCATAATAAGAACCAGTTGAACAGAAAAAAACTGCTTATGAGGCAAACTGAATTGCTCATTTGCGGTGGCCTTGTGAAAATGTTTTTCCTTCGCAACGGTTTTGGTGCGTGGATATGTGACTGAATTTGAAGAGAGGTGTTCCAGTATCTGCAGCTTTGGTTTGTTGGTCATTTTGTACAAAGCGGTGATTTTGTTTAACTGGTGATTAAGGGAGTGATGCAGAATGCACGCTGGAGTACTTTTAGTATGAATGGCAGTGCAGGAGAGAAGGTGTATTCGTAGACCGGGACTCCGGGAGGTGTGTCGCAAGGGAGCTTATCCCTTTGATCTTTCAGCTAGCAAAAGTTTGACCCAGTATAAGCCAGCACTCTTTGTAACAGGGCCAAAAAAACTTTGTAACAGGGCCAACTACTGTGCAAAACTTGCCGTTTCTTTTCCAGTGGTAACCAAAACCATCGCCATCGTTGCACTGACCCATGCAGGGATGGCCAGGCTGAGTGGCGTGGTTAAATACCGGCATGCTAGGCTCACCAAAGCTCACCAGTCCCAGTTTACTAAGCAAACTCGACGAAGCGTAACAGCTGTTTTGTACAAAGCTATATACTGCCGCTGCTCAACTTTGTTGCTGTGGCCAACGCTGATACGACTACACCGAACCAGGCACACATATATAGTATATATAGGAGTCGTGAAAGTTGGAAACGTGACTGAAGTGAATGTCGTACTGTTTGTCGGACTAGGTTTCCTCTCCAGCTGGAGTCGGGACAAACAGTCGAGTGTACAGTGTACAAGTACTTCTTGGAACGTTATAAAATGCGATTGACGTAAGTCGTTTAGTGTATATAGTCAGTAGTTTTACTTTTTGTAATAGTTTTCCAAATTTTGTGTGCTCCAATGCTGCTTGTTTAACATTAAGTATATCTTTTTTTTAAATTTTTGTTCATTTCTTTTTTGCACATTTTCCACTGTTAAGTATTGCCGTACAGCTGCGCCTTGTGGGAGGTGCTGTAAAAATTTGCGTTGATTGATTAATTGGTTATTGCAAAGCTACTTTAAAATACAAACCACGAAACTTCGAATGCATGCTAAAAGTGCACTCGTATCTGTATTAATTTATATCTGCCAGGTTTTTTGCTCATTTTGAGCTGCAGTTTTATATAAATTTTCTGTATATTTAGTTACACTGAGTTGTCTGCGATGGTGAAGTGCCGCAGCATATGCTTGTGGTGCAGATATCCACATTTGCCTTGTCTACAAGTTGGCCAAGAACAGAAGCACACTTACCTTCCGTTGGAGGTGATATATGACTGCGTGTAATTCTACGTACTGTGACATTTATAATAATTTTTTGGAAAGTATAAAAGTTCGTATATGTATCATTCTTGTCCATAAATAACTGTATGTAATAAATAATGGTTCTATGTTTTGTCATGTGAGGAATAATTTTTGATAGAAATAGCCAGCTGATGCCACGTTATAAAGAAGATTTCGCATCGGCGATAAAATTCATTGCAAGTAAGCTCATCACCTTTGCAGTGCTTTCAGCCGGCGAAGGTTGGACCCAATTAGCTGCCATACACCCGTGGTCAGATTGCTGGTTCAAATTAACAGCCAATGCCTTTATAACCGACTGAAGCCAGCTTGCCAGCACTCCTGGTCGCAGGGCCCACTACTACGAAGAACTTGCTGTTTCTTCCCCAGCTGTGGCAGAAAGCAGTACCATATTTCACGTACACACAGAAGGATGGCCAGACTAAGTGGGCATTTAGGTATTATACTGTTAGCTGCCTGTGTATAGCTAGCAACTCCACCATTAAGTTAGACAGTACTGTTTGGCATATAAGCTTCGTTAAACGAAATTTTGATTGTGTATCAGATACTCGCCCTTGGTTGTGTATCTCAGTACAGTATGAATATTCATTTGCAAATTTCACTGAACATGCAATCAGTAAATGCAAAGACCAAATTTTTCTGTTAAGTCGAATTGACTCAAGTGCTGTCAGAACGTTAGATGATTACTTTTGTGAAAGCATTTAGGCTTAACTGGCTTTGTATGTTGCAAAGTTTTAGCTAGAATGATGATTGACAGTTGAACAGACTTGCGTAGTAATTATTAATAATGTAACAGGTATGTAATATCGTACATGGCCAGCGATGCATTAAAAAGCTGACCGATCTGCAGACGTCGACAATGATCAAGGTACCGTTGGCTTTTTAAATCGTGTTTTGCAACTGTATTTTTTAGTAGAAAACTATTTGTTCATTTTCTGTTCAGAACATGCAACAATATTATTTATATAGTATTTTTATCTGATTTATACTGTATGTTTT